>Ga0334898_1002760_pt1 | contig 15471 bp, 15 predicted proteins | sample GraSluR3_MG_10_FD_207228 | JGI IMG/M metagenome (GOLD analysis project Ga0334898, IMG submission 207228) | Sludge microbial communities from methane-producing bioreactor in Wageningen University, Netherlands - Granular Sludge_3_08-R3 | ecosystem: Engineered > Bioreactor > Anaerobic >... | reverse complement strand
CTTCGACGTCGAATTACGCGATATCGTAGCTGAAGAGACCGAATGAAAGATTGAACAGTAGCATCTGTGCAAAACCGCCAGGGACTTTCCTTGGCGGTTTTGCTTTGTGTTGGCTTGACCTACATTATCTGCGTAAGTATAATACACATATCATATATGTATAGTATGATTTAGGAGATGCACATGAATATTCACGCAAATGTGACCGAACTGGTGGGACATACCCCTTTGGTGGAAATCTCCCGATTGGGAGAAAAACATGGCTTGAAGGCCAAAATATTGGTCAAGCTCGAATCCTTCAATCCAGCTGGAAGTGTGAAGGATCGGGTTGCGAAATCGATGGTGGAGGATGCTGAAAAGAGAGGACTTCTAACACAGGGTTCGACCATAGTGGAACCAACCAGCGGGAACACGGGAATCGGACTTGCCATGATGGGAGCTGCCAGGGGATACCGGGTCATTCTCACCATGCCCGATACGATGAGTGTGGAGCGGCGCAATCTATTGATGGCCTATGGAGCGGAAGTGGTATTGACCGACGGATCGCAAGGAATGCGTGGAGCCATGGCGAAAGCAGAGGAACTGGCAAGAGAGATTCCCAATTCATTCATCCCCAGCCAATTCTCCAATTTGGCGAACCCTGCGGTGCATGAACGAACCACCGGTGTCGAGATCTGGGATGACACCGAAGGAACCATCGATATTTTTGTCGCCGGAATAGGTACGGGAGGAACCATCACCGGAGCCGGAACATATCTCAAGAAAAGAAAGGAAAGTATCAGGATCGTGGCAGTGGAACCAACAGGTTCTCCCGTATTGAGCAAAGGAACACCGGGAAGCCACAAGATCCAAGGAATCGGTGCAGGGTTCATTCCAGAAATCCTCGATACATCGGTCTATGACGAAATCATCACGATTGAGAATGACGAGGCCTTTGAAATGGGACGGGAGCTTGCAAAGGTAGAGGGCATATTTGCGGGCATCTCTTCCGGAGCAGCACTCTCGGCCGCATTTCGATTGGCGAAAATGGATGCACACGAAGGCAAGACGATCGTAGTGGTGCTCCCCGATAGCGGTGATCGTTATTTATCGACCCCTCTTTTCAGCATGTAGTGCCATGGTTCACAAAATCACGCAACAACTGTGGAATCTATCCGAAGCATCATACAGGGAATTCACACAGAGCCTCATTCCCGATGGAAAACCCTTGATGGGAGTGCGAATGCCTGCCCTTCGTACCTTGGCCAAGGATTTGGCAAGAAACGGTTCGTGGGATAGCGATAGTCTGGGATACCCTGAAGATGACCGCTATCATGAGGAGACACTGGTGAGGCTCCTCTCCCTCGCCTATGCGAGAATGGATGAGACGACCAGGATCAGCAAGTTGGAAATTCTCCTACCCCATATCGACAACTGGGCTGTATGTGATTCCCTTTGTTCGTCATTGAAAGGGGTATCGAAGGAAACCGATGGATATCGTATTTTCATCGAACGCCATCTGCATGATTCGTATCCCTATGCAACCAGATTCTCCATCGTCATGTTGCTCATGCATTTCAACGATGAAGTTTGGATGAATAGGAATCTCAGTCTTCTGGGACAAGTGAAAAGCGACCATCATCATGTGAAAATGGCAGTCGCATGGGCTGTGGCATCGGCTTTCTCAGTTTCTCCCGATACGGTAAGCCAGTGGATGGCATTGAAACAATTGGACCGTGAGACTGCACGTATGGCAACCCAAAAGATCAGGGATTCAAAGCAGGTCCCGCAAGAAAAGAAAAGGGAGATCAGCGAGCTGATTTGCTCGATCTATATGAAAGAGGTCTTGGAAACAAATCCAAGACCCCTTTCCGATTGAACCGTTTGGATCAATACTTTTTCGGACCTGCCGCGAGTGCCTTCTCAACAAGTGAGAAGAAATCATTCACGTGGATCGTGGCACCGGCGATATCGTCGGTATGACCGTTGTCATCCTTGTAGGTGATGGTACCAGGATCCTGGGTCTCGAGAAGATAGTTCTCGACACGTTCGGCCTGCACATACCACTCGTCGATTGCACCACCACGGGCTACCATCTGGTAGTTGCCTTCCTTGTCATAGGTCTTCTTGTCGTTGCCGTCCTTGTCGACCGCACTCCAGAACACATTCACGATATTCCCATCCTTGACCAAAAGTGAGACATATCCTTTCCAACCGGAAGAACTGAATTCGTCTTCAGATGCGTAGTACCCACCATCTGCGAAGGGTCCGAGCTCCACTGGACCGGCTGCAAGAGCCTTATCCGCAAGATCGAACAGCGCATCAACATGGATCGAGACACCGGAGATTGCATCGGTATGACCTTCGGCATCAGAATAGGTGATGTCGGAAGGATCCTGTACTTCGATGAGGTACTCTTCGGCACGATTGGCTTGGACATACCACTCATCCTGGGCTCCGCCCCGGGCAACCATCTGATACTTGCCAGCCTTGTCGTACGGCTTCTTGTCGTCACCCTTCTTGTTCACCGCGCTCCAATTGACCGCTGCGATGCGACCGTTGAGAACCGTGAGGGAGACATACTCCTTCCAACCCGAAGAGGGGTACTCGTCAGCAATTGCGAAGTAGGCTCCGTCCATGTAGGGACCGATTCCAACAGGGCCTTTTGCGAGAGCCTTCTCAGCCAAATTGAACATCTCGACAACATGGATGGAAACGCCAGCGATGTCATCGGTGTGACCCGAATCATCGGTATAGGTGATGGCCTTCGGATCCTGGGTCTCGATCAGATAGGCTTCTGCAAGTTCAGCCTGTTCAGACCACTCGGCCTGGGCTCCACCGAATTTCACCATATTGTACTTTCCGGCCTTGTCGTAGACCTTCTTGGTGACTCCGGCACTCACATTTACACCATTCCAATCAACATCCGCGATCTTACCACCCTGGACAGTGATTGTGACCGCATATTTCCAACCGGAAGAACCGAATTCATCGTCCATTGCGAAATAGATGCCATCGACATAGCTCTTGGTTTTTTCAACTGGAGCCGCCGGTGCTGCGGGAGCTGCCTCTGGTGCACTCTTTGCTTCGGGAGCCGAAGCGGCGGGTGCTGCGGGAGCTGCGGCTGCAGGCTCGGATTCCTTGGCACAACCGACTGTGAACAATACAGTCATGGCAAGCGCCAACACAATCAAAACAACAGTTTTTTTCTTCATATCAATCACTCCTGATATATCGATATCGGTGTATAGTATATTAGCTGTTCGGGGTATTGCGCAATACCTCTCGAAGAAAAATTCATCAATATCTGCTGAAATGATTGCCCATGACAAATAATTGCTTATCTATATTTTTACGAAAGAAATACTTACCCCAACACCAACTATGGACTCCCAAGCAACATCACACCCCTTGCGTAACTTTGACAAGGAGAAGGCAAACTGATACCATTCGCGCATGAAACTCAATCGGGTTGGAGATATTGTCATTCTGGCCTTGTCGATCACTTTAATAGCACTCAGCCTCGGCACCTACAAGGACTTCTCCGGCGAACCTGAAGTACATGTCCGTACCGATGGCGGCGAATTCATCTATGATCTTGATGTCGATACGTTCGCTACATTCGAAGGACCGGTGGGAGAAACCACAATCGAAATTCGTAATGGAAAAGTCCATGTACACGATTCCGACTGCAGAAACAAAGTGTGCATCGCCGCAGGATGGGTCTCCTCACCTGGAGATTGGATCATCTGTTTGCCCAACAATGTCTTTGTACTTATCGAAGGATCGCTTGACAAGGGCGATGGAGGAGGTGTCGATGATACCGCGTTCTAAAACGAATGGAAGAATCGAATTCATCGCCCTTCTCGCGGCTTTTTCCCTCTTTCTGTCGACAGTGGAATATATGATACCGAAACCGGTCCCCTTCATGAGGATAGGGTTGGCGAACTTGCCTCTTCTGATAGGTCTTGGATTACTCGACAGCCGCGAATACATCCTGCTTGCGCTTCTGAAGGTATTGGGACAAGGTTTGGTAACCGGTACTATTTTCAGCTACATAGTGCTCTTCTCTTTGGGAGGAACCGTATCAAGCGCATTCATCATGTATGTGCTCTTTCGTTATGGAAGAAAATGGACGAGTCTCATCGGAATCAGTATCGCAGGGGCGATGGCGAGCAACATCACCCAACTGCAATTGAGCAGGCTCATCCTTTTCGGCGACGCGGCGCGCTTGATAGCTCCACCATTTTTAATCGTGGGATTGATCACCTCCGTGATACTCGGTGTATTCGCCGAACGCTTTGTGGAAACTTCGGCATGGTACCGTAGAGCATTGGAGAAACAGCTATGAAAACGGCAAATATCCGTTTGTTCACAGGATTGATCGCCCTCCCTGCGATTCTTCTCCAGGACAACCCCTTCGGGATAATGCTGCAAGCTCTCTATGTCATCGTTCTGGCGCTCACCCATGGAAGGAAATTCCGGCTGTTGCCCAATCTCATACTCATGTTGTCGGTATCAAGTGCGCATCTGCTGCAACCGAATGGATATCTCATAGTATCGATAGGTTCATTTCCCATCACTCTTGGAGCTCTGCTCTTGGGTCTCAGAAAAGCGTTCACCCTTATCGCATTGCTCTATCTTTCCCACTATATGGTAACGGGCAGACCCGAATTTCCGGGGAGGCTTGGGAAAGTCATTTCATTGCAGTTCTATTATTTCGACAAGATCACTTCCGGTTGGCGGGAGATCACACCAAAACGCCCATTCATCAAAGCTGTGGATACGCTCATGCTCAACCTAACGGAAGAAAAAGCTGCTTCCATCATGTCCATCGGTAAAGATGAAGTGGTGTTCAACCGCAGGGAACTGCTGGAAAATATTCTCCACACCGTAGTGCTGTGGGGCCTCTTCCTGCTTGGCGCTTGGCACATCCTACCCACACTCTAAAGTTGGTGTACTTCAAACTGGGTATCGGTAAGGGTATAGCTCAAATCGCCATTGGCGAATCCATCTGAAAGATAGATTCGATGAGACTTGTCGATGAAGACTGCTTCCACGTCCTCCATCGAATCAATCAATGCCAACCCCTTCTCGAGACCCAATGAATACACCGCGGTCGAGAGCGCATCGGCAATGAACGATTCAGAAGTGATGATGCTCGCACTTGTGATGTCGGTATCCACAGGATAACCGGTATCGGTATTCAAGATATGGTGGTAGACCACCCCGTCCAATTCAAGATACCGCTCATAGGGTCCACTGGTGACCAAAGCAAGATCCTCCAATCCGACGATCATCACATGCCCCCCCCTTTCGGCTTCCGGATTCTGAATTCCAATCCGCCAAGGAGTGCCGTCAACCCGTTTACCGATGGTGAGTACGTTGCCACCCAAGTTGATGATCGCCTTCTCCACCCCATGTGATTCAAGAATTTTTGCCACCTCATCGGCTGCATATCCCTTTGCGATTCCCCCAAGATCGAGCATCATGCCCGCATCGAGCAATTCCACGGTCAACTTCTCGGAATCCAGGATCACCCTATCATAGCCAATCAATGGCAAGAGAGAGTCGATTTCGTCTTGAGGGGGCCTTCTGGGATTATCCCCTCCAATATCCCATGCGGTAACCAGCGGTCCAACTGTGGGATCGAAGGCACCATTGCTAAACTTCGCGGCCTCAAGCGCCTTCTCAATCACCCTGAAGGTGTCTGAAGAGACTTCGACCGCTCCGCTTCCGGCTGATTCATTGACCGCTGCGATCTCACTGGTATCGAGATGTAGACTCATTCTTGCCTCGATATCCGCGATCCGCTCGAACGCCTCATCGAAGGTCTGCTGGGAAGGATGGTCGTATATGGTGATGCGACATGCGGTTCCCAACATGAGCTCTGAGCGCGATTGGGGTTCGACAGCCACCGTCTCTTCCGACTTGGCGCAAGAAACCATGGTGAAGACAAAAAAAAGTATTCCGATAAAAAAGAACTGAATTGCATTGTTGGTGTGTTTCATGATACTACTATACAAGTGATATATCGCAAATCGCGAAAAACAACAACCAGTCGCAGCCGAACGATCAGTTTCAGGTAAGATAAATCGGTTATGAACTTAGCGATAAGGAGAGAATACATGGATAAGAAACGTATTGTGGTACTTGGCGGAGGCTATGCGGGAGTCCATGCCGCAAAGAAATTGCATAAAGCCTTCAAGAAGATGAAGGACAAAGTGGAAGTGACGCTGATCGATCGGCACAGGCACCATATACTCATGACCGAATTGCATGAAGTCGCGGGGAATCGAGTTGAAGAGAGTTCTGTAAAGATTTCTTTCAACAGGATATTCGCTGGGAAGATGGTGAATGTGATCCGTGACGAAATCAAGCATATAGATTTCGAGAAGCAGGTCCTCGAGGGAGTGGGAGCTTCCTACCCCTATGACCAACTGATCATCGCAACCGGAGCCGAGGCAACCGATTTCAATATTCCCGGGGTAAAGGAACACGCATTCTTCCTCTGGAGTCTTGAAGATGCATTGCGCATCAAGCGTCATATCATCGATACGATCAAGGCGGCTTCATACGAAAAGGATGAGAAGAAGAGAAGACATATGCTCACCTTTGTTGTCGCCGGAGGTGGATTCACTGGAGTGGAGTTGGTCGGTGAATTGATCGAGTGGTTGCCCATCCTCTGCAAGGAGTACGGCGTTGACCACGACGAGGTCAAACTCATCAATGCCGAAGCCCTGGGCAGCATCCTCAACATGTTGCCAGACAAACCGAGGGACAAGGCGATCGCCTACATGGAAAAGAAGGGTGTGGAGATCAAGACCCATAGCCTCATCGTCAATGTCGATGAAAATGGCTTCGATACCAGGGATGGAAACAGGTTCGAGACCAAAACCTTGATCTGGACCTGTGGAGTCAGGGGAACTACCTTCTGCCACTCCCTACCGCTTACGGATGGCAAGGTCCAGCGTAAGAAAGTCGACGAGTACATGAAGTCTCCCGATTACGACAATGTATATCTTGCCGGAGACGGAATATGGTTCATGGAGGACGGAAAACCCGTTCCCCAAATAGTCGAGGCTGCCGAGCAGACGGCTGCGACCGCTGCGGATGGAATCATTCAGAATATCCGTGGTGAACTGGGTCTGAAGACCAAGAAGGTCGAGCCGTTCAAATCCAACTTCCATGGATTCATGGTCTCGATCGGTGGCCGCTATGCGGTCTCCCACAACATGGGAATGTCCTTGTCGGGATTCTTTGCCCAAGCCGTAAAACACTTGGTAAACATGTATTATCAATTCGGTGTATGTGGGGTGAATGGTGCATGGACCTATTTCAAACACGAAATTCTCAATATGAAACACCGCAGATCACTGATCGGAGGCATGGCAGCCTATCGGGTACCACCCTACTGGATCGTGTTCCTCCGTATGTATCTGGGAGTCATGTGGCTCATCGAAGGAGTGAATAAGATTCTCGAAGGATGGCTCACCGACACCACCGGAGGGAAAGTCTACTGGGGACCTCTTCCCGGTCAAGAAGGAGATGCGGTAGCAGCGGCTTCCAGTGCTTGGGAGGCAGCAGCCGAACCGGTTGTGGAAGCCACGGCTGAAGCTGTCGGCAGTGCCTCAGTAGCTTCCGCATCGTATGTGGCTCCAGCAGCGGCACCAGCGGCGACCGAAGCCGTGAGTTCTGCCAGTGCATGGGCTGAGACCGGAGCTGAAGCAACCGGAGAGGCGGTGAAACAATTTGCACCACCCTTGCTCGATGAACCATTGGGTATCTATACATGGATCAACGAAACGTTCGTCGCTCTAGCTCCCTACTTCTTCCAAGTGGTGATCGTGCTTGCCGAGGTTGGTATCGGTCTGGCATTTATCGGTGGATTGTTTACTTTCCCCGCAGCCATCGTATCGATCGGTTTGTCGACCATGTTCCTTATCGGTGCACTTGCAGGGAAGGAGATTCTTTGGTATATCGCGGTTTCCATCGTAATGCTAGGTGGAGCTGGAAGGGCCTTCGGACTCGACTATTGGGTGATGCCTTACCTCAAGAAGCTCTGGAACAAGACCCCGATCGCCAAAAAACTGTACTTGTTCATGGATGAACCGGAGTTCACGAAGAGGCAGATGGAGCACCGTTTGCGCAAGCAGAAGGACGCAAGCCTTTAAGATGAATGAGTTTTGGAAAGACGAACCGGAAATCGCCGCCGAACTTGAATATGTCGGTTCGTTGATACATGATGCTGTAGATCGATCCCACAGTTTCATACGCCAACTGCTTGCCGCCCAGGTGAAGACCAGCGGCAAGATGTTGCGTCCCGCGCTTGTATTGATCGGGGCCCGTCTAGGAAATGCAGAACGGAAGGATGAGGTCCTCCGGATCGCCAGTGTACTGGAGATGGTGCACATGGCCTCCCTTGTACATGACGACATCATTGATGAAGCCACTACGAGAAGGGGAATTCCTACGATCTATGCCCAATCAGGTGCGAAGCAGGCAGTATTGGCAGGCGATTATCTACTATCCAGGGCCATGGCCCTGGTGGGTGGCAAGGAGGGAGACCTTGAAGCCGCGGCGGTATCGAATGCCTTCTGCAGATTATGCGAGAGCGAACTCGACCAAGATGCCGGGCAAGGGAACTATATTATCCCAGTCTCCACTTACATCAGAAGAATCGCGGGAAAAACCGCATCACTTTTCGCATTGAGTGCCTATGCGGGAGCCGCGGTGGCAGAGGCCCCCCGCACAATGCAATGGAAGATGCACAGGATCGGGTATCTGATGGGGATGGCATTCCAAATCCAAGACGACATACTGGATTATGAAGGTGACGGAAAAAAGCTTGGCAAAGATCCGGGACGGGACCTTCTCAATGGCATACCCACCTTACCTTTTCTCGAAGCATTGGAAATCGAGAAACGTCGAGATGGTGGACCATACACCTTGCATCAACTTATCGAAACTCCCAAATTGACGAAAAGGGATGCTGCGAAGGCAGTGGACCTGGTTGTTGCCCTCGGAGGAGTCGAGGAGGCGAAACGTCTCGCCGAATCCTATGCCGATCGGGCACTGAACGACATGCATTCCTTGGACAATGTGAAGGTTACAACCATCCTCGAGCGCATGTTCCACAAGCTTTCGCAGAGAAGAAACTAGGAAACCGACAGGAGCAACATCACATGTCCATCGAACAGGAAGTCCTCGATAAGGAGTACGATCTCATGCTCAAGCACCTGCACTTCCGTGCCGAGCAGAAAAATTTCAGTATTGAAGATATTCGTCAAGAACTGGAACATCTATTGATCTATCAGGGTCAGGATTGGGTTGGGCGAGGCGAAATCAAGAATGCGGAGATACAAGGGCAGGTATATGCCTATCAAGTGTTCCTGAAGCGATGGAGGGATCGCAATGAGTCTCCCTCCACCCCTTCCCAGGAAGATATTTTGTCCTAGAAGTCGAAATTGTCGGGATCGGCTCCCAACCTTCGGTCTTCATTCAAGCCGTCTATGGCATCCATATCGCTACTCGAAAGTGAGAAGTCGAAAATATTCGAATTTTCCCGAATGCGGTGATCGTGTACAGATTTGGGTATTACCACCACTCCGTGTTGCACATGCCATCTGAGTACTATCTGGGCAGGAGTTTTTCCATAATGCGTGGCCAACTCCATCAACACTTTGTGTTCCAAACGTCCCTTCATGAGGGGGCTCCAGGCCTCCACCACGATATTGTTCAACTGGCAAAAATCACGGATTGCCTTTTGATTCAACAGAGGATGCAATTCGATCTGGTTCACTGCGGGAACGACATCGCTTGAATCGAGGATATCCTTCAAATGATGGATGTGGAAATTACTCACACCTATCGCACGTACCCGTCCCTGATGATACAAGTCAACCATGGCTCGCCACGTATCAAGGTATTTGCCCTTCACCGGCCAGTGGATGAGATAGAGATCGAGATACTCCAGTCCCAATTTTTCCAACGAGGTATCGAAAGCCTTCAAAGTGGCATCGTATCCTTGGTCGGAATTCCATACCTTGGATGTGATGAAGACTTGGTCCCGTGGAATATCGCTTTCAGCGAGTGCTTTTCCCACGCCAACCTCATTTCCATAGACCGCTGCCGTATCGATCGCGCGATATCCGGCACGCAATGCCGATTTCACCGCAGCCTCCACAGGGGCTCCGTCACCAACCTTGAATACTCCCAGTCCCAAACCCGGCATGGCGATACCGTTGTTCAACATTACTGTGTCCTTGATGTGTTGGATCATGTGTCATTCCTCCAGTACCATGAATATACTTCCAAAGAAGTAAAACGACCAATACTATCGAAAATATGCCTTATATATGAATATCTGATGAATTAATCGATAAAAATAGATCTATTAATTCCCAAATATATATGGTATCGTTCTTCATATACTAGTCACATGATGTAGGAGTCACTTATGAAAAGAATGAAGATTTCAGTAGTCCTGTTGCTTCTGTTGCTCACTTTCGGCCTACTATTCACTGGATGCGGCAAGAAGGAAGCGGAAGCGCCTGCCGCCCCTGCGGTACAAACTGCACCGGCACAACCTGCTCCCGCTCCAAAACCGGCCGAGCCTGCTGCCCCGGTGATCGACAAAGAAGCTCTTCTTCTCGCACAGGCAAAAGAGTATTTTTCCCAAGTCGCCACCAACAACAATCTTATTGCAGCAAAAGACCTCAACCAGATGCTTCAAGACAATCCGGGAGCGACTTTGGTCATCGATATCCGTTCAGATGCCGATTTCGAAGCTGGACATATTCCCGGTGCCTACCACAGCACATGGGCAGGATTGGGTGATGTGATGGAAAAGATCCCGACCAATCGCCAGGTGGTGGTCACTTGTTACTCGGGCCAAACTGCCGGCCAAGCCATCGCGGGTCTTCGAATGGCTGGATTCTCCAATGTGAAGTCACTCACGAGTGGCATGAACGGATGGAAGGCAGCTGAGCTCGCAGCCGATGAAACCGGACCCAAGCCACTTTCCGACAGATCCGATGCGAGTTCTCCCAAGACCGATGAAGAGAAGATTCTCTGGGATGCTGTGAAGTCATTCTATGCTTCCGTCGCCAAGGACGGCAACAAATTGATCAAAGCGCAGGAACTCTACGATACGCTCCAGACCAATCCAAAGGCATTTACAGTGGTGGATATTCGCAGCAAGGATGATTTTGATGCGGGCCATATCGAATTTTCGACACACTCCGCATGGGCTCAGTTTGGATCATTGCTTGATACATTGCCCACAAGCGGACGTATCGTGGTGGCTTGTTATTCCGGGCAAACCGCTGGACAGACTGTCGGTGTGCTCAGAACCTTGGGCTATGATGCATACTCCCTCCAAGGTGGTATGAACAACGGCTGGAAAGTAGCGGAACTGCCACTTGTACAGTAGCTGCAATCCTTATTTACATTCATAGTGCCGTCTAGTATGACGGCACTACTATTTGGAAGCTGAAGGGGTCTGGTGGCTCCCGCGGTCTTCAAAACCGTTGGCTGTACCAAACACAGCGGCAGGTTCGATTCCTGTCACTTCCGTAGCATGGATAATGAACGACCAGATATTCCACAAGTTGAAAGGGTCTTGGAAGACCCGTCCATCTCGATTTGGTTCAATAGAATCAGCAGACCCATAGTCGTTGATTTGGTAAGGGAACATCTCGAATCGGTACGTTCAAATTGGCGTGCCGCAGGCCGTTGTCCAGATTATGGATCAATCATTGTGGAGATTACCAAAACATGCCGTAGACAATACCTGAAACGACCGATTCCCGTCATCAATTGTTCTGGGGTAATCATTCACACCAACTTGGGTAGAGCGCCAATTTCCAGGGATGTGTGGCGTAGGGTTGAAGAAGCCAACACAGGGTACCTGTCGTTGGAGTACAACATCGCCGAAGGAAAAAGGGGGAATCGCGATTCGTTGATCGTACCGCTTTTTTCCCATCTGGTGGGATCCGAATCGGCGATGGTGGTGAACAACAACGCCGCAGCCCTGTTTCTCATTCTATCGGTATGTGCAAAACGCAGGGAAGTGGTGGTGAGTCGAGGTGAACTGGTACAAATCGGGGGAGGCTTCAGGATTCCCGATATTCTCAAACAATCCGGAGCGAAGTTGGTGGAAGTGGGCACGACCAACATCACCACCACAGATGACTATATTCAAGCCATCACAGAGCGGACAGCAATGGTACTCAAGGTACATCGAAGCAATTTCGCGATACGAGGCTTTGCCAACACCCCAACCACCAAGGAATTGTCCAAAGCGCTACCCGAATCCATCATGTTGGTGGTCGACCAAGGTTCGGGAGCCTTGGATCATACCATATGTGGAGAAACTGGAGTCGCCGAACACATCGAATCGGGAGCCCACATCGTCTCCTTCTCTGCGGACAAGTTGCTGGGATCAGTCCAAGCGGGATGTATTGTGGGTTCGAAGGAACTGTTGCTAAGACTTCGCAATTCTGCCCTTTATCGTGTGCTCAGGCCAGGGAAAACAGTTCTGACTATCCTTGAACAGACTTTGGTGGATCGTCTCAATGGCGATCGGGGAGTTCCAATTCGCATGGCATCTCGTAGTTGTGGGGAAATGATGCACCTTGGAAACACCATATTGGAAGATCTCCCAAAAGGGAAGTTTTCCTTACAAGAAGCTCCCATGACCTTGGGTGGCGGCAGTACTCCCGATGAGTACATCTCGGGAATCGCCATTAGAATCGAATCGGATCTCTCCCCCACTCACATATCGGCGAAACTTCGGCAGATGGTCCCCCCAGTTGTTGGTCAAATTGTCGACAAATGCGTTTTACTTCATCTTGGAACAATCGAACCCCACCAAATCGACACACTTAAAACCAATCTGAAACAGTTGCTGCAGGAGCTCTGACATGTATATTATCGGGACTGCTGGTCACGTTGATCATGGAAAGACCACTTTGGTGAAGGCCCTTACGGGAGTCGACACAGACCGTTTACCGGAAGAGAAACGACGAAAGTTGACCATTGAATTGGGGTTCGCTTCTTTTCTAGATCCCTATGGACAAAAGGTGGGAGTCGTCGATGTGCCGGGGCACGAGCGTTTCATCAGGAATATGGCTGGAGGAATGTGGGGTCTCGATTTGGTTTTGCTTCTAGTGGCGGCCGATGATGGATGGATGTGCCAATCCGAAGACCATCTTCAGATAATTAAAGGGATGGGAGTACCAGAGGTGATTCTTGTAATCACCAAATGCGATATTGCATCCAATGATCGTATTCTCGAGGTCTCGCACGAAGCGCAACAACGATGTATGGCCGTGCTTGGTTACAATCCCGATCTCTTTGTGGTGGGTGCATTAACCTCGGAGGGTATCGACTCCCTTGCACAGGCGATCGGCCAAACATTGCAGAGGGTGAAGAAGAATACGATCCCTCCTTGCCTCTATATCGACCGCTCGTTCATTTTGGAGGGAATCGGTCCTGTTGTCACGGGAAGTCTTCGTGGAAACGCATTGCAGGTCGGAGAGGAGTTTATCCTGCTTCCCACACATAAGAAGGGAAGGATACGTTCACTACAATCGTTCGGAAGTTCTGTTTCGAGGGCTGAAGCTGATGGAAGAACCGCGATAGGAGTCCAAGGCATCGAATTTGCCCAATTACGAAAAGGGTATTGCATCACCACAGATGCACAACGTTTTTCCGTCACCACACAAGCATTGGTCGTTCTCAAGCATCCGGAAATAGGAAAGACTGTCGAGATTAGAAATCATGGAAAGTATGAAGTGGCATATGGCACCAACCATGACGGTTGTTCGCTGCATGTGATCGCAAGAAACCCCGATTTCCTAATGGCGAGAATTGTATGCGACCATCCTTCAGTATGGTATTGGAGACAACCATTCGTTTGTATCCTACCTGGAGGAAGTTCAGTTGTCGCACATGGACACATAATATCAACTAGAAAGTGGAACAAGAGTGAAACTCGGCAAATCGTGCAATTATGTATCGAAAACCCCAGTCCATTGGAAACAATTGGATCCCACGAACAATTTGAGCTGCTGTTGGATGGATACGCCTTCATCGAAGACCATGTAGAGACCATGTTGAAATTTCTTGATCAAGACTATAATGGGTACAATGGTTGGTTCATTCGAAAGGACATCGAGAAGGCAATTATCGAACAGATCCTCGAAATGGCAAAAAGGGGCCGGGGGGTTCCTCTTGAAACCGTAAAGCAAGGATCCTATCCCCCTCCCTTGATGAATCTAGTGATACAGCATCTTGTCGAAAAGAAATTCATATCTCTTGAAAATGGTATGCTTAAGCACAATGCCATTGGTGTCCACCAGCTTTCTTCCGCTGCGAAGGAACTCCTTGGGCGTATCGAGAAATCGGGAATGCAGGGTTTTCCGGTGAAAGATCTTCAAAAGAGCGAAAAGGAGTTGCTAGGAAAACTTCTTGACACAAGGAAAGTCATGATGGTGGAAAGCCTCTTCATCTATACCACCGAAACGTATCGAACAATGACTGCGCTTGTCCTCAAGGGTAGAGCTGCCGGAGAAACATTTACCATTGGTGATGCGAAACTTCACCTGCCTCTCAGTAGAAAGTATATGATTCCATTGCTCAATAGGATGGAGGAGGATGGATTCATCGAACGTATCGGAGATATGAGAAAGGTGTTGTAAGCAGTTATTTGAGCGAATTACTGATGTTTTCCTGTTGTTTTGGATTAATCGATAATGCTATAATGATTACGTCATCGGTTGGTGTGACGGATGGAGGTAGCCATGGGAGAGAAACGAAAGAAGAGTTTGCTCAAGACGATAGTGCTTGTTGTCGTTGCAACCTTGATCGTGGTGGCCACGGGAGCAGGCTCCAAGGAGGTGGCCCCCGCAGAAACGGAAATCGCTACCGAACCTCGTGTCATTACAGCCAGATTCACCGACCCGGTCGACCTCCCGTATCAGAACAGTGAAAAGTGTATTGCTTGTCATACGAAAACCCATCCGATAAACAAGTTGGCCTCGCCGTCCGTTGCAGGTGGCGAGGCAGGGGGGTGAGGCCCTGCCGCGCCGGAGTTTTCGGCGCTTGAAAAATATCAAGTTTCTGTAGATTTCCTCGATACACCGCATGGAGAACTTGGCTGTGTGACATGCCATGGGGGAGATGGTTCCGAAGAGCATTTCGAGAATGCACATATCGGAGTGAACCCTTCCCCATCAGGCGATACCAACGGTATTTGTGCGGAGTGTCATTATGAGGCAACGAGCACATATGAGAAATCTTTGCACTACACAGTACGTGGATTTGCCAATGCGCTCATCGACTTCAGTGGAGATGAAAAGGCTTTGGACAATCCCCACGAAGGGTTGGGAGAAGTGTTCAACCTCAATTGCATGAACTGTCATGCAACCTGTGGAGAATGCCACGTAAGCCGACCGAGCGGTTACGCCGGAGGTCTCATCGACAAAC
>Ga0334898_1002755_pt1 | contig 15482 bp, 16 predicted proteins | sample GraSluR3_MG_10_FD_207228 | JGI IMG/M metagenome (GOLD analysis project Ga0334898, IMG submission 207228) | Sludge microbial communities from methane-producing bioreactor in Wageningen University, Netherlands - Granular Sludge_3_08-R3 | ecosystem: Engineered > Bioreactor > Anaerobic >... | reverse complement strand
CATCCACACGCCAAAGACCGAAGAGACCACCGGCATGCTGGCGGATAAACAGTTCGAAATAATGAAGGACGGGGTCAGGCTTATAAACTGTGCAAGGGGAGGTCTTATCGACGAAAAGGCGCTGTATGGGGCACTTGAAAGCGGTAAGGCGGCCAGTGCAGCCCTTGACGTGTTCGAAAAGGAACCCTGCCCCGGCAATCCGCTGTTTGATTTTGACAATACCGTTGTAACTCCCCACCTGGGGGCGGATACATTCGAAGCACAGAATAAGGTGGGTATAAACATCGCAAACCAGGTACTTGATGCCCTTGAGGGAAAACTTGTGACAAATGCCGTTAATATGCCAAGCCTCCCGGACAGGGATATGGAATACCTGAAGCCTTACCTGCTGCTGGCGGAAAAGCTTGGACGGCTGTACTACCAGCTGGAAAAAAGGCCGATAAACAAAGTGGAGATAAAATACCGCGGCGGCATCGCGGAGCACAAGACCGGGCCCTTAACCCTTGCCTATCTTAAGGGGCTCCTTGAACCGGCGGTAAAAGAAAGGGTTAATTATGTCAACGCAAAGCTGCTGGCAAAGAGCAGGGGTATAAACGTGCTGGAAAGCCTGGACAGCACAGCCAGCGAATATACCGACCTGATTGAGGTAAAGGTGGGCAACGGGCATGGGGCCTTTACCATGGCGGGTACCCTTTTTGGAATGAGGGAGCCCCGCATAGTGGAGCTTAACGGTTATAAGATAGACATGGAACCGGCACCCTATATGCTGCTTGTGAGAAACGACGACAAGCCGGGAGTCATAGGCAGTATAGGCACCATAATGGGCGTGAGCAGGATAAATATAGCCACAATGCGTGTAAGCAGGAACTCAAAGGGCGGCAAGGCCCTTATGGTGCTTAACGTGGACGGGGTGGTGCCCAGGGATGTGATAGGAATGGTCAGGAAGGTGGATGGTATTACCGAAGTCAACTTTATAAAGCTGTAGGTTATCTGATATAATACTATTGGAAGGGACCGGTTATCGGTCTTATTAAGAAGCATACGGTTTTACGAAGAGGCGATATAAATGAAGGCAAGCGATATATACGATGGGGACTACGCAGTGGTTGACGTGCGCTCGCCGGGCGAGTTCCGAAAAGGCACAATACCCGGCGCTGTAAATATACCGCTGTTTGACGATGAGGAAAGGGCCCTTATAGGCACCCTGTACAAAAAAGAGGGTACCGGAAAGGCAAAGATTAGGGGTATTGAAATAGTATCCGGCAAGCTTAAGGATATATATGAAAAAATAGGGACTCAGCAGGAAAAGGGTAAAGAGATAGTAGTGTTTTGTTCAAGGGGAGGCATGCGGAGCGGTTCCCTTGTGCAGCTGCTTGATTCCCTTGGGTACAGGGTACACCAGCTGGAGGGTGGTTACAAGGAATACAGGAGGTATGTATTAGACAACCTGGATGCCTTAATCAAGTCGAAACAGGTGGTGGTTATCCACGGCAATACCGGAGTGGGTAAGACGCATCTGCTTGAAATGCTTAAAGACAGGGGTTTTCCCTCGGTGGACCTGGAGGCTATGGCCAACAGCCGGGGTTCAATATTTGGTACGGTGGGGCTTGGTGAGCCCCGGTACCAGAAGGACTTTGAAGCGCTTCTGTTTGAAAGGCTGAGAAGTATTGATAAGAACTATATTATAGTCGAGTCCGAAAGCCCGAGGGTGGGTAGGGTATACCTGCCTAATGTTCTGGCGGATAAAATGAAATCCGGGGTCCATATCCTGGTTAAGTGTTCAATGCAGCAGAGAATAAGGAGAATAGTTGACGAATATATAAATATACAAGGGGACAAAGTATTGGAAGAAATAAGGACTTCAATAAACAGGCTCAGGGGGGAACTGGGCAAAAAGAAGACGGATATGCTGCTGGCGCTTCTGGAAGCAAAGGATTACGATGGGGTAGTGAAGTTTCTGCTGGAAGAGCATTACGACCCCAAGTATTATCATTCCGAGAAAAAATACAACTACCGTTTGAGGCTTGACAGCGAGAATATTGAAGAGTGTGCCCAAGCCATAACCGAATTCCTGCACACCAAACACTAAAACAATAGAAACAGTAGGGACGGTTCTTTTTGTTTCAATAAAGTGTTTTTCGGGGGGGTTTTTATGAAAGGAATAAAATTTCTTACCAGGACAGCGCTTATCTTGGCGCTGACGGTGGCATTTCAGATGATAAGGCCCCTGCTTTCGCTTCCTCCGCTGGTGTCCAATTACATAGTGGGCAGCCTGGTTAATGCATCGCTGGCTGTGGCATCGGTTTTGGTGGGAGCCTGGAGCGGGATTGTTATCAGTATTTTTGCACCGGTGATAGCGCTTATGCAGCAGCATATTGTATTTCCCTGGCTTGCACCCATCATAGCAGGCGGCAATATCGTTTTTGTACTGATATACAGCTGGTGGTACCGGAAAAACAAAGGTGTTGGAATAGCCCTGGCTTCGGTGTTAAAATTCTTATTTTTATACTTTCTGGTAAGTACTGCCGTAGGAATACTGGTGGTACCAGAGCCTGCGGCTTCCGCCCTAAGCCTTATGTTCGGCTGGCCGCAGCTGGTTACGGCGGTGGTGGGAGGACTGGCCGCTCTGCCGGTTATCAAAAGAATCGGGGGAGAGGATATATAAAGCTAATCCGGCTGATGCCGGATTTTTTCTTGTATAAGGGAGAAAATATATATAGCTTTGGTGAAGAACAGTCTGGAAATTGATATGAATCTCTAAAAATGAGCATTGGCCAGGAGGTGGTAATATTACAAGAAGGGTTGCCATACAAAAGGAACTGGAGGATATCAAAAGGGAAGTCAAAAGGCACGGATACCAGATAACCGATATCGACGATACGGGAGATACCATAGATGCCATTATTTACTCGGGAAAGGCCGGCGGTAACGGGTATATGGCGGATTCTGCGGATATCGAAACCGGGGGCAATAACAAGTTTGTTGCCATGATTAACGCCGATGAAAAGTCAGTAGAAGAGATAATTTCAATGCTTGGCAGCATAAGGGGGTATTGATACGCCGCCGGCGAAATTATATAATTGAATAAACAATTGATACTTACATACTGCAGGTGCCCGACGGGGAGAATAGGGAACCGGGTGAAAATCCCGGGCGGACCCGCCACTGTAATGCCAAGTCCGGCCGAATAAGCGCCACTGGGCTCTGCCCGGGAAGGCCCGGCAGCGGGCGATGAAGCAGCAGCCAGGAGACCTGCCTGCGGTATACGTATATCGGTGGGTTATGGTAAAGCTCACAGTTCCTTGTTGAACTGTGGGCTTTTTAAAATATACAAACAAAACATCAGGAGGTTTTGAACTTATGGATTTGTTTGAGAAAGTTATAAAGGGTATTGAACTGCCCGACCGGGCCAGGATGAAAGAGGCGAAGGAAAGGGTGGACAACCTGACAAAACCGGTGGGCAGCCTGGGCAAGCTGGAGGAAATCGCAGTAAGGCTTTGCGGCATAACCGGCAGCACGGCTCCCGACACCGGCAAAAAAACGGCTATTGTTATGGCGGCGGATAACGGAGTGTGCAGCGAAGGGGTTGCTGCATATCCACAGCAGGTTACGGCATTGATGGCAAAAGGAATGGTGGAAGGTACGGCCGGGGTGGCGGTATTTGCACGGATGCTGGGTGCCGATATCAGGGTAGTTGATATAGGTATGAAGGAGCCTGCCGCCTGTAAGGGTATAATCAACATGAGAATAAGACCGGGTACCGCCAACATGGCGGAGGGGCCGGCCATGTCGAGGGACGAGGCGGTGCGGGCGATAGAGACCGGTATACAAGCGGTGTTTGAAGCGGCTGATTCCGGCAGCCGGGTAATTGCCGTAGGGGAAGTGGGTATAGGCAATACCACTTCCGGCAGTGCCGTGCTGGCTGCTCTGGAAGGGCTGGACCCTGCCCTGACCACCGGGAGGGGAGCAGGCCTTGACCGGGAAGGCCTTGCGGCCAAGGTAAGGGTAGTGGAAAGCGCAATCAGGATAAACAAGCCGGATCCTGCCGATGCGGTGGACGTTATAAGCAAGGTGGGCGGCCTTGACATTGCCGGCATGACGGGTGTTTACCTTGGGGCCTCTTTCCGAAGGATACCGGTGGTAATAGACGGCTTTATTTCGTCGGTGGCGGCGCTGGCGGCAAAAAGGATTAACCCAATTACGCTGGAATATATGTTCCCTTCCCATCTCAGTGCCGAAAAGGGCGGAGGGCTTGCTCTTGAGCGCCTTGGTTTAAAGCCGTATCTTGATTTGGATATGAGACTGGGGGAAGGAAGCGGTGCCGTACTGGCCCTGAATATAATAGAAGCAGCGGCTAGATCGTTAAAACAGATGAAAACCTTCGACGAAATAGGCATAAAAAGGGTATAATATATATAGGTGAAAGTTTGTTCCCGGAGGAAGGTATATGTATGAAGGTGCTTCTTACAACGCTTAATTCCAAGTTCATACATTCGTCCCTCGCTCTTCGGTATCTTAGGGCATACTGCAGGGACAAGCCCTATGATTTAAAGGTCAGGGAGTTTACAATAAACGATTCGATGGATCTGGTCCTCGGGGAGATTTACAAAGAAGCTCCGGACATCGCAGCCTTCTCGTGCTACATATGGAACATAACCGAAACACTGGCCCTTGTCCGCAGGATTAAGCAGATTAAGGAAGATACCGTTATAGTGCTGGGGGGACCCGAGGTGTCCTATGACTCTTTGGATATTATGAAAAGGAATCCTTATATTGACTATATCGTGAGGGGAGAGGGAGAAGAGACATTCCGGGAACTTATGGAGCATATTGTCGAGGGCAGGGGTGTGATAGGGGGCATCCGCGGTGTGACCTACAGGAGCGGCGGCAGCGTTGTTAAAAATAAGGACAGGGAATTAATAAAAAGTCTTGATACCATTCCCTTTCCCTATCTGCCCGACGATGGGCTGAAAGACAGAATAGCGTACTATGAAGCTTCCAGGGGCTGTCCCTTCCGGTGCCGGTACTGCCTTTCGTCCACTATTCGGGGTGTCAGGTTTTTCCCGGTTGACAGGGTTAAAAGGGACCTGGATTGTCTTATCGGGTGGGGAATAAAACAGGTTAAGTTTGTGGACAGGACCTTCAACTGCAAAAGCAGTTTCTCCCGGGAAATATTCAGCTATCTGATAGAAAAGGGAGGCGATATAAACTTCCATTTTGAAATAACCGCCGACCTTTTGGATGAAGAGCTTATAAGGCTTCTTCATACTGCACCGCCGGGCCTTTTCCAGTTTGAGGTGGGAGTGCAGACCACAAACCCGGAAGTTTTGAAGGAAATCGACAGGAAAACCCGGCAGGATGTGCTGTTTCAAAACGTAAAGAAGATATGCGAAGGAGGCAATATCCATCAACACCTTGACCTGATCGCCGGACTTCCCGGAGAGGATATGACATCCTTTGCAAAATCCTTTGACGATGTTTACGGTTTGGCCCCGGACATGCTACAGCTCGGGTTTTTGAAGCTGCTCAAGGGCTCGGGTATCAGGGAAAGAGCACAGGAGTATGGATATGTTTTCACCGCAGAGCCTCCCTATGAAGTTCTTTCAAACAAATGGATGGGCTTTGAAGATTTGATGCGGTTAAAGCTTGTCGAGCAGGTTCTGGAATATTATTACAACAGCCATGGTTTTGACAACACGATTGATTACATGATTTCATATGCCGGCCGGGGTGCCTTTGCGTTTTTTAAGGACCTGTCGGAATACTGGGAAGAAAAAGACCTGCATCTTGTAAGACACCGACGTAAAAGGCTGTATTCGCTGCTTTATGAATACTGCAGGGTGAGGCTGGAAGCGCCTGCTATAATGGTTAACGAACTTTTGAAACTGGATTTTCTACTGACAGAGAGAACTTCAGTGCTGCCGGCGCCGATAAATAGAATAGAGTTTCCGGCTTTAAAACAAAAGTGTTTTGATTTTCTTGGAAAACCGGAAAATATAAAGGTTTATCTTCCCGGTTATGAGGGGTTTTCTCCCAAGCAGGTATACAAGCTTGTGCATTTTGAAGTATTTGATTCGTGTATTTCCGGTTATCTGCCGGAATTTGACGGCAAAGCATGCGAAGCCAAAGTGATCGTGTTGTTTGATTATGGTAACAGGGAAAAGCTGAGGGACAAGGCTGTGACAGAGGTTATAAAGCTGTGAAGGATATTTCAACAGGTTGGCGAAATAATTAGTTTGTTCAGGGAAAGGGGGTTATTTGGGGCATGAAACGTTCCGTACTGGTTGTGGATGACAGCGCTTTCAACATAAAGATATTGGAAAATCAGCTCAAGGAATATTTTGAAGTTGTTTCTACCACCGATCCGATGGAGGCCCTCAGGATAGTCTTTGAAGAGAGCCCCAGTATTGTTCTTTTGGATGTGATGATGCCTAAAATGGACGGCTATAAGTTCTGCAGGGTTCTTAAGGACAGCAAAAAGACCGAGAATATACCGGTTATTTTTCTCACATCCAGGGACAGCGTTGAGGACAAGGTTGCGGGGCTTAAGACCGGTGGAGACGATTATATAACAAAACCCTATGAAGTCAGCGAGCTTTTGGCCAGGATTAATGTTCATATAAGGCTTAGGGAAGCCCAGGACCAGCTCAAGCAACTGCTGAAGGAAAAAAACAAGCTGATAGAACAGCTTGAAAATCTGTCTCTGAACGACGGGCTTACCGGCGTTTACAACAGAAGATATCTTGAAGAGTATTTGGAGAACTCCTTTGAGGAATGTAAAAGATATGGCAGTACGCTGAGTGTTATGATCATGGATATTGACCATTTTAAAAAGGTTAACGATACATACGGACATCAGATAGGGGACAAGGTGTTAGAAAGCTTTGCCGGGCGACTTATAAAAAATGTAAGAAGGGCGGATATGCTGGCGAGGTATGGGGGAGAAGAGTTCGTGATAGTGTCCAAGAACACCGGTATTAAAGGAGCGGTAATGCTGGCGGAGAAGCTGAGAAAGGCGGTACAAAAAGAACCCTTTGAAATAGGCAGGCATAAGATAAACCTAACGGTAAGCTTTGGCGTTGTGGAAATGCGGCAGGGAAATTATAAAGATGCGGCGCAGTTAATCAGGGATGCCGACATGCTGCTGTACAGAGCAAAGGACAACGGTAGAAACAGAGTGGAATTTGAAAAATAAGCGGGTAATATTTGAACCGCCGGTGGGCAACAATACCCATTAGCATATTGTATGGAGGGAAGCTGATGGAGCTTTTGTGCCCGTTGTGCAATGGTTTGGAGAGGAAGACCATTATATGTAAGCAGTGCGGAAACCCCATGGAGGACAAGGGAAGCATACAGGAATATTTCGACGATTACAGTCCCTATCTTGACCTGGAGATAACCCGCAGGGTGGACGGTGTCCCCGCCGACCAGTGCCTGCATTTGTTCGGATGTAAAAACTGCGATACCTTAAAAAAAATAGCCATCGGAATGATTGAATTATGAAAAGGGGTAAGGGCCCATGATGATCTTCGCTCCGGCTGATGCACATCCCTATACACCTATATGCAATCTTTCGACTGCATACAAGCGTTGCGGAACCTACACCAACCTTTGCTCGACCATTAAGAGTACCTATGGAACCTACTGCAATCTCCCGACTGCAGTAAATCCCGGTAGTCAGTTAATGCTGCATTACTTCTACAAATCCGGAACCCTTAATAGTCTTAGCTCGAACATTATATATCCTTTTCGACCGTATACCAACAGTTGGGCCAGCATACAGCCTTGGAAGACATATAATGCTCTGCCCGCCGACCAATACCGAACCTTCTTGATCCGATATTGATCTTTGGCCGAATATTATTGAGCCCTTTAGGACCCAATAATACTCTTGGCTCGACCACCATGAACCCTTCGTTTCTATTATGTACAACACAAAAGATATATATTCCGGCAGCTTACTGGTAAAATAAAGTAATGCCTGCAGCGGCGGCTTGTAATGAGATGCCGTATTTTGCAATGAATGGTTTTCAACTTTGACCTTGACATACGTCTTGCCTTGTTTTAATATATATATTGCGACCAATTTAAGATGCGGGGGTATAGCTCAGCTGGGAGAGCGCTTGAATGGCATTCAAGAGGTCAGGGGTTCGAATCCCCTTATCTCCACCAAGGAAAGACGCATCATAAAGGTGCGTTTTTTATTTTTGACAAATAGAAAGGGCCGTTTTATAATATCAGAAGCAGCATAATTTTTCCGTAATTAAGCTGTTAATATGGGGGTATAGCGCAGTTGGGAGCGCGTCTGCTTCGCATGTAGAAGGTCGGGGGTTCGAGTCCCCCTATCTCCACCAATAGGAACCGCTTATATTAGAATGATAGGCGGTTTTTGTTACCTTTCCTGTGTAGGAAAATATTAATAGTTTATAAATTCGAAAAAAGGGAAACAAACTGTCGGATGCAGTCGTCTAACTTATAGAGTAACTGTGTTATTTTTTATATTTTAAAAAAGGGGTGTCGAGGAAATGTACAAGAGATTTAAGAAATGCAGTGGGTATTTGGCTGCTTTATTATTGGTTGCAGTGGTTTTGATGCAGTGGGGTATCCCTGCGGGGCTGGCCGCCACCGATATAAGGCTGGTTATTGACGGTGATGTTATAGAGACTACGCCGCAGCCGTTTATACAAAACGATAGAACCTTTGTACCGCTGCGCGTTGTTATGGAGCAGCTGGGAGCGGATGTGGGATGGAACGAACAGGACAGGACCGTACATATTGTCAAGGGCAACCGCTCGGTTCTATTGAGGATAGACAGCCGCCTTGTTGAGTACGATACCGGGGAGAAGATTTATAACATAAGCGATGTGGCACCGTTTATAATTGACGACCGTACCTTTGTGCCCCTTCGCCTGGTGAGCAACGCCCTGGGAGTGGATATCGGTTGGGAGGATTCCAGCAGGACAGTGTACGTAGATTCCTCAAAGGCTGCAGATATTACACCCTTTTTTGATATGCGGATATCCTCGGTCGGGCCGGGGCAGGTAATAACCGGGACAACCGGGCTGCAGGCAGAATTTCCCGGCGGCATTCCGGCGGGGGCATCAGAGATAAGGTTCCTGCTTCTAAACCCCGGTACCGGAAAGGGAGCGGTTGTGGCAAGGGGCGGCAGTATAACCGGGGAATATACCTATCTTCCGGATATGCAGCAAAGCGGTGAAAGGGTCCTTGCCGCCGTTTTGTATGATGCGGACGGGGCTTTTTTGGCGGGCTGTGCCATCCCGGTACAGCTGGCGGTAAAGCCGGACGTGGCGTTAACCGGGCTGACAGCGGGGCAGGTATTGGAAGGGCCTGTTACGCTTAAACCGGATTTGAATTTCGCAGCATCATATGTCAAGTATGAGATTACAAACACCGACAGAGACAAGGTAACTACCACCGGTGAACTGGACCCACAGGGGACATATACATGGTCGCCGATGTTCGAGGACAACGGTAACGTTACCTTCAGGGTGACAGCCTACGATCAGGCAGGACAGGCCTATGCAAGCAGGGCTGTTCCCGCAATGGTTAATGTGACAAAGAAACTGGAACTGCGGGGCATAAGCAGCGGCAGCACGGTGGAAAAACCGGTTACGCTTTCGGTATCCCGCAACTTCCAGGTCAGTGAAACAGAATACATTATGAAAGACCCACAGACAGGAAGGGAAGAGGTATTGGCGAAGGTTGGGTATGTCAGCCACAAATGGTTCCCGGGTCCGGAGCTTACCGGAACAAAGGAATTATTTGTCCGGGTTAAGGATACCTCCGGTGCTGTTCATACAAGTGACAGTATAAGCGTTAAGCTTACCGGCACTCCGAAGCTGTTACTGGAAGGAGTGGGTCCGCAGCAGGTGGTAACCGGGCCGCTGGAACTGACGGCTATGAGCAATACCGCCATGGACAGCATTCAGTATGTGCTTATAAATCCACAGACCGGTGCAAAAAGAGTTATTGCCGGGGGCGAAGATGCCGGAACTGCTTACTCATGGACGCCGGCAGCAGGTGACGGGGGCCAGTGGGAGATTCAGGCGGAAGGGACCCTGCCCTCGGGAGTAAAAATAACCAGTGAAGCGGTACCCTTCAGGGTATACCTTGGAACTCTCTATACAGCCAAGCCGGTGGTTGGAAAGGACAGTTTCCTTGACCTGGCATCCGACCTGGCAGTTAAATCGTGGCAGAAAACAGGCATGTCGGCGGCGCTGCAGACCGCCCAGGCCATACTGGAAACCGGCTGGGGTCAGAGCGTTCCGGTGGACAAATATACAGGAAAGTTTTCAAACAACCTGTTTGGCATAAAGGGCAGCGGGCCCGCCGGTTCGGTGGTTTCAAACACCTGGGAGGAATATAACGGCCAGGCATTCCGCGTTGACGCGAACTTCAGGGCTTATAACAATGTAAACGAAAGCTGGGCGGATCATAAGGACCTTTTGCTAACCGCCAGCCGGTACCAGCCCTTCAGGGAAGTTATGCACGACAGCACCCAGGGTGCCTGGGCCTTGAGAAGGGCAGGGTACGCAACAGATTCCCAGTATCCTGTCAAACTTATGAATATTATAAAGACCTACGGTCTTGACAAGCTGGATGAGATAGAGATTTAACCCTTAACGCTGCGATTCAGGAACTACATTTCATGCTGCGCACCGTTGTGGTAATTGGTTATAGGAGTATAATAGCCTGCCTGAGAAGGCGGGCTATTATTATTCCTTCTGCTTACCGGAACCGACCGCCGGAAAGACGGAAAATAATTGGTTTTGCCGGTATAAGGCACTGCACCTTTTAATCGTTGCAGTGCTTTTTTATTTTCCCGGTGTGTTTTTTAACAGCAAACCGGGGTATTAATAATCTAAGTCGGTTAAGGGAGGTATAATATATGGATAACATAAGAAATATACTGAAGTTTTCCATGCGAATGGAAAAGCAGGGTGAAAATTTCTACCGGTACTATGCCGGGAAAATAAAGAATACAAGTACCAGGCAGATGTTCGAAAAGCTGGCGGATATGGAAAGCGAGCATTACGGGATACTAAAGGACAGGTTCGACGCCCTTGGAGGAGATGAGAGTATTAAGGTTATATCCTGGGTTGTCGATGACAAGAATCTTATGAAAAGCCCCAAAATATTTGCCGATGAGGCTGTGGCACCGGATGCCGGGGATGAAGACGGGCTGATATCCGACCTAACAATAGTACGCATGGCATACCTGATAGAAAAGGACTTTTCGATGTTCTACAAATATGCCGCCACCAAGGTTGAGGACCAGGAAGTTAAAAAATTTCTTAAGACTCTGTCTGAATGGGAAACCGGGCATATGGAAATGTTCCACCAACAGTACCAGAGCCTTATGAGAAAGGAATGGGAGGATATAGGAGCTTACCTGTTCCAGTAACTGCCGATTATATAAATAAATATTTCAAGGAGGAGATATCAATGAAGTATATTTTACCGGAACTGCCCTATCCGTATAATGCCCTTGAGCCGTATATGGACGAGGAAACGGTCAGGATACACCACGACATGCACCACAACGGTTATGTTAAGGGACTTAACAACGCACTGGACAAATTAAAGGAAGCGCGGGAAAGCCAGGACTTTGCCCTTATAAAACACTGGGAGAGGGAACTGGCCTTCAACGGGGCGGGGCATATGCTGCACACCCTTTACTGGGAAAGCATGTCCCCCGACGGCGATAGACAGCCCAGGGGAAAGCTTGCCGAACAGATTGACAGGGACTTTGGCAGTTTCGAATCCTTCAAGAAGGAATTTTCGGCTGCGGCCGCCGCAGTGGAGGGTTCGGGCTGGGCACTGCTTGTATATTCCAGGGAAAACCAGGAGCTTTTGATACTGACGGTTGAAAAACACCAGAATCAGCTGCTACCCGGTATGGTGCCCATAATGGCGTTGGATGTATGGGAACACGCCTATTACCTGAAGTATAAGAATAAAAGGGTTGATTTTATACAAAACTGGTGGAACATAGTCGACTGGAGAGGCATAAGGTACAGGTTCGAGGATGAACGCGGCTGCTGCTGTTCAAACTGCTGAAGGGCCTCTTCCTGGAAAGGGTTAAACACCCAAAGCCGGGAAGGAGCTTTTTTATGGTTTGACAGGCTAATGCAGCTACATCTTGAAAAGGTACCAAACCTGCGTATCCACTTCGTATTTGAGCTCGTATACTTTGGCACCCTCGTTTATGCATATAAAGCATATACGCCGGTTGCCCGCCAGTTTTTCGCTGTATCTTTTAAGTACCCTGCCCACCGTAACCGGTGTATCCTGATATTTAAATTTTACCGGTTCAACCCTGCCTGAACTGTAGAACACCGCTATCATGTCCACCGGTTTATTTAAAACCTTCATACCCTATACTCCCCCTAAAGCGTACTGCTCATGACCGGCCAGTTTTCCGAGCCCGCTCCCCCGAGGGAGGCGCATATCCCGGAATTTATGAAGCAGGCCCTTACCACCGACCCTGTACCATGGAGGTTCCTTATACTGTCCACCGTTTTGTCAAGGGCAAGGTTTTTAGTACGGTAAGGCCGGTCAAAGAGAGAGCACTGGATATAATCATCCCTGTCAAGGCTTGTCACTCTCAAGGCTATATGCCTTACCGGGGACCCGTCCCATGCTTCGTCGAACAGACGTGCCGCGGTTTTGTATACATCCATGGTACAGTTTATCGGGGTTGGAAGCTTCTGCTGGTGAGAGCGGTGCCTGAAGTCCGAATATTTTATGGATACCGATATAACGCTGCAGCAGCTTTGCGAATACCGAAGGCGCATGGATACCGTTTCGGAAAGCGACAGCAGTATAAGGCGGGCGGTATGGGTATCCTCCACGTCAAAGGGTATTGTGGAGCTGTTGCCCATACCCTTCATGGGCATATAATATCCGGGAAATACGGCGGAATCCTCTATCCCCTGCGCGTAATTGTATACGAGAAGGCCGTGGGACTTCAGTTTATGCTTTAAAAGTTCGGGGTCTGCAACGGCAAGGTCGCCTATGGTGAATATCCCCATCGATTGCAGTTTTCTGGCGTTTTTTTTCCCCACCATGAACAGTTTTTCCACCGGCAGCGGCCACATTTTGTGCTCTATATCTTCGGGGAACAGAGAGTGGACCATGTCGGGTTTTTTCAATTCGGAAGCCATTTTGGCCAGCAGCTTGTTGCAGGATACGCCTATGTTTACGGTAAACCCCAGTTCCTCGCGTATCCTATCTTTAAGGCGCACGGCAAGGTTAAGGGGCGGGCCCAGGCGTTTTTCCATGCCGGTGTAGTCCAGGAAGGCTTCATCTATCGAATACTGCTGTACCTTTGGCGAGTATTCCCTTAATATTTCCATCAGGGCGCTGCTACATTTCATGTACAGGTGGTAGTCCGGCGGGACCAGAACAAGCTTAGGGCACTTGTTTTTGGCTTCCCACACCGGCTCGCCGGTTTTTACGCCGAATTTCTTGGCGGGTATCGATTTTGCCAGTATTATTCCGTGACGGGTTTCCTGATTTCCCCCAACGGCAGAGGGTATTTCCCGCAAATCAACGGGATATCCTCTCTGGAGATTATACACCGCCTGCCATGAAAGGAAGGCGGAGTTTACGTCTATATGCATTATTACCCTGCCTTGCATACTGCCTCACCCCTTAGAGGAATGGAGACACACTTTTATATGTGGTATTCCTCTATGGCCAAGGAATGTCCCCAATTACCAGCTACCAACTATAGAAGATTATACTGGTAAATATATTATACACGAATATATGTTCGTATAAAAGGGGTAAAGGAAAAAATATGATAATAGCCGTTTTCAGGAACTCAATATTTTTTGTAGAAATAATTTTCCAGGTTGGATTGGGCAGTACAAAGCGCCAATGTTCTAAACGACTGGGGTGCACATACCGAAGATGCGAGTCAAGTCATAGGCTTGGCTTTATTTTTTTAATTTACTGTTCTATAGTAATTAAATATCGTTAATCAATAATTTATTATTGCAAAACGGTAATTAATGTGATAAAATCAAAAATAATAATAACTAGGGAGATGCTTTTTATGAAGGGAGAAACGCTTTTTTTAAAGGTCGTAGTTTTTCTTCTTGGACTTCCGGTTCTTGTTTTGTGTGTATATGGGCTACCCTGGATAGCTAAAGGGCCAACAGAGGCTTATTGGCGGAGATAGACGATGCCCCAGGTGCCATAATAATCGGATTGGCCCTAACTTTTGCTCCAATTGTGATTGCAGTCTTTGCTGCTGTTCTTGAAAAGCTTTTGAAACATGCCCTTGATAAAATCCGAAAATGATCTGACGGTTTGAGGTGAAGAATATGTCAATTATAATCAATCTTGATGTTATGTTGGCTCAAAGAAAAATGAGCCTCACAGAACTTTCGGAGAGGGTTGGAATTACAATGTCAAATCTTTCCATATTAAAAACCGGAAAGGCAAAAGCGATTCGATTTTCAACTTTAGATGCGATATGTAAGGTTTTAGATTGTCAACCCGGTGATATTCTCGAATACAGAAAGTGTTAATGGTACCAGGTACACCCCGAATACTGTAGAAGGCATAGAAAAATGCGTAACTAGCGGTTTTTTCTACCTATACGTCATAATAGGCTTTCGCTGCTTTAACGTGGTATCTGTGCAGGCACTAGGCATTCGAAAGCATAGTAAGCATAAGGTATGATTTTGGGTAATTCTCACGCATCGCATCTTCCCCCAAGGATAGGAGTTTTTGCTCTACGTGTTTCCGCCACGCATCAAAATACTCCTGCCCGTTACCCGCAGTCACCGTCAATTTTTCATCGCCAATCAAGTCATCCATTACCGCGCGCATAATTTGTCCCTTTAGCCCGATCTGGCTGCCTTTAAGGAATTCCGAAAATATATACTAAGTTTGTGTTATATTCAAACTTCTATATCGGAACTTATTTTATAGATAACAATAACCCTGCAATTTTTAATATGCTATAATAAAAATAAAGATAAAGATATTAAAAGAAGGTGATCTGGTTGGATAATAAAGAGAAATACGGTTACTGGGAAGACATAGCCGAATATGATTTAGACACAGCTGAAGCCATGCTATTGTCAGGCAGATATTTGTATGTTGTTTATATGTGTCAGCAAGCTGTTGAGAAACTTGTTAAAGGACTATTTGTATTACATAAAGGGGAAGAGCCCCCCAGAATTCATAACATATGGAATATTTTTGATAGAATTTTCGACATAGATAAGTTTGAAGAAAGTGAGAAATTAGTTATAGAAAAACACTTTTCCTTCTTTGATGAACTATTAGCATATTATATTTCAGAAAGATATCCTTCTTATAAAGAAAAACTATCAAAATCTATAACTAAAGAAAAAGCTTCCGAGGTATTAGCGAAAACGAAGGAGGTGTTCTCGTGGCTGAAATCCCTGAAAACATTAGAAAAGTATTAATAAACTATTTAA
>Ga0334898_1002753_pt1 | contig 15492 bp, 14 predicted proteins | sample GraSluR3_MG_10_FD_207228 | JGI IMG/M metagenome (GOLD analysis project Ga0334898, IMG submission 207228) | Sludge microbial communities from methane-producing bioreactor in Wageningen University, Netherlands - Granular Sludge_3_08-R3 | ecosystem: Engineered > Bioreactor > Anaerobic >... | reverse complement strand
CGGGATATATTTCATGTGCATCATAAACAATTTTTTCAGTCAAACCTTTCTGTTTCAACAAAGTTGCGGTGCGTAGGCAAGGTAAATCATTTGCAATGCAGTAATCAAAATGATCATTATTTTGTAATAAAAGATTAAACATAAAATCATATTCTCTATGGATGAAAGTATGTTTTAATAGTTTTTGTCGCATACTTTGCGGATACACAAAATTTTGGACTTTAACTTTCTTATCTAGTGACTCAAGGCGTTTACTTGATGATGATGTCTTAGAGAATAAAATTACATCACCTATTTCTGCAACTGCATTTGCCTGACGTATAACTCTGGCATCATTTAAAATGTTACTATGTAGTAATATGAGTATTTTCATTATTATTATTCAAAATGCAAACTATACAATTTAAAATTAATATTTAAGGTCAATCAGAAATTGCAGTAATTGCCTTAAAATTCTCATAGGAGCTAAGTAAGCTATGATGTTTTTCCATCATTATTCTTGCTTTGCTACCAATCGATTGTCTTAATTCATAACTATTATACAAACTTAAAATACCTTTTTGCCATTCTGTTTTTGTTTCTGCAAATAAAATGTTTCTCTCATTTATCGCAAAAGGGGTTACGCCATAAGGAGATGCTATTGCAGGTAATCCGGCAGCCGCATAATCCAATATCTTCATAGCCATTTTACCTTTAGAAATATCGGTGTTATCAATAGCATAAATACCAATATCGGCCTGTACTAGTAAATCAAAAAAAGTTTCTTCGCTAAATATATGATGTTTAACTTCAACATTAGGAATATCAATGCTTTCACGTGATACTAATATCATTTTGATCTTCAATATTTTTGATAGCTCAAAAAATACAGGTTTTAATTTATCAACCATTTTTTTTACATTATGCGGTTGTCCTGTGTAAAAAAAAGTTAGTGTGTTAGCTGTCTTTAAGGTATAATCTTTTTTAATGTGATATTTATCTAAGTTAACCCCAATAGAAAATAATACCTTTGGCACGGGAATATTTTTGTAATGCTGTAAAATAAAATCATTTACAACTGATATTTTATGACAATATTTTACAGTTCGTTTATTTAATTCGGGATTATATAACCAAACAGAATCCCAATAATCAATAACAACATGTTGACAAAGTTTATATGCCAATCTTTCTAAGATGGGTATTTTTTGATCTGGATAAAATGGAAATAAATTTCGATGTATGAATGCAGTTTTATAATGTCTAATTTGCAAAACCTGAAATATTCTTTTTACAAATATACGCATATAGAAATATCCACTAATATATATGTTTTGGTTGACATGTTTCAAATAGTGTTTATCACTGCATAAGTCAAAAACTTTATATCTCACTCCATCTTTATCCAAAAAACTAAAGTACTCCTCAAATCTTCTTTTGTATCCATCACTACCTTTTTGTGAGTAAGGAAATAATGCTAATGAGTATTTCGGGTTTTGTTTTTCAAACAAGAAACTATTAATAATCAACAATCTAACAAATAAATGAAGAATCCATAGTATAACTCTAAAAATAAGATATCCAAACTTGCTTAAGACTTTTTTGAAAAATTTCATCATATAAATCTAACTCATACGATTTTTTACTTGCTCATTAATCCATTTGAATGTTTTTTCCATGCCTTTTCTTAATGGTGCATCAGGTTTCCAATTTAGTTTTTCATAAATTAGATTATTATCAGAATTCCTACCTCTAACACCTAGTGGTCCATCAATATTTTTAATCGTAAGGTTCTTCCCTGAAATATCAATTGCCATTTTTGCAAGGTTGTTAATTGAAATCATTTCATCTGAGCCAATATTAACTGGTCCCACGAAATCACTATCCATTAATCTTTGTACAGCTTCAAGACATTCATCAATATATAAAAATGAGCGAGTTTGCTGACCATCACCCCAAACCTCAATTTCACCCCCTTCTGGAGCTTGTGCAACTTTTCTGCACATTGCAGCAGGAGCTTTTTCTTTACCACCCTGCCAAGTGCCTTCAGGTCCAAAAATATTATGAAAACGTGCAACTCGAACATTTAAATCATAATTTCGCATAAACGAAAAATACAATCGTTCAGAAAATAATTTTTCCCACCCATATTCACTATCTGGTTGTGCCGGATATGCTGATGATTCCTCACAATTAGGATTATCCGGATCTAATTGGTTAAATTCTGGGTAAATACAGGCCGAAGATGAATAAAAAAGCTTTCCAACCTTATGCTTAACAGCTCTTTCAACGATATTGATATTGATTAAAGCAGAATTATGCATAACATTTGCATCATTTTCACCTGTAAAAATATAGCCAGCACCACCCATATCAGCAGCCAATTGATAGACTTCATCAAAATATTGATCTAAAGCCTTATCGCAGATTGTTTGTATCCGCAAATCACCAATAATAAAATCATCGGCATGGGTTTCATTAAATTCAGGATATTTTAAATCAACTCCTCTTACCCAAAAACCTTGTTTTTTAAGTTTTTTAACTAAATGTGAGCCGATAAAACCTCCGGCTCCTAATACTAATGCTTTTTTCATAATAAATTTTTTTTAAAGTTGTTAATCTTATATTTTATTGCTGCAAAATAATATTTCAAATTTATTTCAAATTTCGTGTATCTATCAGGTGGGTTAATAGGATATTTTAATAATTCTGGGTGATTTATTTCGATAATTTTTCGGTAAATATAAGGATATTTTTTGTCTCGATAATTATTAGGAATACTTAACATCAAATCCAATATTTCTCTATTATTATAGGGAACAAAAACATCAAATAAAAAATCTGATTCCAATTGGTTTTGTGCTTGCCAGACCCCTTCGCGATGTTCCCAAAAAATAAAATCGAGCGTATTGTAACCTTTGTTTTTAATAATAGTTTCTGATTTATCTAGCCAATTTTCAAATATTAACTTCAAAAAATCAAGCTTTAAAAAACTAAAATTACCGATTTTAGCCAATTCTTCTAATGAAACTGCCTTTGGGTGTATGCCATCAGGATAATAATAATTTCTTGCAGTTTCTGAGCTTGCACCTCTGATTACAGTATAATTTTCAGGATATTTACCAATTTTTGAATAATTGTATTTCGCCCATGAATTATGTGCTAGTGGTGTATTTTCTGAGTAAAACTTTAAAAAATCTTTTGATAATTTTTTGTTCTTAATAGGATAAAAATTTAAACCTAAGTTATTTAATATTTCTTTTGGAATAAAATAATCAGATTCTTTTTTTGAATTATAGCTAATCCAAAAATAAATGTCTTTAGCAAAATCTTTTACTAAGGATAACAAAACTCTGGAGTCGTTACCGGAAGTTAGTGATAGTGAAATTGCTTGCTTGTTTTTTATGCTAATCAAACTATTTTTTAACATTGTTACAATATAATCTATTGCATCTTCTATTTCGCTCTCTTCAGTAATAATGGTATTCTTATGATTTGGAAAAAACCTGATTATTGATTTTTTATTTACATTAAGAAAATGATTGGGCACCAGATGCTCTATCCCTTCATAAAATGTATATCCAGCAGGCCATGCATATGTTGGAGACTGTAAATAATGTGCCGAATGTAAATAATACTGAAAATCTTTTTTTTGTTTTATTTCAAAAAGATATCTGAATAAAAAAATATTTGAAGACATGTAGAAGTTTTCATTATGGAATGTAAAAAATACCTGCCTAAAACCAGAGGCATCATTAAATACATATAGGTCTTGGTCTATCTTGACAATTAGAACAAATCTACCGGATAGAGGATAAATGAAATCTGAAACTGAATTAATATCCTTAATATGGTTTAAACCATCTTTAAGTATTTCTATGTTCGATTTATCGGGACAATGTGGATTAATCCAATATCCCAATAAAACTAATTCAAGATTATTTGTTGAAACTTTATTTAACGATAAACTATGTTCGGCATAAACATAATATTTTGACAATTTTATCATTTGCCAGCTCTCAAGTTGTTCTACCAGGGTTGGTGAAAATAAAAATTGCCGTCTAAATTTAATCAAATTCATAGGTTAAATAATAATTGTTTTAATTTTTAATAAAGTTTAACAATTTGTTCTGCTCTATGGTAGATAATGTCCTAAAATTCGCATTTCCTTGTAATACCTCTAAGGCGTTTATATAAACAAATTCTTTTGCGGGTAATTTTTTATAAAATATAAACTGTAGTTTATAAACTATTGAACGCAATAAAATAATATGCTTTGTAAGCCGATATAATTTGTAATACCCCAAAACATTTCTTTTATCACTACTATTTAGCAATCCGTTATTAAATAAATATCGCACACTTTTATTTAATTCAGAATAATTATCATAATATATACTGTATCCCCATAGAAGCTTACGTATAGATTGTTTGAAAACCAATTTATTTTCTGTTGATAAGTATTGATAAATTGTATTAAAGCTGCTTATAAATTGTGAAAATTTTGCTTGATCAGTAATTTGACTGCCATCCTGCATCATACGAATTAAAGCTAATGGGAAACTACTCAGCCATTTAAAATTAACATTTAAAAAAAACGCATTTAGTATTAATGGAGGATCCTGCCACGACTTTAGTGTTTCATCCCATTTGTCAGTTTTAAAAAAGGTGTTTTTGTGCCAAATAAGAGAACTTGTACTTAAGGCTCTTTTAAAACTAATATAATTATAAATATAACCTTCAGGCTCATTCTCGACACAACGATACCAAAATTTATTTGTTTTATTTTGCTGACATATTTGTTGATAAGCAGCCAACTCAATATCCCCTTTTATGAACAATTCTTTACTTATAATGTCAATGAACCAAGGAAATAATAAATCATCTGAATCAAAAAAAATGAAATAATTACCATTTGCTTTATCCGCACCAATATTCCTACAGGTAGGCGCACCTTTCGGCTCCCGATCTCGTTGAAAAATCCGTATGCGTTCTTCTTTAGCAGCATAACGTTCAAGAACCTCCCAGGTATTATCTGTAGATCCATCATCAACTACTATACACTCCCAATTTGGGTTGGTTTGTGCCAAAATAGAATCAATGCACTCTGCAACCAATGCTGGGCGATTATATACCGGAATTATTATGCTGATGAAATCTTTATTTTCCATATCGCTTAAAATACCACTTCAACAAAGTTAATCTTTTTATGTAATGAATTTGATTGGCAAAATCAAAAAATCAATTTAAGAAGCTTAATCCCTTTTGTTTGCTGATTTTTGTATTAAATGTAACCTCTCTTTTTATTTTATTAATGAGTTTAAGCTTGCTTCGCTCATTTTTAAATTGTTCCATGTCAGCCTTTAGTAATGATTTTATGATGCCTCGTTTTACCCATTTAATTTCTTGTGTTATTGTATTTGGTATATTGGGGTTAGAATATTTTACCAGTAAGCTCTTTTTTATATCTTTTTTATATTGGTTTTCAGAGATTGTTGTGTTTTTATCTTCTCTGTCATGATAAATTTTGGCAAATGGATAAATCCCAACTTTAAAACCGTGGTAATGTGCCCTATGGATATAGTTATCATCTTCACCGTACATGTGAAAAATGGGGTTAAATCCACCAATAGTTTCTATACATTGCCTGCTAATAAGCCAAGCAGCAGCATTTACAAATTTAGTCTCGTAAATATCATTTATAGTTTTGTTTAAAAAAGTATCTGACACAAGTTTTGGGCACTTTGCAGGCGAAATGTAGTGTGAAAACCTAAAATCTAACGCAGCTCCTTTACCATTAAGGTGCATTGGACTTACAATGCCATATTCCGGCTTTTTTTCAGCAATATTTACAAGCTTTTCAATCGTATCGTTTTCCACCCATGCGTCCTGATTTAATAAAAAAACAAAATCAGCACCAGCTTCGTGTGCTTTTTTTATGCCAATATTGTTTGCTTTCCCGAATCCAAGATTGGTTTCTGATTGAATAAAATCAACTGCAGGATAGTGGGTTTTTATTAGTTGTTGAGTGCCGTCAGTAGAACCGTTGTCGATTACAATAATATTGACAGGTACTGTTGAGGATGATAAATTACCAATGGATTTGTATAGCCACGCAGATGCATTGTAGGTTATGATTAAGCAATAGATGTTCAAATTATACATTTACGAATATATTATATTTTTTATGTTGGATAATATTTCTTGCTGTTGTTTTAATAATTTTGCTTTATTATATCTTTCATAAAAAATGTTTAATAAATTTATTACATTTTTATAATTTAACTCATTATATGATAAATTTTTATAATCTTCTGAAATCCATGTTTGTAAATAGTTTTCTAGTTTAATGATGTCACTATTTAATCCAATAGCTGGTTTTAAGAAACTCATGGCGGTTATTGCACCGTGTAAACTAGTTCCAATGTAAATATCTGATTTTGCAATAAGCTCCATTATTTCAAAAATATTTTTAGGTTCAAAATATAAAAATTCAGGAAATTCCAGATTTAATGCTTTTAAGATTTTGTGATCTTCATGTCCAGCTGCAAGCCCAATAGGGCATAAAATAACATTTTTTTTTAAATGTTTAGCAATATTTTTTAAGTGTTGACCAAAAAGATGTATATTTTCTGGACCTTTCTTTTTCCCAAGTTGAACAAAAATGTAGCTTTTGCCTATTATTCTTGAATTAATTTTATTTAGAAAAGTAATGTTGTAGTATCTAGACATTAAAAGTGCTGAATCAGGTACTAATTTCACAATTAGCTCGTCATTTTTCGTTAAATTTAATAATGTACGTTTATCTCGTACAGATAATACTTTTGCTGCTTCAAGATTTTTTTTTAATATGCTATTTTTATTATAACTACCTCCACCAACACTACTATAATAGATATTTAAGCTTTTGACATTAAAATCATTCGGGTGGAAACAATAAGGATATAAAGTATGAGATTTGCTTAAAATCTTTTTAGAAATTAGAAATTTATTTTCTATTTTTTTAAAGAATGGTTTCTTAATAAGTTGTGCAAAATATTTGTTAATAAATGAATATAAAACAGTCCAATTTGCAAAAAGCACTTCCCCACCTCCAATTACAATGTTGTCGTTTTCTTGTATGTTTTTTTCTAATTGTTTGTATGACTTTGTTTTTAGTGCGCCAAAAGTACTTAAATCACTTTTAACGATACCATAATTTTCAAAAGAGCAATTTGCTTTTAGCTCTTTTAACACATTTTTAAAAATTAAAGGAAATAATAAATCCCCGTAATTTTTCCGATCAGCAGCAGATAAAAATCTAATTGTTTTTTTATTCCCAATCATAGTCAATATAAAATCCGTTGCTCCATGAAGGCAACACGCCTGTATTATAAAAATCTCCCTTTTCGGAGTATATCCAAATTGCTTCCTTAATATAATCTAATAAAGTTGTTTTTGTGCGCACATATATGTTTAAGTAATACTTACCAGTTGCTAACGGCCATTTATTAATTGTAGCTTGATATATTTGTTTTCTATTATTTAATTCTATTCTTTTTGTTTCAGTTGAACAATGGAATTGTGGAATCTCCTCAGGATTATAAAAACCAAATCCGATATCAAAGTTTTCATTTATGGCCTTGTTTAATACAATTTCAATAATGATTTTTTCCCCAGAAAGTATTTTATCTATAGATTCATTATTTGAATTTTTTATTTTGACGTTTGTAATTTTAACATCATTGTTTTTTACTTGTCTATTATCAGAGTTAAACTTATTATTAATTGTTTTATTACTTATGTAATAATTAATAGTGTTTGATATTTCCCCAGTAAACCCAACTTTTCCATTCTCAAGCACAATTCCATTACTACATAATTTTTTAACGCTCGCCATATTATGGCTTACAAACAGCACGGTTCTACCCTTGCCTTTACTTACATCCTGCATTTTGCCAATGGCTTTTTTCTGGAATTCAGCATCACCCACTGCCAGTACCTCATCCACAATCAAAATTTCAGGTTCTAAAAAAGCAGCCACGGCAAAACCCAAGCGCACTTTCATTCCGGAACTAAAGCGTTTTATGGGTGTGTCAATGTATTTCCCTATGCCGGCAAAATCAACAATTTCATCCAACTTTCGTTTAATTTCTACTCGCGTCATGCCCATAATGGCACCATTTAAAAACACATTTTGTCGAGCTGTCATTTCCGGATGCATGCCTGTGCCTACTTCGAGCAGTGATCCAACCCTTCCTTTCATCTTGATAATACCAGTAGTGGGTGTCGTAATGCGTGAAAGAATTTTAAGCAAAGTAGATTTCCCAGCACCGTTTTTCCCTATGATACCAAGCACTTCGCCTTGCTTTACTTCGAAATTAATATCTTGCAGTGCCCACACAGTATTGCTTTTGCTTTTTTCTGAACGCACATTCAATTCTGCCAATGTTGCATATGGATCGGGTTTCCCACGTAACTTTGCCCATGTACGATTAAGATCCTTAGATAGGGTGCCGGTACCAACTAAGCCTAAATCGTACATTTTTGATACGTTTTCAATTTTTATTACTGTATTCTTGCTCATAGCTATACCGTATCCATAAAGTTTTTTTCCGTTTGATTAAAGATAATAATACCCAGCAATAAAATCACAATTGCAATACCGGCAGAAAATCCAAGGCTTGCCCAATTAAAACTTCCTGCACCCACAAACATGTAATTGAAACTGTCAATTAAATAACCCATGGGATTGTATTTTGCAAAAGGAACTAATTTAGCCGGTAACGTATTGACAAATACTGCATAAGTTGTAGCTATGCCAGGCGTAATATATTTCAATAAAGGCACTCCAAAATCGATGAGAAATTTCAGATCCCGGTATTTTGTGGTTAATGCTGAAACAATTAGTCCAAAGCCCATGGCTAAAATCATGACGATTAAAATTATGATTGGGAAAAACACCAATTCAAGTTGTAAACTTAATGTGCCCGTAGAAAAATAATAATAAACCACTGCAGCTATTAATATCAACAATTGCACAGCAAATTTCATGAGTCCAGAAATTAGGACAGTCAATGGCATGATTAGCCGTGGAAAATAAACTTTGCCAAAAATTTGCTGGTTCTCAATAAAAACGGCTGATGTTTTAGTAAAGGTGTCCTGAAAATATTGCCACAAGATTGGTCCGCTTAAATAAAAAAGAAAACCAGGTACTCCGGCAGGTCCGATACCAGCTAAGCCTCCAAAAACAAATAAATTTATAGCGGCAGTAAACAAGGGTTGAATAAAAAACCACAAGGGACCTAGTATGGTTTGTTTGTAATAGGTGACAAAATCCCTGAAAACAAACATTTTAAGCAAGTCGCGATATTGCCATACTGACTTTAAATCAATTGCAAATAAACCTCGTTTGGGTTTAATAATGGTGTTCCATTTTTCTTGCATAGCCTAAATTGCTTAAGACAAAGATAAGAGTTTTATTAGTTAATCATACTATTTATGAAATTCTTCAACGCTAAAATTTTGTGCAAATTTCATTCGTACCAAAAACAATTCACTTAACGTTTTAAAATTGCTTATATTTGTATGTTTACATCTTTTATTACTTGTTATGAAATTAAAGGTCAGTATTTTCTTTGTGTTGTTACTTTGTACGCAATTGCTTTGGGCACAAATACCAAATGAGAATTTACGCTTGTGGCTACGCGCCGATTCTGTTGAAATTGTCAATGATAAAGTTGCAACATGGTACGACTTAAGTGGGAATGATTTTCATTTAACACAGGATAATGCAACATACAGACCAACATATGCAGATTCCGTTTTGAATAATAAACCGGCAGTACGTTTTGATGGGAGTAATGATTTCATGCTAAATAACTTTGGACAAATTTTTAGTCAACCAAATACAATATTTATAGTATATAAATTATCATCCGGAGGTAATCGTATTATTTTTGATGGTACTGTAGATGCTCGCACACTTTTACAATACTAAAATCTTAATTTAAAATTGAGATCTATTACGGATAATGTAGTTCAATATCCCTTGGTTGTTCCAAGTAAATATATGCTTTCAACCTTAGTTTTAAATTCTCCAACAACTCAATTATTTCAAAATCTCCCCCACAGTTTCCCCCACAGTTAATAGTCTTTTGAAAATCACTGTAAAAAACTCATTAAAAACAAAAACCGGTTCCTTAACATTACTCTCTATGCAAAGCTCTTTTATTTTATTTATTCCTGTACCCATGTTTTCCACAAAATTACATTGTTGTAACAAATTTGTAATAATAGGATTGCGTCTTACAGCCTTTTTCCCAAAAGAATGTTCAGCAATGTCAGATTGCCACTGACAACTACCAGATATAACTAAATTAAACGACATAATAACCTCCAGTTTTTTTGCTTCCTTTTCGTATAATTAAGTTTTGTCTTAGAAGCACTCTAATTTGTTTGTCTAATGTGCTGAAAGGAATATCTAGTATCTTTGACAGTTCTGTTATATTTATTCCTTCTTTTTTTCTGATATTCTCTAACAGAATAATTTGTTTTGCATTTAATTCGCCATTTAATTCGCCATTTAATTCGCCAATTAATTCGCCAATTGTCTCTTTACGTTTAAAAATCACTGTAAAAAACTCATTAAAAACAAAATCAGGTTCCTTAACATTATACTCTACACAAAGCTCTTTAATTTTATTTATTCCTGTTCCCATGTTTTCCACAAAATTACATCGTTGTAACAAATTTGTAATAATAGGATTGCGTCTTACAGCCTTTTTGCCAAAAGAATCCAATGTAAGTCCTTTTGGTAAGCCGCCAGGATTCCCAATTTCAAGTCTGTCAGAAAATATTTCAACAGTAATATGACTACCGTCTGCAAAATAGTCTCTGTGTGCAACAGCATTTACTACTGCTTCACGAATTGCTTGCAGAGGAATTTCATAAATTTCCTGTCGGCGAGCTTCTCCGGTCATTTTGTATTCAACCTTTAAAGATTGCTTAATAAACAGCAGGGCATTATCAATATTTGTAATGATATCCTCAGCAAAATCTTTTCTATTTAAAACCTTAATTCGTTCTGTTCCTTCAAAAACTGCACACGTAATAATAGACTGTTCAAGTAAGATGTCAATATTATTGCTAAAAAACAAAACACCGGCATTGAGCATTCTCTTTGTATTACCAGATTTTCTTAAAACACCAAGATTTTCAAGTATCGAAATATCATCCATGTTTTTCGTAATACCCGACAGAATAAGGTATCCGTTTAGTTTGGAACTATTAAAATGTTTCTCAAAATCGAAGTACCTGTGAAACTGTTCCTCAAATCTTATTTTCCCTTCATGCAGTAGAAAGTCGATAATTTGTGATCTACTCATTTTCTGAGAATTTGCTCCCATTCTTAGAAAAAACCCATCGCTGCATTGATATGGTTTGTCAATTCCTTCAGGAACGTTTATTATCAGTACATTATCTATCTCAGAAAGTGAAATGTCTAATGTTGGTTGAATATTCGCTGCAAAATCTTGTATCTGTGATCTTAATTTGTTAGTAATTTCAATTCCTATTGCCTTATTTTTATCATCTACACCTAGAAATATCTGCCCCCCTGAACTATTTGCAAAAGCAACCAATTCACGAGAAATAGATTTATCAAGGTTCTCTTTAAACTCAATAAAGTAACCCTCGCCTTTTTCTAATATAAATTCAAATTCTTCCTCTTTCATTTAAAGATTATTATCCATCTTTACATTAACACTACTTGGCAAATTTACAATTCGTTCTTCGAACCAAACAGAATTTAATAAATCATCGGTTTGGCAATTACTAAACATAGGTAATTTATGCATTAGTTGCCATACAGGTCTTGTCATTACCTTGTTTGAATTCGAAAATGCTAAGAATTTGTCTCTTTCAGTTTTATCCGTTAAAACAATAACATTAAGCCAATAATTTGATCTTGCATTTTTAGGTTCATTAAAAAAGTTTATTTCTTCAAAATTCTCAAAAATGGCTTTATATTGGTTGGCTGTTTGACGTTTGTTTTCAAGGATAAAATCAATTTTTTCCATTTGAGCACATCCAATAGCAGCATTTATATTTGGCATACGATAATTATATCCGATTTCATCATGCACAAACTCCCATTTGTGAGGAACTTTTGCTTGCGTTGTTAGATGTTTCGCTTTTGCAGCTAGTTCCAAATCATTAAATAAAAGCATTCCTCCTCCTCCGGTGGTAATGGTTTTATTTCCATTGAAGCTTAATATTCCGATTTTACCAAAAGTTCCAGTATGTTTTCCCTTGTAAAAGCTCCCAAGGGACTCTGCGGCATCCTCAATCAGCTCAATATTATAGTTTTTGCAAACTTCAATTAATTCTTCAATTAAAACAGGGTGACCAAAAGTGTGCATCGGAACACATGCTTTTATTCTACGACCGGTTTTCTTATTGTAGCAGGCTCCATTCTTTATTTCTGCATTGTCGTTTAACCACACTTTGGTGGCAGAAGGAGAAAGTCCCATTGTTTCTTCGTCAACATCTAAAAAAACTGGAATTGCTCCAGTGTATGAAATTGCATTTGCAGTTGCAATAAAAGTAAGAGATTGTGTAATTACTTCGTCGTTTCGCTCAACACCAGATAAAAGCAGAGCCAAATGTAGGGCATTAGTTCCGTTAACACAAGCAACTGCTTTTTGGGAGCCTGTATATTCAGCAATCATTTCTTCAAATCGGTCAACATATTTACCTACACTTGAAACAAAGGTACTGTCAATACAGTCATTCAAATATTTTTTCTCATTTCCACAAAAAACAGGAGCATGTAATGGGATAAAGTCATCACTGCTAGCATTATATAAGTCTCTAATTTTATTTATTATTAATTTGTAATCCATTTATACTGACAAAGAATTTAAATATTGTAAATATCTGTTTTATATTTTTCCAAATTTGCTCTATCTAAAAACCATTTTATTGTCTCTTCAAGTCCTGTTTTAAGATCATAATTTGGCTTCCAGTCTGTAATTTCTTTTATAACTTTATTGTCCCCAAATAATCTAAATACTTCAGATTTTTCAGGTCTAATTCTTTGATTATCCGTAATAAACTTTACATCACTGTTCATTATTTCTTTTATCAAATTTAAGGTGTCATGTATAGAAATTTCTGAATTGGATGCAATATTAATTTCTTTACCAATAGTTTGATTACTATTCGCAATTGCAAGAAATCCATCAACCGTATCTTTAACATAATTAAAATCACGAGTTGGAGTTAAATCACCAAGTTTAATTTCTTTTTGACCGGCAGCAATTTGACTGATAATTGTTGGAATTATTGCCCTTGCAGATTGTCTTGGACCGTAAGTATTAAAAGGTCTTACTATTGTAACGGGCAACTCAAAAGCATTATAAAAGCTCATAGCCATTGCGTCTGCACCAATTTTTGAAGCAGAATATGGTGATTGAGGCTGTTTCGGATGTTTTTCGTCAATGGGTACATATTTGGCTGTACCATAAACCTCTGATGTTGAGGTATGGATAACACGAATATTCCCATGTTCTTTTGCAGCCTGACAAATATTTAATGTACCTTTAATGTTGGTGTCAACATAACTTTCAGGAGCGACGTAGGAATAAGGAATGGCGATTAAAGCAGCTAAGTGATAAACAATATCAACATCTTTCAATATATGTTTAACAAAGTGAGCATCTCTAACATCTCCTGTTACAATTTCTAAATTAGGATGAGCAGGGATATCCTCTAACCAACCCCAATTATTAAAAGAATTGTATTGGGTCAAAGCTTTCACATAATAGCCTTTTTCAAGTAGGAGTTCTGTAAGATGTGAGCCAATAAAACCATCAGCTCCTGTTGCTAATATAGTTTTATTTGTTTTGCTACTTTTCATTTTAGTTTTTATTTTTCTGTTATTTTTAACAAAACTACAAAATTTTCATATTTTATCATATAATAAGTGCAATCAGTAAATTGTAAAGCAATAAGAATTGATTTTTCTTGCTTAAAACAAATGTTCAACCTTTGTTTTCGACCCAAGAAATGAGATGAAACATTTAACAATACAACAAAGGTATGCATTAAAAGCATAATTGGAATACGGAAACACTAAAAGTTAAGTATTGGAATGATTAAACGTTGACAAAAGCACCGTAAATCATGCAATAAATCCCTGTTACTATTCATTAAAACATACTACTAATATGTATAAAAAGTATATCATTAATAAGGGCTTTAGTCAACGAGCCAAATCAAGAGAATTATAGTTAAGTAGAGTATCAGTAGGCAAGTATTTAGAAGAGATAAATACTACAGGTATCTAGACTATAAGCCAAAGGCAAGGTTGAATCAGCTTACCACAACAATAAATAAATTTTGCCGCTTTAGTTTTTTATGTGTAATAAACACATGCAATACAAACTCTATTAAGTTCAGAAACATGTTTATTGATATTGTCCCTTTCCAGAATCGAAATTCTGTAAATTTGTTGATATTCGTTGAGATTAAGAAAATATCTCAATTGATGAACTGACAAGAAGTTTGATGAAATATCACAAAAGTTAAAAACTAGTGAAACATTTATGTTTTTTTACTCCACAAATTGATATAAATAATTTAGATTTGTGCTGAATCTCTAAGCTATAACAGAATGAGCGAAGCAATAAAACACGAGTGTGGGATTGTAGTTTTACGACTACTTAAGCCATTAGGATATTATCAAAAAAAATACGGTACTTGGAGATATGGTTTAGATAAACTTTATCTCTTGATGGAAAAGCAACACAATCGGGGGCAAGATGGGGCTGGAGTAGTAGGCTTAAAGCTAGATATGAAACCCGGTTTGAAATACATGAATCGGTTACGATCGAATCGTTTAAATCCAATTCAGGATATTTTTGAGAGGATAAACGAGAAACATATTGATATTAACAAATCAAATCCGGAATTATTAAATAACCCTGAGTTTGCAAAAGATAATCTGGATTTTGCAGCAGAATTGTTTCTCGGACATTTGCGTTATGGTACTTTTGGAGGGAATAATATAGAATTTGTTCATCCTGTGCTTAGGGTTAATAATTGGCGTAGTCGCACTCTTGCTGTTGCCGGAAATTTTAATTTGACTAATGTTGATGAAATGTTTAAATATTTAGTCGATTTTGGTCAGCATCCCAAAGATGTTTCTGACACCGTTACTGCGCTAGAAATGATAGGGCTTCATATGGACGAAGAGAACCAATTGCTTTTCAGAAATTATAAGAACAACGGATATCCTAACAATGAAATATCAGAACTAATAGAACGTAATATTGATCTTGTTAAAGTTTTAAGCGAAGCAACTACTAATTGGGATGGAGGCTATGTAATTGGTGGTTTATTGGGTCATGGAGATGCTTTTGTTGCAAGAGACCCTTGGGGAATACGCCCGGCGTTTTATTATCACGACGACGAAATTGCTGTAGTAACATCAGAACGTCCGGTAATTCAAACTGCATTAAATGTAACTGC
>Ga0334898_1002752_pt1 | contig 15500 bp, 11 predicted proteins | sample GraSluR3_MG_10_FD_207228 | JGI IMG/M metagenome (GOLD analysis project Ga0334898, IMG submission 207228) | Sludge microbial communities from methane-producing bioreactor in Wageningen University, Netherlands - Granular Sludge_3_08-R3 | ecosystem: Engineered > Bioreactor > Anaerobic >... | reverse complement strand
GCAATGGGACCAATGCGGTAGCTACCATCGCCGGGTGCAAAATGGCTAATGGTTTTAACCAACCTCCCCGAAGGACTAAATATCTGAATAATAATGTCAGAATCCTCGTATGGCCTATTGTACTCAAAGTAAAAAGCAGTACTCTCTGTGAATGGGTTGGGGTAGTTAAGTATATGCTTCAAGGTTAGCTCATCGTCGAGCTGCACCGTAAAATCAATTTCACTCTCAGCGCTATTGTTGTATACATCCCAAGCCTTTACCCTAAGCTTGTGTGGGCCTGGCTTTAACCCCGATAGTTGGTACTCGGCTTTACCCTTCTGGTAGCTATCTATATCGGCCACGTAGTAATCGTTTAGCACGTAGGTTTGCTCGTTCTCGCCTATAAGGGTTGCGGTTAAATCATGGCCAATGCCAACACCAGTGGTATTTATTCCAGAGCTATCGAAAAGATGCACTAACAGCTTCGGATTCTGATCGGTGATGCCACCGCTTACAAACCTGTCGGTATTCATAAATATATTTATTGTTGGTCCCTCCTTATCAAGGCCAGCATCCTGACCAATTCCTCCAACAATAAAGTCTTCAAAAACACCTGAAGAGGGCGAACTTGCACCTTTGGCAAATAGGCTAAACCTACCATTACCATAGCCATACATAATATCCTTTGGAACAATAAAGGTTGCGCTAAAAGCGCCATCAGCTAACGATGATCGACCTCGGTAAATACTATTCTCGCGAGTTGTGTACACAAAAGGCACACCACCCCTATTGGCTAGGGTTGTTACCGTTTTGGCCTTATCGTACAGCGTAAACTCCACCTCACCCATTACACTACTGTCATTTTTAGGGTTTGCAATTTGGCCTATAATCTCAACCTTCGAGAGCGCTCTAAGCGTATCCAAATCGTTTCCAACATCAACACCATTAATCTTGGTGATATCAACAGGATTGCTTGCGTAATGCAGCTGCAAAGCCGGGTCGCCAAGCAGCATGAAGTTACGCTTATTCACCTGCCCACTGGTTGCAACCTTGGTTAGCCTAACCACATCGCCCAAACGGTAGTGCTTACCAATATCGCTTGGCAGGGTGCTTTCTCTCTCGGCAAAAACGTAATGAATAAAGTTTCGGTTAAGCGTAAAGTTTGGATTGGCGTACACCACCCTTGATGTTGACACCAGGGCCACGCTTCCACCCAAAGGGGAGAAAAGGGTGTGCTCACCAGCCGACTTATAGGCAAAATCATCGAAACGGCTATACTCGCAGGTTGCGGTAACAAAAAGGGAAAGCTTATCAAAATTCCTCCATCCCTGAATATCGTTAACCATAATAACCTGTTCATGAGCAAGCCATCGGGCGTTTGCATGTCCAACGTAATTCATAATCAGGGCGCCCTGGTTGGCACGATTATTAATAGCATTGGTTACCCCGGGATACCTGTCGCCCGACGACATTGACTCCAAAGGGAAAGCATCAAAATAGATCTTATCAATATTGTACTGAGGATGATTCTCCTCGACGTACTGAGCATGCAAATCGGCATCGCGCATATGAAGGTTCCCGTCGCCATCGTCGCCAATAAAACAGAGTTGATTATTCCAGGCCCCCTGCGATGCAGGGCTAAGGTAATTTCGTATTTTTCTCACAGCAACATCGGCTTCAGGTTGCGATGAGCAGGGAATTCGTCCGATGCCTAAATCTAAAAGTCCTGTCGCCTCCCCCTCGTTCTCGTCGAGCAAACCAAAAAAATCGTCGGAAACAAACGAGCTAGTTACATGCAACGAATTCTCGGACTGAAAAGTGGGAATAAAGTTGGTGTTCTGTGGAGAAACGCCCCGATTGTCGTACGACCCATCGCCAAAAAGGAGCAAGTACTTGGGCATGTCCACCTCGGAAGTTGAACGCTGGTAGAACATCCGCATCATATTACGGATTGCGCTCACATCGGGGTTTCCTGATGAATACTCATTGTAAACCTGCTGGCTAGTAACCACCAACGATTTTAACCCGCTATGATTGCTATGGATTTGTGCAAGCTCCTGGGCTTGTGAAATGAAATCGGGGTGGGCAACAATCACCATATCGGGCTGAGGCTCGGCATGAATATTTTGGTTTGACACCTCTCCTTCAAACCTTACACTGAAAGCCTGAGGGGGTGTGAAGGCTACAAACTCTCTGAGCATATCTGTTTCAACCCTAATGCTAGACACGCCACCCGAAGTTGTCACCTCAAGATTTTTAGGACTAAAAAAGTTGGTAATATCCCACACCACGAGGTTCTGGGGTGTATTCGAAATAGAAAACTGGGTAATTTCGTTGGTACCAATCGATTTCACATCACGGAAAAGCAGCTGGGTGCTACCCATTTGCAATTGCTGCCGTGCATTAACGGTAATATAATCGAGCCAACCTTTGGCAGCTGGTGTAGGTTTGTTATAGGTTAGTTCGAGCTGGAGTTCCCCCTGGCTATAGCCAAATGTATAGGTTTGTATGTTTTCAGCTGCAAAATTGGTGTACTGGCTGGCAGTATTAACCGATGCTATCGGCAAACCTCCTACGCTGCTTCCATTGGCCTTGAGGTTGTAGCTGCTAGCTACCGAAGAGCGGGCAGCTGCCCTAAGCCTTACCTTGGCAGTACCATTGGCTACAGGGGAATTTAAACCCGTATTAAAGCTTCGCGAAGTGTAAACATCAAATGACTCGCCAAACCACTGCCTCCCCGACTTAATTAGGTTTGTATCATTCCGCTCGAAAAACACAAGGGCATCGTACTCACTGCTTACGCGAGTAGGGTTGCCCACAGCCCCGCTTTGCTCAGAGAATCTGAGTGGGTTAGGTCGACTGGTTGTTACGAAATACTTTATGGTTGTGGCGTAATCATGGATTTTATGCTCAAAAAAATCATCCTCTTCATTGTATATCCAAGTGGATGGCCCGTTTGTAAAAAAGTAAATATAGTCGCCCTTATTGAACACCCCATCTGTGCCCTTGTCTACCCAAACAGGAATTTGCACCAAATCATCGAGTGAGGGTTCATTATTCCAGAAAGGCAGCTGTTTCCCGTCATGTCCCCATATCGAAACATTTTCAAGATTACTTAACCCCATCCCTAGCAGCTCATCGTATCCTATTCTGTGAACACCCGTAGCACTTACCGACAACACATACCACTTACCAGATGATAAAACTGACTGAGAGGCTGTCTTCCTTTCAACCCCTTTGGCATATGATTCATATGATATTACATCAACCTGTAAGTCGAACCCTATCATCTTTTCAACCCGACCGGTTGATGGGTTGAGCCGGAGCGTGGGTATGGCAAATTGTAGATAGGTTTCACCCCGCGATTTATGCACTGTATAAATAGGTTGCTGTTCAGAAATTACTTGAGGCTTTAAGCCACCAATGACTTGTTGCTCAACACTGCTCAATAAATCAAATCGTACTTCGGATAAAGATAAGCTGAGCTGATCAGTATCTGTAACAGAATTGGGGATAGGAACTAAATCGGCATAAAAGGGTAACATTGTCTCTACATCAGGGTAGTGGATTTTCTCCTCAAACCAGAGGTGTTCATTATAGCCCACCTTTTCTGAGGCTTTATACTGATAATTTGCCTTCGCAATGCTATCGACAGGCCATCGAATTTCTCGCGAAATTCGTTGAGCAAATCCGCTGCTTGAGAAGAATAATATGGTACAGAATAGTGTGATTAATCTAAACATTGGATATTTGGCTTATTTTTGCAAATAAACAAAAAGTTTGCTTTAACTTTAAGCACAAAATATAAACGCTTTCTCTGAGTTTTTATTTTTAAGAACTAAATCGATACAAAAAGAGTCACAAGGTATGTGTTTTAAAAATAATTCGTACTTCATCAACCCGATGAATACTTTTTAAGTGACCTTTTTTCTTTTTAATATATGAGCTATAGGAAATACATAGTCTTTGTTTTTACTATTCTTTCATTCTCCGTATTTACATATGGTCAGGACGCTAGCTTTGCACAATTTTTCTCAAACCAGCTCTACCTAAACCCTGCCTATGCAGGAAACCCAAAATATCAAAGAGCATCGGTGGTTTATCGCAATCAGTGGCTTACTCGCCAGTCGCCCTACATGACGTATGGCGTTAGCTATGATCGATTTTTCATCGATCAAAATAGTGGCCTGGGTGTAAACCTAATAAATGATATGCAAGCCCTAGGCGCACTTAACTGGTTAACACTCGATGTTATGTACTCCTATAATGTTAGGGTCGCATACAACGCTCAAATCAGAGGTGGCATTCAGGCCGGCGGAATATTAAAATCGCAAAGCACCAGAAACCTTATCTTCCCCGATATGGTTGATCCTAGTACAGGACAAGTAGCAGGAAGCCCAGGCTACTCGGGGACTACCCGTGTAATGCCCGATTTTGCAGTCGGTGTTCTTGGCGAATGGGACATATTTTATGGAGGCATTGCAGTTCATCATCTACTTGAACCCATCGATTCCCGGGTTGATGACAACATAACGAAGCTTCCTCGTAAGTACACGGTTCACGTTGGCAGTGACATAAACCTCTACAAAAGGTACTTGATTAGAAAAAGTTTAATCTTTTCGCCAAACATAATATATCAGCAGCAAGCAGACTTTAAGCAGCTAAATGTGGGCGCCTACATATCTTACCTTAATGTGGTAGGAGGTTTCTGGATAAGGAACAGCTTAGGGCTATCAAATAGCACGTTCGTTTTTACGGTAGGCTACCATAATGTTAGCTATTCATTTGCATACAGTTACGACTTTAGCATTCTAAAAGGAGGCTTCAGGGGATTAAATACTTCATCACATGAAGTAACCTTTGGGGTAAATTTTGAGTATAAAAATAGGTCTCGAAAAAAAGTTCACACAATAAAAAGCCCTAAATTTTAGTTTTTTTTAAACGTGAGCAGCATAATTTAAAAGTATTATTTCTATATTTGAAGTTGTAAATGAGTTGAACTCAAAGGAAAAAACATCAACTATGAAATTGAAGCACAGTTACATTGTTTTGCTGTTGGCTGGTTCTACAGCAATTTCGTCATGCTCTATGTTTGGCGGGTCATCTGGTGAATCATCAACAACCGGTTGGAGCTACAACGACCCCGAGTTCGGTGGATTTGAAGTTGTGCAGGATTACACCCCCAAGGCAGGGCCAGGACTTGTATTTATCGAGGGCGGTACCTTTATTATGGGTGGAGTAGAGCAGGATTTGATGTATGATTGGAATAACGTGAACCGTAGGGTAACCGTTGCTTCTTTCTACATGGACGAGACTGAGGTTAAAAACGTTGACTACCGCGAGTACCTTTACTGGCTCCGCAGGGTGTACGTTTCCTACCCAAATGTTTATCGCAATGCGCTCCCCGACACCCTAGTTTGGAGAAGCCCATTGGGGTATAACGATCCTTACGTTACCAACTATTTCCGTCACCCAGCATACAACGAGCATCCTGTTGTGGGTGTGAGCTGGCTTCAGGCAAACGATTACTGCCTATGGCGGAGCGACAGGGTAAACGAGATGCTTCTATACAAAGAAGGATACATCAACCTTGACCTACAACAGGTTGACGCTGAGAACTTCAACACAGATGCATACCTGCTTGGTATGTACGAGGCATCGGTACGTAATACTCGTCCCAGCATGAGGCCCGGCCAGGAGGAAGGTCGTAGGGTTTCATTCGAGGATGGTATCCTGCTACCAAAATATCGTTTACCCTCTGAAGCAGAGTGGGAATACGCTGCCCAAGGCCTTATCGGCAACACCTACGATGAAAGGATTGTGGAAAGAAGAATTTACCCTTGGGATGGACATAACGTAAGGAATAGCAGCTCGAAAAACAGGGGGCAGATGATGGCCAACTTCCAGCGTGGACGTGGTGACTATATGGGTGTTGCTGGTAACCTAAACGACCGTGAGCATATACCTGGTAATGTGAAATCGTACTGGCCTAACGACTACGGACTATACTGTATGGCCGGAAACGTGAACGAATGGGTACTCGACGTTTACCGTCCTGCTTCATTCGAAGATTTTGACGACTTCCGTCCTTTCCGTGGAAATATTTTCAAAACACTTGATACTAACCCCGACGGCACCCCTAAAAGCGTTGATAGCTTAGGTAGGGTTAGATATAGAGACGTAACACCAGAGGAATCGGCCAACAGGCCCAACTACAACCAGGCCTACTACATCAACTATAAGGATGGTGACCTTGCCTCAAGTATTGACTATATGAATATGGAAGGTGTACAAAGAACCACCGACTCCAATAGGATGTACGACCAAGGAACAACAACCCGCGAAGATCGACCCAATGATGGTATGGCCAGCTTAATAAACGATAGGGTGCGTGTATACAAAGGGGGTTCCTGGAAAGATAGAGCCTACTGGCTAAGCCCCGGCACCAGAAGATTCCTCGATGAGGCATCATCAACCAATGACATTGGGTTTAGGTGTGCCATGGAAGCTGTTGGTTCGCAAGTAGGGCGTAGATAAACTATTTGTTGAAAATATTTGAGACCTCATTGATACAATGGGGTCTCTTTTTTTAAAGCACGTAGGCAATGGACAAAAAACTGGAGCAGGTATACAACCTATTTACTAAGGGCCATTCCATTTGCACCGATAGCCGGAAGGTCTCTTCGGGATCGATTTTTTTTGCTCTTAAAGGCCAAACCTTTGATGGCAACAAGTATGCCCCTGATGCAGTGAACGCCGGAGCAGAGCTTGTTATAATTGATGATCCAGAGCAATCGTGTTTGCCAAGAACTCTCCTGGTGCCAAACGTTCTAGAGTTTTTACAAGATATGGCATCCTACCATAGAAGTAAACTTAAAATACCAGTGGTTGGGCTTACCGGAAGCAATGGCAAGACCACAACCAAGGAGTTAGTAAGCAAGGTACTAGCCAGCCAAATTAATACCTTTGCCACCAAGGGCAATCTTAACAACCATATTGGTGTGCCCCTATCAATACTATCTATTGATAAAACGGCTGAAATTGCCATAATTGAGATGGGCGCTAACCATGTGGGTGAAATAGCAAAGCTTTGCAATATAGCCCAACCCACCCACGGTCTGATCACCAATATTGGCAAGGCTCATCTTGAAGGTTTTGGCTCGTTCGAAGGAGTAAAGCAGGCCAAGTCGGAGCTATATCGTTATCTTTCGGGACAAAAGGGTGAATTATTTATCAATAGCAATAACAAAATCCTTACTAGCCTTGCTTCACAGTGCGAATTCTCACGCATCCATAGCTACGGGAATGATAACTACATCGTATCAAATTCATCTACTTCTGGGGCACACCTCTGCTTCGACCTTGAGATGTCAGGAAAGAAATTCAAGGTACGTACCCAGCTGGTTGGACAGTATAATATTGAAAATATTTTGGCTGCAATCTGTGTTGGTCATCGTTTTGGTGTAGAGCCAGCCCAGGCAATAAAGGCAGTTGAGAGCTACTCGCCGGACAACAACCGCTCCCAAGTTTTGCATACCGCTAAGAACAAGGTAATTCTAGATGCATACAATGCCAACCCTACCAGTATGGAGCAAGCCATACAGAACTTTAGCGTAATGCCAAGTGAAAACCCAAAGGTCGCTATCCTTGGCGATATGCTTGAGCTGGGCAGCTACGCTCAAATTGAGCATCAGCGGATAGCAAGGCTTGCTTTAGACGCTGTTGATGAGGTGTTTTTTGTTGGGGAAAATTTCAAGCATTGCAGCATGGAGGGTATGTGGTTTGCAAACCACCAAAAGCTTTCCGAATACCTTACCTCCACCCCTTTGAATGGTAAAACAATTCTGCTGAAAGGGTCGAGAGGCATTAAACTCGATGAAGTTGTCAAACAGCTTTAATATAGCAAAGGGCCTTTCGGCCCTTTGCTATTTATTGGTATAGATGTAACGTTTGATTTTATGCGTAGGGGTTTTCTCGAAGGGTTCTACCTGCTCAACCACAATGCTTAGCTTTGCAAATGACGCAACCTTTGAATTTACATACTGCTTGATCTCATTCATTATTACACTTGCCCTACCCTGCATATTTTGCTGCATGGTAATAGCGGCCTCTTTGATGTTGGAATACTTGGCCTCAAGCGCCTCGTAGTTGAGCAACACCTTGGCCTCAAGCTTTCCGCTAATTTCGTACACCAACGATTCAAGCACTAGGGAGTGAGAATTAATCACTTCCTCAATATCCTCAGGATAGATATTCTCGCCACTGGGGCCAACTATCATATTCTTTAACCTTCCACGGAGCTCCAAAAAGCCATTGGAGTGAATCACACCTAAATCACCAGTTTTTAACCAGCCGTCCTCGGTTAGTACCTCGTGGGTCAGCTCTTCGTCCTTGTAGTATCCCCCCATTACGTTGGCACCTCTCACCCACACTTCGCCCTCACCTGTTGATGGGTTTGGGTTCATCACTTTCATCTCCTGCCCTGGCAGTGAGAACCCAGCACAACGAAACTTCACCAACGAGGGAGTGCATCCTGATAGCAACGGTGCGGCTTCGGTCATCCCATAACCAATGGAGTACGGAAAGCCACCCTCGTAAAGAAACTGCTCAACATCGTACGATAGCTTAGCGCCTCCAATTCCGAAGAAGTGTAGCTCCCCACCAAAGGTTTTATGCAGCTTTTTAGCGGCAACTTTATGGAGCACCTTTCTGAACAAAGGTATTTTATATAGTCGAGCGCGAACTTTTGAGGAGGTGAGCTGTGGCAATATCTTCGATCGAAAGACCTTCTCGATAATGAGCGGCACCACTAGCATCATGGTGGGTTTTATCTTCTGCAATGCAGGGATAAGCACTGGAGGTGTTGGTGGTTTTTGCAGATAATATATCGATGCACCACGCATTATTGGCATGATAAAACCTATTGTACATTCGTAGGTATGCGAAAGTGGCAGCAGGCTTACTAACCTGTCGGATGACTTAATATCTTGAATTTGAAAGGTAGATAATGCATTTGAGATTAGATTCTTGTGGGTTAGCATTACCCCTTTGGGTCGACCTGTAGTACCCGATGTGTAAATAATTGCGGCCAAATCTTCCTCCATTGGCTCTGGAATATCAATATTGCAAAAATCAATATTTAAAACAGCTTCGGGCTTTGAATAACCTATGCTACCATCAATTTGAGCTTCGGTTGGTATAACAACATCAAGATTATTCAGCAACAGGGTGTCGGGCATAGAGCGCTTGTCAACCAACTCAAGCTTTGGTAATTGCTTTGCGGAAATAAATATTGCCTTTGCCTGGCTATGGTCGAGTATACGTTTCACTTCTACAGCCGAAAAATCGGGGAGAATTGGAACTACCACCGCTCCCATACATGTAATGGCTAAATAGGCTATCCCCCAGTTGGGACTATTCTCTCCAAGCAAGGCCACCCTATCGCCCTTCTCTATACCTATTGTAGCTAAGAGACAAGAAGTATTGCTTACAAGGATAGATAGTTCACAATACGATAATGGTTTCTCCCCCACGAATGCCAACGAAGGTCTTTCGGAATACAAAATCCTCGACTGGTTAAGAATGTCTCTAAGTGTTAAACTGCTATATGCTACCATTTTTACAACCTATAAACTACTGCTAATTGAATTAAAACAAAGCGGCAAATATATACATTAAACACCCATTGCGTTCAGATGTACATAAAAATTTAGATGATTCTAGTCATTGCAATCGTTTGAAGCTGAAAATTTAACATTGGAGTTGTGTCACAAAATGTAGAGGTCATCATTTCACTGCATACTGAACCGGCTTGATATATTTTATCTGCAGGCACCATTCTTCTTCTGATAAGATTATTAAAATATGTTTATCCGCTATAATGCCTATGACGAATGAGTTGATTAAAATGACACGTCATTGCGAATCCGCCAGCCGGCGGATGAGGCAATCTTTTAATTAACAGAATTTTATAGATTGCTTCAACCCTCAAAGCACGAGGGTTTGACTTCGTTGAGCACTTCGTGGTTCGCAATCACGCAAAGGCTTTAGTATCATAACGGACAATCATTTATAAAAAATATATGGATACTCAATGTGTTGCCTAAAACAATCACAATTAGCTGCATAGTAGGTCATTATGTAACATTTTGAGAAAACAACAGATTTATCGTAAGTTCAATAGGCTATGTCAAAATAGGTATAACATTGAGTATTCATTTAAAAGTAAAATGACGGGTTGTTTATCTTTTTGGCTTTGCTATACCTTTGCCATTCGCTCCCCTCTCCTACTCAGCAGCAATAGCCCCAGAAAGGTTATGGCTCCATTAACCATTAGCAGCTCAAATCCAAATTCATACCCATTGAATAAGGTAGCAGAATATTTTGAAAGAAAAAAGCAAATAATTGGAGAGATTATGGCCACCAGCGGTACCCATTTGTCCCGAACCTTAAATCGGGTGAACATTCCAAATGCATAAAGGCCTAGCAGCGGTCCGTAGGTGTATCCTGCAACAGTGAAAATTGCGCTAATCACGCTCTCGTTATTCACCGCCTTAAATACCATGATAACCGCTGCCATCACTATCGATATGGCAATGTGCACGCGTCGTCGAATGTTTTTTACCTCCTCCTCAGTTTTTCCCTTTGGATTTAGAATATCAACCGTAAACGAGGTGGTTAGCGAGGTGAGTGCCGAGTCGGCACTGGAGTATGCAGCCGCAACAATTCCAAGGATAAACAGGATACTTACCACCACCGGGAGGTAACCCTGCGTTGCGATTATGGGGAATAGCTCATCGGTTTGCTCAGGAATAGCAATACCCTGCTGCTGGGCAAAGATGAAAAGCAAAACGCCAAGCGACAGGAAGATAAGGTTAACCGGAAGAAAGGCGAAGCCATACCAGTACATATTCTTTTGGGCATCTTTCAAATTCTTGCAGCTGAGGTTCTTCTGCATCATATCCTGATCGAGGCCTGTCATCACAATGGTAATGAACGCACCGCTAAAGAACTGCTTTAGGAAGTGCCGTTTATCGTTCCAATCGTCGAAAAACCAAGTGCGGCTATGCTCGCTATCCCGTATGGTTTGCACCATTTGGCCAAACGATAAATCCATTTGCTTAGCAACAAAGTATATGGTGAGCACCACGGCGGTGAGCATAGCAGCGGTTTGCAGGGTATCGGTCCAAATTATGGTTTTTATCCCTCCCCTATTGGTGTAAAGCCATATCAGCAGAATGGTAACCAATACTGTAACCAGAAAGGGTACATTCCAACTATCGAAAACGGTAATCTGCAGAACGGTTGCCACCAAAAAGAGCCTAAACGAAGCGCCTATCAATCTTGATATCAAGAAAAACACAGCCCCCGTTTTGTAGCTATAAAAACCAAAGCGAGAATCGAGATAGGTGTATATAGACGTGAGGTTCAGCCTGTAGTACAGGGGCAGCAGCACGTTGGCCACCACAAAATATCCGAGCAGGTAGCCCATTACAAGCTGCAGGTATGAGAACTGGGTTTCGCCAACGTAACCCGGCACCGAAATAAACGTAACACCCGAGAGCGATGCCCCAAGCATGCCAAATGCCACCACGTACCAGGGCGATTGGCGATTGCCCAAGAAAAACGACTCGTTGTTGGCGTTACGGCTAGTTAGCCGCCCAATTACAATTAGTACCAAAAAGTACAAGGCGATGATAAGAATCACCCAAGCTGGATTCATAGCAGAAAATGTTAATAATTCTGCAAGTCTAGGGAAAATTGGGCGAATAAAAAATTTTTTCTGAGGCGTAGCATTGGTCGATTATTTGTAGATTTGCAATAGCTAGAACTGAAACAATTATGAATATTCACAGCTTCCCATCGAAACTACTTGAGAATGCGGTTGATGAGTTTGCCAAGCTACCCGGCATAGGACGAAAAACGGCTTTAAGGTTGGTATTACATCTTCTTCGTCAGCCCAATGGCGATGTGGAGAGATTTTCGCAAGCCTTTACAACCCTTAAAAACGAGATAAAGCATTGCAGCGTGTGCAATAGCATATCCGATACCGAGGTATGCAGCATCTGCTCCAATCCCCACCGCGATAGCACTACGGTTTGCGTTGTTGAGAATATAAAGGATGTGATGTCCATAGAGTCGACCAACCAGTACAATGGGCTTTACTACGTGCTGGGGGCTGTTATAAACCCCATGGAGGGTATTGGCCCCGCCGACATAAAAATGGAGGGGCTGATAAACAAAATTAAGGCGGGCAACGTAAAAGAAATCATCATGGCGCTTAGCCCAACCCTTGAAGGAGATACAACAAATTTTTATATCTTTAAAAAAATTAATCAGTTCCCTGTGGTCGTTTCGGTAATTGCTAGAGGTGTTGCTTTTGGAGATGATTTGGAGTATGCCGATGAGATAACCCTAGGCCGTGCCATTGTGAACCGAACCAAATTTGAATCAACCATTGCAAATTAAGACACCTTTATACCACAAGGATGAAACAAATAATCTGCATAGTTCTCTCTTTAGTCATACTTTCCAGCAGCTCTGCATTTGCTCAAACATCAAGCGCTACTTCCAACGGAATGCAAAAGCTTGAGGTTCGAGAACTACCCGAAGCCATCAAACTCTTTGAGCAAGCCCTAAAGCAAAACTCTAAAGACGAAGCGGCTCTCTCAGGGATTATTAGAGCACATCTTTTATCGGAAAACCTAAGGGATGCCCAAAAATATATCGATAATGCCCTAAAGGAATTCCCTTCGAACCCCGAGTTCCATATGCGCAGGGGGATCCTCAACAACATGAGAGGACAATACCGCCGTGCCATCGAAGATTTTAACAATGCCCTTGGCCTTAGCGGCGAATCAGTTGATATTCAGATATACATAAACCGTGGCGTGGCTCATATGCAAGACGAAAACTATGGCGATGCCATTGCCGATTTTACCGATGCCCTCAAAATCAACCCTAGGCACGCATCATCGCTTAACTACCGGGCGTTTGCCAACTACCAAATGCAAAACTTTGCCGAATCGATTAGCGACTACAATAAGGTAATAGACCTAAACCCCGACAACGCCATGGCCTACTACAACCGAGGAATGGCACATCTTCGTGCAGGCAATAAAGCCCAGGCATGCCCTGATTTTCATCAGGCGTGTAGCCGAGGCAACGTGAACGCTTGCCGTATGATTGTTACCGAATGCTCTGGGGCTAGATAATCTTATCGAGCTATATATCAAGCAGTAACCTATCGGGGCTCACTCCTGCAGCTAGCAACCGTTCAGGATTCTCAAGCATTGCCTTCACCTTTACTAGGAATCCTACCGAATCCTTACCATCTATTATTCTATGGTCGTAGCTTAGGGCAATGTACATCATGGGCCGTATCTCTACCTTGCCGTTCACGGCAACTGGGCGCTCAATGATATTGTGCATCCCTAAAATACCCGATTGCGGAGGATTAAGAATTGGGGTAGATAGCATGGAGCCAAAAATTCCACCATTGGTAATGGTAAAGGTTCCACCGGTTAGCTCCTCAAGCCCAATACGCCCTTTGCGCCCCTTCTCGGCCAGATCGAGAATACCTTTCTCAATTTGTGCCATGGTGAGGCTCTCGGCATTGCGAAGCACAGGAACCATCAAACCCTTGGGGGTTTGCACGGCAATTCCAATATCGTAGTAGTTGGGGGTTATAATCTCATCGCCATCAATCTGCGAGTTTACCAAAGGATGCTGCTTCAACGCCTCAACCACCGCCTTGGTGAAGAACGACATAAAACCTAACTTAACCCCGTGCTTCTCCTGAAAATCTTTCTGATACGCTTTTCTCATCGCCATAATCCGGTTCATATCCACCTCGTTAAATGTGGTGAGCATGGCCGTTTCGTTCTTCACCGCTACCAGTCGCTGACTTAGCTTCCTGCGTAGCTGGCTCATGGTGGTTCGCTCCTCTGCACGCTCAGCGGGTTCTTGCTTTGGCTCTGCAAAGCCTCCTGCTCCTAGAGCAGCGTTAACCTCGTGAGTGGTTATTTTCTTAAGTCCCTTAATGATATCATCAACGCTTACCCCCTGCTCATCCATTAGCTTACGGGCAAGTGGGGTTACCTTTACTTGCGAAGATTGAGATGAAGGTTGAGGTTTATGGTGATGTTCAGATCCGGGCGATGCATTGAGCTTGCTTTGCCCTGAGCCTGCCGAAGGATCGTTGTGTTGAGGTTCGGATTGAGGTTCTGGTTTAGGCTCAGTCGCATTATCGTTTGTAATTTCAGCCCCTTCGGGTTTTTGCGCTTCGGTATCGATGGTACAGGCCACCTCGCCAACCTTTATGGCACCGCTTTGCACCTTTATGCTAACCACCCCGCTATGGCTGGCCAGCAGCGGCAGCGTTGCCTTTTCCGACTCCACCTCGGCAATCTCTTGGTCTTTTTCAACCCACGAGTTATCGTCAACTAGCCAGCTGGCTATCTCCAACTCTGTAATTGACTCCCCGGGGCTTGGTATGCGAATTTCTACTTCCATAATGTTTATTTTAGACGGAAGATTGAAGACCGAAGCAATGCAGATGAATGGTTCTCAATGCATTTGAATCACCTTCTGGATTACAATCTCTCTTTAATTTTACACTAGTTAAGTTTTGATTTAAATGCAGAAATCATATTCATTAAATTGTAGGCATAATCGTAATGCTTATGAAATACTTCCTCAGAGACATAGTTCCTGCGGAAAGCTTTATGCAAACAGGTTACTACTTCTGCTAAAGAGCGAATAGCGTAACCAACAAATTTCTTGTTTTCGGGGACACTCTGTCCAATAGAACCTTCTGAGATGTTCAGGGCGATGGAATCAACCGCACGACAAATCTGACTCGACAAATTATATATCTCTCTCTTTGGAAAAGTTTGCGCTAAAGAGTTAATCTCTTCGCCATAATCCATTGCCATTTGCCAGATTATCAACCTTTCAAACTTAAATCGTGGCTCAAAACCATTCATTTCTTAAAATTTTGGTTTTAACTATTATAAATCATCAAACCCTCTTTTCTCTTCCGTCTCCCAACTTCCGTCTTCCGTCTTCTGTCTTCCAACCTTCGTCTCCCCTCTTCCGTCTTCCCTCTTCTGTCCTCCAACTTCCATCTTCCGTCTTCCATCTTCCGTCTTCCAACTTCCGTCTTCCAACTTCCGTCTTCTGTCCTCCAACTTCCGTCTTCTGTCTTCCGTCTTCTAACCTTCGTCTCCCCTCTTCCGTCTTCCCTCTTCTGTCCTCCAACTTCCATCTTCCGTCTTCCATCTTCCGTCTTCCAACTTCCGTCTTCTGTCCTCCAACTTCCGTCTTCTGTCTTCCAACTTCCGTCTTCTGTCTTCCGTCTTCTGTCTTCTTTCTTCCAACATCTACATCTCCCTAAACTCCGCCTTACGCTCCACACGCTTACCTCCCACCTTGCACTGCAATCCACAGTACTTGTTGTTTAGCTCGCAAGTACATTTACGGAATACCTTGTCAATAATTTCCTGCTGTTCCTGCGCATG
>Ga0334898_1002750_pt1 | contig 15506 bp, 10 predicted proteins | sample GraSluR3_MG_10_FD_207228 | JGI IMG/M metagenome (GOLD analysis project Ga0334898, IMG submission 207228) | Sludge microbial communities from methane-producing bioreactor in Wageningen University, Netherlands - Granular Sludge_3_08-R3 | ecosystem: Engineered > Bioreactor > Anaerobic >... | reverse complement strand
CACGCCGGGGGGCATGCCGCGGGAACTCTGCAAGACGGTGTTGCCCACGTACACGGTCGAGCCGCCCGACATCCTGGTCATCGAGGCAATCCACCTCGTGCCCGGCCCCGGCCACCCGTTAAGGGCGCGCGACCTCGTGTCGATTACCGTCAGAAGGGGCGACGGCGACCCTCTTAAGGAGGAAGACGTCGTCAACGTGCAGGTCCAGGGCGTCCCGGCCAAGATCGAGGAGTATGCGCTGGCGCCCGGCGACGTGTTGCGGGTCGAGGCGTTCGGCCGGCCCGAGAGCTACCGAATCGGCGAAGGCGACCGGCTGCACGTCCAGGCGTTCGGGCTGCCGACGACCGCCCCGCTCGATGCCAGCTTCGTGGTGCAGCCCGACGGGCAGATTCGGCTTCGGGCGACCGAGTACGAGACGATCACGAACGAGGTGGGGGCTGCCGTGGGGATGCAGCCGGTCCGGGTTCAAGACTACGGGCCGGTGCCGGTCGGCGGGCTGACGGCCGAGCAGGCCGAGCAAGCGATCCAGAAGCGACTCGAAGAGCGGTTCAAGGGGGTTGCCGTGGTCGCCCGGCTCGAAGAGCCGGCTCCGGTCGAGGGCGTGTTCCAGGTGCAGTCGGAGGGCAAGATTTGGCTGCGGATTCCGGAATACGGCCCGGTGCGAGGCGAGCCCGGCGCCGAATTGTCGCGTCAGCCGGTGCAGCTTCGCGACTTCGGCGAAGTGGCCGTCGGCGGGATGAGCGTCAAGCAGGCCGAGGCCGAGATCGGCAAGATGCTGGCCGAGCGATTCACGCGGGTTGCCGTGATGGCCGACTTGGCCCGAGGCCCGGTGGCGGCCGACGGGGCGTACCTGGTCGACCGCAGCGGCGACGTGATCCTGCCGCTTCCGTACGGCAGGGTGCCGGTCCGGGGCAAGAACATCGTCGAGGCCGAGCAGGCGATCCGCGAGCGGATCGAGCAGTTCGCCTATCAGGTGACCGCTCAAGTGACCCTGGCGACCGACACGCCCGTGCGAGGGATGTTCCTGGTCGAGAGCGACGGCCGGATCGACCTGAACAACCCGGTCAGGGCCCCGCGCGTGGGGGGCGAGAACGTCGGCGCGGTGCTGCACTTCAGCGAGGGTCCCATCGAACGGGCGCCTGAGGCCCCGTTGGGCTCGCAGCAGGCGCCGAGCGGCGCGGAAGCCTATCCGATGCGGGCGGCGGCGGTCGGTCCGAAGATGTTTTACCGGCCGGTTCCCAACGTGGCGGGTTTGACGCTCGAGCAGGCCACCGAGGCGATCCGAAGGCACTTGACCGAGTTCGACGACATCGAGGTCTGGATGACCCTGGAGCAGCCGGCGGCCCAGCAGATGATCGCGGGCGAACACCTGGTGGGCCCCGACGGCACGGTCACGCTGGGCACCTACGGCAGCGTTTCGGTCGTGGGGATGACCCTGGCCCAGGCGAAGATGGCGGTCGAGCACCATCTGTCGCACTTCTTCACGGCGCCGGAAGTGTCGGTCGACGTGTTCGCCTACAACAGCAAGAAATACTACGTGGTCACCCAGGGCGCGGGCCTGGGTGACGGCGTGTACACGTTTCCCGTGACCGGCAACGACACCGTGTTGGACGCGATCTCGCAGATCCAGGGGCTTCAGGCGGTTTCGTCGAAGCGGATCTGGGTGGCTCGCCCGACGCCCGAGTCGTCGGTGGCGCGGATCATGCCGGTCGATTGGGAGGCGATCACCGCGCAGGGGGTGGTCGAGACCAACTACCAGTTGCTGCCGGGCGACCGGCTGTTCATCGCCGAAGACAAGCTGGTCGCCTTCGACACGAACCTGGGCAAGCTCATCGCGCCGGTCGAGCGGGTCATGGGCTTCACGCTACTGGGCGCCGGCACCGCGAGCCGGCTCTCCGGCCCGGTGCTTCGGGGCGGCGGGAACCGGCAGAGCAACTTTTAGAGGCCGGCGGGAAATGAGTTACCGGTTTGGAACGACGATCGTTAGTAATGGAGCGGTCGGCCCGTGCAGTGATGGAATCGTGGAATGATGGAATGTTGCAGAAGACCAGAATAGCCACACGATGGCGTAGCATCGTGCCGCCCCAGTATTCCATTCTTCCACCATTCCAACGATGGTGCGACACGGCGTAGCGCGGGCATCCTGCCCGCATGGTGCGGCCAACACGGCCGCGCTCGACTTCGAGCGGATTGCGGAATCGACTCTCGACTTCAACCAACAGTGGCGCCGATGAGCCCTCACTCGAAAACGCGATGGTTGCCGGCCGCCGGGCTCGTGCTGATTTTGCCGATCGTCGGCGGGTGCGCGGCCTGCGACGGCACGTGGCTGAGCGTGCGCGGTCTGGCCTACGACCTGTCGCCGCGCCGCGTTCCCGAACACCACGAGGTGTGCCGGAGCAATCCCGCGTTTTACGGCTACCACTCGACCTGCTGGCTCCGATGGCCCGACGGATGGGCCGAATGCACGGCCACGGCCGGCGCGGCCTCGGACATCGAGCCCCCGTATGCGGGCGACGTCGCCGGCGCGGCGACGATCGACTTCGTCGTGCCGCCCGAGCCCGATGGAGACTGGGAGATCGTGCCCGTTGCGAAGGGCGCCGGATCGGCAAACGATGCCGAGGCCGACCCGGGTTCGACGCCGTTTCGCGACGAGGGCTCCCCGCCAAGCGAGGGCCCGCGCGACGAGGGTCGATCTTCGCCGCGTGGCCGCGACGCGTCGCTTGGGCTTCGCCTCCCCGGCATCGCGCGCCTGGTCGCGGCCGAATCGGCGTCGAACGAGCCTCCACCCGAATCGGACTGGATCGTCTGCTCGGACGAGGCCAACGGCGCTGGGTCCTGAGACGACCTAAGCGCTTTGGCCGGTGCATCTTGCGACGCGGCCCGCCGGTCGTTCCGCAGGCCCACCCCGATTGTTCGGAACCCCGATCGTTCGAAACGGGTTGGTGGGCGGGTGCTGCGCCGGCCCCACCCTAGGGAATGCGTAGCGCAGGGGCAATCTTCCCGATCGGGGGATTGACAGTTTGGATTCTCGGCTTATCTTGGGATGCTATATCGTCCCTCCGAGGAAGTGGGAATGGAAGCCGGTCCGCCGTGGCGTGGCCGACTTCGTAGCAAGGCACGGTGCCAGCACGCGTTGCCGGCCCATTCGCGTGGCGCCAGCGTCGGGGCCGTGCCAATCCGGAGGCTCCTCAGGATGAGGTGTACGGAAGCGTGTACTGCAAAGCGCAGAGGGATATGCGTGCCGTCGACGGGCGCGCGAAGGGATAGCGGGCGACATCCCAAGAGGACGGAGTGTGCGCTTGTGAAGACCCTAGAAGGTCACCCCGGCGGCTTTTGAGCAGGCGGCTTTTCATTCATTTTTCTCTCGGGCAAGTTGGATCTTCCGCAGACTGCTTTGCCTTGCCCCGGTCTTGCACGATCCTGTCGAATGCGGGCTGTCGGTCTGCGCTTTCGCGGCGTTTGGCGGGCCGATCGGGTGAGGGCGGCATGCGCCGGCCTACGCGGCCGTATCCCAGCAGTTAGAGGCGCGATGTTTTGAAAGGCAAGACACCCAATCGCCGGCGTGCGCCGAAGGCGGCCCGGCAGGTTTCGAGGCCGGCGCCCGGCGGCGCGGGCGACGAACGTCGATCGGCCGCGGCTTCGCCGGACACGGCTTGGAAGCGGGTCGATCCGAAATGGATCGCGGCCGCGGCGGCGCTGGTCGTGGCCTCGGCATGGGCCTATTGGCCCACCCTCGTCAAGCTGGTCGCGGCCTGGGAGCGGGAGCCCGACTATTCGCACGGCTACCTGGTCGTGCCGGTCGCGCTTTACTTTCTGTGGGCCCGACGGGAGCGATTTCCGGGAAGGCCCTCGGGCTTGGCGTGGGCGGGGTTGCTTCTGATCGCGGCGAGCATCGCGATTCGCATGTTCGGCGCGCGGTACTACATCGATCCGATCGACGGGTGGTCGCTGGTGTTCTGGGTGGGCGGCGTGGTATGGTTTCTCGGGGGCCGGCGGATCTTCTGGTGGAGCCTGCCCTCGATCGCCTTTCTCTGGTTCATGATTCCCCTGCCCTGGCGCGTGGAGCGGTGGCTCAGTCTGCCCCTTCAGCGGATCGCGACGAAGATCAGCAGTTTCGGGCTCCAGCTTCTCGGTCAGCCCGCCCTGGCCGAGGGAAATACGATCCTGCTGGGCGACTATCAACTCGAGGTCGAAGAGGCCTGTTCGGGCCTGCGGATTTTTGTGGGGATCGTGGCCCTCGCGTTCGCCTACGTGGTGATCGTGCGGCGGCCGTTGTGGGAGAGGGTTCTGCTGCTGGCCAGCGTGCTTCCCATCGCGCTGGTGGCCAACGCGACGCGGATCGTCGCCACGGGGCTTCTTTACCAGTGGGTTTCGGGTGAGGCGGCGCACAAGTTCAGCCACGACGTATCGGGGTGGGTGATGATCCCGTTCGCCGCGGCGCTTTTCGGGCTGGTATTGTGGTATCTCGACAAGCTCGTCCGCGAGGTCGAGCTGGTCGACGTGGGTGAAATCGCGCGGCGCGCGCCGGTGTAGCGCCCCACGCGCAAAACGGACAACATGAGAAGTGGCAGCTCCCGGGAGCAAGAGTCCTATGTCTGAAAAACCGCATTCCTCGTCCAACGGCAACTCGTCGCACGGGTCGGTGGGAGAGTTCCTGCCCATCCCGGGGAACGGCTACTACCGGATGGACGGCGCCGCCCCGAACGGTTCTGGCGGCGCGCCGGGCCAGGGGGTTTCGGTCGCCTTCGTGTTGAACGCGATCCGCCAGTGGTGGAAGGTGGCCACCCCCGCCGGACTCGCCGCCGCCGCGCTTGCGGGGTTCGCGGTCTGGTACACTTTCGTACCCAAGTATCGCGCCGAGGCGTGGCTGGAGATCAACAGCCGGGCGCCCTACGTGGCATTTCCGACGCGCGAAGACTGGCGCGGGTTCGTGAACACCCAGGTCCAGTTGATCAAGTCGCCCCTCGTGTTGACGCCGGTCGTCAGCGACCCGCAAATCGCCAAGTTTGAGGAAATCGCCGAAAAGCCGGACGCTTTGAAATGGGTCACCGAACAGCTTGACGTCAAGTCGATCGGGCAGTCGGAACTCTACACGGTGGCCTTTGTGGGCCCGAACCCCGGGAACTCGAAGGCGATCGTCGACCGGGTCGTCGCGAGCTACTTCAACGTGCGGGATCAGGACGACGCCGAGCGAACGAACCGAGTGCTCGGATTACTCAAGGAACTCGAAACATCGCGGAAGCGCCAGGTCGAGGGCTTGCAGAACCGGTATCGCGAACTGTACCAAACGGCGACGGGCAGCGACCCGTTCCTCGCCAGGCCCAACCGGGCGCAGGGGCAGGACCACGTGCTCTACGAAGTCGAGAGCAAGTGGGCCACGGCGGAGGTCGAGCGCGAGGTTCAAGCGGCCCGGCTCACGGCGTTTCAGGAATTCGCGGAAACCTCGGAGATCGAAGTGCCCTCGTGGAAAGTCGAGCAGGCGTTGAACGCGCATGAGGCGATCCAAACGAGGCAGGCCGCTCTCGACCGACAAAGCGCGGACCTCGCGAGATTGAAGGACAAACTGGCGAGGGGAGTGGACGATCCGATGTATCAGGAAAGGCAGGGAGCGATCGAGGAGGCGAAGGAGGCCCTGCAGACTCTGCGCGCCAAGTTGCGGGACGAGGTGAAGCAGCAGCTCGAGTCCGCGGAACGGCTCGCACGCGAACAGGAAGCCGACCGTATGCGGTTCCAGCTCGAGAGCTATCAGAGCATGGCCGAGGCGTATCGCCAGCAGTACGAGAAGAAAAAGCAGGAAGTTCTCGCCGGCGTCGAAGCGAACAGCGCCGACACCGTGGAACTGGAGTTCGCCCGCGAAGACTATTTGCGAGCGCAAAAGGTGTACGACCTGATTGCGCAGCGCGTTCGCGAGATCGAGACGGAACAGGACGCTCCGGCACGCGTCAAGTTGCGCCAGGCAGCGACCGTCCCCACCCGGCCCGTCGAGTCGGTTCCGACGAAGAAGATCGCGGCCGCCTCGTTCGTGTCGCTGCTCTTCCCGTTCGGGTTGGCCGTCTTGTGGGAATTCTTCGTCCGCCGCGTGAACAGCGCCCAGCAGGTGCAGGAGCATGCGCACCTGCCCGTAATCGGCGAGATCGCGCGCTTGCCGGTGCGGGGAGTCGGGGCCTGGGGCCGCTCGATTTCGGGGCGTTTCGGTCAAGACCTGCGGGTGTTTGAAGAGAGCGTCGACAGCCTGCGCACGAGCATCACGCTTTCGGAGTCGCTTCGGGACATGCGCGTGCTCGTCGTGACCAGCGCCGCGAACAACGAGGGCAAGACGAGCGTTTCGGTCCAGTTGGCCATGAGCATCGCCCGGGCGACCGGGGCGCAGACGCTTCTGATCGACGGCGACATGCGCTCGCCCGACGTCCACAACGTCCTGCAGACCTCGAACGAGGTCGGGCTGGCGGAGGTTCTGGCGGGCGAGGCGACCCTCGAAGAGGCCATCGACCGCAACTGGGGCAAGCGCGTCCACGTTCTTCCGGCGGGCAAGCTGGCGTGCAGCCCCCACACGCTGCTCGGCAACGGCGCTTTGAAGTCGCTTTTGGACGAGGTCCGCGCCGCGTACCGGTACGTCGTCATCGACACGCCGCCCGTATTGGCGGCGGGCGAAACGCTCGTGCTGGCCAAGGCGGCCGACGCGACGCTCATCTGCGCGATGCGCGACGTCAGCCGTCTCGACCAGGTCAACGTGACGCACGAACGGTTGCGGGCGGCCGGAGCCAACCCCGCCGGGCTCGTGCTCAACGGCGTGCCTTGCCGGCTTTACGCTTATCGTTACGGCACCTACTCCTACGCCCGCGACTGAGACCGGGGCGCAACAACTCATGGGGCAACACGGTCGCGCAAGGCGAATGCCTGATTGGTGGTTCCACGGGGCCGTGGGCGCGCCCGCGACGGGCCCGTCGCCCCGGCCGCTCGCCTCTTCGCGGAGTACGTCGCCTTGAAACACGCCCACGTGCAAACCGAGCCGAGCCCGACGATCATGAAGAGCGATTCTCGCAGCGACGACGCGCGCGTGGGATCGACCCGCCGCGCCGACAAGAGGAAGTCGAGACGGGTGCTCAACTTGCCCCTGTTGATCGGCACCCTGGCCGTCGCGGCGGTGCTCGGCCCCGGCGCGTATTTCTGGCATCAGCGTCAGGTCGGCCGGACCGCCGTGGCCTTTCTCGACCAGGCGGCCCGTTTCGAGGAGGAAGGAAACTGGCACGAGGCGGCAACCTATCTGCTGCGCTATCAGCGGCTTCGCCCGGACGACGCCGAGGCGAAAATCCGGCTGGCCGAGACCTACGACAAGTCGGCCAAGGACAGGTGGCAGAAGAGCGTCGCCATCGACCGTTACTACGTCGCGGTCGGCGTGGCGGGCGACGCGAAGCGAACCGCGCTGCGCCTTCGCCTGGCGGAACTCCTTCTCGAAATACAGCGGTTCTCGCAGGCCCAGAAGGAGGCCGAAGAGATCGATGACCATGCCAAGGTCAAACGGCCGCCCAAAGACGCCGCCGAAACCGCGGCGGCGGGCTTCAGGGCGCTGGCCCTGTACGGCCAGTTTCGTCTCGGGGCCGCCCCGAGAGATAACTCGGGAAGCCGCATCTCGGTCGTCGAGGCGTTCGACCGGGCGCTGCGGGCGATGCTGCCGGCGAACTCGGAGGACACTCGAATCGCGGTCGCCCCGAAGCGACTGGTGCCGGTTGCCGACACCTTCGCGCGGATTTGCCGAGGCGAAGAGCAGCTCTGCCGCGAGGAGCCCGAGGCCCTGTTCGAGCTGTATTCGCGGTATTTCCCGAAGAAGGGCGAGCCGGAGAACGAATCGCCGGAAGGGCAGGAATTCGTCGCCCTGACGACCGAACAACGGCACGATCTGGCCGACGCGATCATCGACCGGATGGTGGCCGCGAACCCCGACGACCCCCGAACGTTGCTCGCCCGGTACCGATACCGCGCCTTCTACGAGCTTTCGGGCGCCGACGACGACCTGGCGCTGGCGCTGGCGCAAGCGAAACGGGCCGTCGAGCAGGCCGAGGAATTGAAGCCCTACCTGAAGGGCGCCAATCTCGTCGCGGCCGTTGCCAAAGCGGCGGAGGCTCGCCCTCGATTCGGGGAGCCGCTTTCCGAGGCCCTTGGATCCTACATCGAAGCGCTCGTGACGGCCGGCGACCGGGCCCATCGCCAGGCGGCGGCCGAGCGCGGCCCGCGGGAAGAGTCCGACGACGCGAGGCAGAAGCTGCTCGAAACCGCGAAACGTCATTTTCACGACGCGACCGACCTCGCCCGACCGATGCGCGAAGCTGCGTCTGCCGCACGAACGAAGGGGGGCCGCGACGGCGACGGGTACAGCCAGGGCGAGCGACGCCGCGACGCCCTGGCCCACCTCGGTCTGGGTGCGAGCTACGCCGATCTGGGCCAGCCCGAAGAGGCTCTCCAAGCCTGGGAAGAAGGCGTCGAGATCTGTGGCGACCGGATCGAGCAGTCCGAGCTGGCGGCCGAGTTGCACCAGCGACTGGCGAGCCTGCGTCTTTCGCTCTTGCCCGCGACACGGCAGGAACGCGACCCGGAAGAGGTCAAGCCGCTGTTGAAAGCGTTGGAGGCGAACCTGGCTGCCCTGGAGGCGATCACGAAGAGGCTGTCGCCCGTTGCCGGACGGTCGCAGGTGTTGGGACTCGAGCGCACGCGCGACCTGTTGCGAGCCCGCTACTTCCTCGCCCAAGACGATCGGGCCCGGGCAATTTCACTGCTCAAGCGCGTGACCATCGGCCCGAGCGGTTCGGCGGCCGAGGCGGGCCAGTTGGCGACGGCCTGGGCCCTGCTGGGCAGCCAGTACGCTGCCCTCGGCTTGTGGGACCAGGCGGCGGCCGCCTTCGATCAGGCCACCAGCCTGCAGCCCAACCCCCAAACGCGGTTGGCCGCGGCGAACGCCTGGGCCAACGTCGGCCGGCTCGACACGGCCCTTCGGGCCTATCGGCAGGCCCTCGAGGCCGACGCCAACGCCGAAACCTGCCTGAGCTTTGCCGAGGCGCAGTTGCGCAGCCAGGCCGCGGAGCCGCGAGAAAACCGCAACTGGACCGAATTCCAACAGGCCCTCCAGCGCGCCAAGGCCCGCTGGAAGGAAGAGGGCCGGGACGACGGCTGGCGGATCGCCCTGGTCGAGGCGGAGTACCAGCGGGTGCGCGCCATCGAGCGAGGCGTGGTCGAGCGCCAGCAAGAGGCCCGGGAAGTCCTGGCGGCGGCCGAGGCCGAGTATCCCGAGTCGCCGGAACTCGCCCAGCGCGCCGCGCTGTTCTACGAACGTCTCGGGTTTTCGGCCGAAGCCGACCGCGCCTTGCAGAAACACGAAAAGCTCGCCGGACAGACCGTAAGCCTTCACCTGCTTCGCGCACGCCTGCTGACTCTTCGGAATCAGTTCGACCAGGCCCGGAAGGTGCTGCACGACGTGTTGCACGCCAAGGACAAGCCGCTATCGGCGCAGGATCAGACGTCGTTGCGCGAGGGGCTGGTTCAAATTGCCGCGGCCGAGGGGGAGCGCGACGCCGTCCGAGCCGAATTGCAGCGAATGCACGAGTCCGACCCGAGCAACGTGAGCGTGGTCCGCCGCCTCGCGGAGCTCGCCATGGAAACGAACGACCTGGCCGCTCTCAAGAAGCACGCCGGGCAGCTCGAAGAATTGGAAGGACCCGACGGCTCGTTCTGGCGCTACTATCGCGCGATCGCGTTGGCATTGGAATCGACGCCCGGCGACCGCGACTTCCGCCGGGCGGTGGAACTGCACGCCCAGGTGCAGCGAGAGCGTCCCAGTTGGCCCAATGCCCGTTACCTTGGCGGCCTGATTCTCGAACGCCAGGGACGATACGAAGAGGCGTTGCAGGCCTACCGCGAGGCCATCCGGCTGGGTGACCGGAGCTTCCGGGTCTACCATCGGCTGCCGTCGCTGCTGTTTCGGCTGGGGCGTTTCGACGAGGCCCGCGAGCTGGCCGAGCAGACCAGCAACGTCGCGCCGCTCTCGCCGGTGCTGTCGGCCATGGGAATCGACTTGGCCGCGCGCGAGGGCGACCTGCAAGGGGCGATCGAACAGGCGCGGCGCGCCGTGGAGATTCGCGGCAGCGACCCCCTTGCCCACATCAACCTGGGCTGGGTGCTGCTCGCCGACGGCGAGACCGACGAGGCCGAGGCCGCCTTCGCCAAAGCGGTCGAGCTGCGCCCGGATGCGCGTTCGTACAACGCGCTGGTTTTCTTCTATCTGCGGACCCAACGCGTCGGCGACGCGGTCGACACCTTGAACAAGTTCGCCGAGAGCGGGGACTTGTCGCCCGTGCAAAAGACGCTCGTCAAGGCGCAGGGGCTCACCTGGCTGGCGGCATCGGCGGCGACCGAAGCCGAACGCGACGAGTATCTGACCCAAGCGCGCCGTGCCTACGAACCGTTGTTGGACGCCGATGGCAATCCGAGGGACGGCCTGACTGCTTCGGAAACCAGGGCACTGGCCGAGTTCCTGTCGCGTTACGATCCCGAGAAGGCCGAGAACGCCCTGAAGCGCCTGCTCGAGGTCTCGCCCGGCGATGGCGACGCGCGCCGCAGGCTGGCGACGATCCGGGCGCTGGAGGCCCTGCAGGCGACGGGGGCCGAACGCGAGCAGCGTTGGGAGCAGGTGCTGAGCCTGGCCGAGGCAGGGCGTCCGGCCGACGTCCGGCTGGCGGCGACGTTGCTCATGCGGCGCGGCGGTGCCGAGAGCCTCGAAACGGCCCAGCAGCTTGTTGAGAAGCTGATCGCCGGCGGCACGGCCGTGGCCGAAGACCACTATCTGCTCGCTCGCGTGCTGGTCGCCCGAGCCGACCTCTACCAGCGCGACGCCGAATCGTACCAATCGCTCTCGGCCGAAGCCAGGCAGGCGCAAGACGAAGAGGTCCAGCGCCTGAAGAGCGCGCACGACCAATACGAGAACCTCGTTCGCCAGGCGCGGCAAGCGTACGCCAGGCTGGTGGCCGGCTCGCGTCCCGACCGGAACCATCTGGGCGCTTTCGTCGATTTCCTGCTGCGGCACGGGATGCTCGACGAGGCCGAGAAGCCGCTGGCTCGCCTCGAACAGCGCTTGCCCGACAATCTCGGCGTCGTCACCGCCCGCGGTCGCCTGCTCAAGGCCCGGGCCGAAAAGGAGATCGCCGCCGGCGCCGAGCCGGCCGAGGCAAAGGCCGCGGAGGAGCGGCTTTCGAAGGAAATCGAGAAGCTCGTCGACGCCGTCGCCGCCCGGCTCGTCGAGAAAAGCGAGAAGGGTGGGCAGGCCGAAGCGGCGCTGGCCATGAGGATCGGGGCCGTCTACCGCGCGCTCGAACAGCACGCGGCGGCCGAACGCTGGTACCGGCGGGCCGTCGAGCTGGTTCCCGAGAACTACCAGGACCTGGCCCTGTCGCTCGGCCAACAAGGACGGATGCACGACGCGATCCAACTCTGTTTCGAGGCGGCCAAGGGCGACGCCTCGCCCAAGCCGGCGACCGTGCTGGCCTTCGTCCTGGCCTCGGGCGAGCCGACGGCCGACGATTTCGAGCTGGCCGAGCCCCTGCTGGCGAAAGCGCTGGCCGACCACGGCGGCAATCCCGACGCGCTGCGCGCCGTGGCCAACGTGCGCCTGGTTCAGGGAAAGCCCGACGAGACGATCGAGCTGTATCGCAAGATCGTCAAGCTCAGGCCGAGAGACGTGCTTGCCCTGAACAATCTGGCGTCGCTGCTTGCCGAGTCGGGCCAGCCCAAGAACATCCAAGAGGCCCTGAAGCACATCGACGAGGCGATCCGCATCGCGGGGCCCATCAACGACCTGCTCGACACGAAGGCGACGATCCTGATTTGCGCCGACCAGGCGCGCGACGCCATCCCCCTGCTCGAAACGGCGACGTCGAACCCGAACGCCGATCCGCGTTTTCACTTCCACCTGGCCGTGGCGCGCTATTTCGCCGACCGGCAAGATCCGGCATGGCAGCTTGCCCTCGACACGGCGCTCGAGCGCGATCTGACCGGCCAGATCCTCACCGACACCGATCGGCGCTGGCTCGCCGAGCTGCTCGAGAAACACCCGAAAAAATCGCCCGACGACACGAACGACCTCACGAGGGTATCGCCATGAAGCAATCCACGCCGATCCTGGGAGTCGTCGTCGTGGTCGTTCTCACCTTGGTTTCGGGGGCGATCCACGGCCGGATGAGCAACCGCTGGGGGCCTTCGCCCGACATGCTGGCGGCCGCGAAACGGCTCGAAAGCCTGCCGACGCAATTGGGCCCCTGGCACGTCGCGTCGGAAGGCGAAATGAGCGACTACGTCGTCAACATGCTCGAATGCACGGGCTACCTCGTTCGCGTGTACGAGCACCAGGAAACGTTCGAGCGCGTCACGATGACGTTGCTCGTGGGCCCCTCGGGCCCCATGTCGGTCCACACGCCCGACATCTGCCTGCCCAGCCGCGACTTCGCGCCGGCGGGAGGACGCGAACGCGTCGCGATCGCGGCGGGCGACGGACGCGCGTTCGAGGTCTGGCGCCAGGCCTTTCGGGCCAACGACCTCCAGGCGAGCCGGCAGCGCGTGTACTACGGGTGGGGCCCCGACGGGAGCTGGTCGGCGCCCAACGATCCGCGTTTCGAGTTCGCACGCGAGCCGTTCCTCTACAAGGTCCAGGTGAGCGCGGCCCTCGCGCCCGATTCGGAAGCCGCGACCGAAACGCCCGACGCGGGCGAGCGGTTCTTGCAGGCTTTCGCGCCGGTCGCCGCGAAGTGGCTTGCCCCGCCTTCGAGCGAGTAACCGATGATCGCGACCACCAACGGCGCCATCGTCAACGCCCTGACGGTCGACGTCGAAGACTACTACCAGGTGCAGTCGTTCGCCATCGACCCGCGCCGCTGGGACGACTACGAAAGCCGCGTCGTCGCCAACACCCATCGGGTGCTGCGCCTGTTCGATGAGCACCAGGTCCGCGCCACGTTTTTCATCCTCGGCTGGGTGGCCGAGCGGTTTCCGCGGCTCGTTCGCGACATCCACGCGTCGGGCCACGAGATCGGCTGCCACAGCCACCGGCACCGCTTGATCTACGAGATGACCCCCGACGAGTTCGCCGACGACCTGGCCCGGGCCACCTCGGCCGTCGGCACCGTGACGGGCGAGCCCGTCGTTGCCTTTCGCGCGCCGACCTTTTCGATCACCCAGAAATCGCTCTGGGCCCTCGACGTGCTCATCGAACAAGGATACCGCTACGATTCGAGCGTGTTTCCCGTGTACCACGACAACTACGGAATCCCCGGCGCCCCGCGATTTCCCTACCGCATCGCCAAGGGAGATGCGACCGGCGGCGGCGAAAAGGGGACAGGCGCCTTTTGTGCGGAGCACCCGCAGGGCCTTGCCGGCAAAAGGTGCCTGTCGCCTCTTCTTGCCCCGGGCCTCGTCGAATTCCCGCCGTCGGTTTACCGATTCCTGGGCTACAATCTGCCCGTGTCGGGCGGCGGGTATTTTCGCCTCTACCCGACCGGCCTGTCGACCTATTGCCTGCGCCGGATCAACCGCCGGCACGGCCAGCCGTTCATGTTCTACTTCCACCCCTGGGAGCTGGACCCCGACCAGCCCCGTTTGCCCGGCTCGCTCAAGTCGCGTTTCCGCCACTACCAGAACCTCGCCCGCACCGAAACGAAGCTCCGGCGCCTGCTTGCGACCTTCCCCTTCGGCCCGATGAGCCAATCGCTTGCGGCGAGCCGTGGCCGGCGCGATAATGAAGAAAGTGGAGCACCTGACGCAGTCGCGGCCAAGCCCGTTGCCTCGAGCAGGAACGAAAGGTGAACGTTCATGCCCCAGGTCACCGTAGAACTGACCCCCGAAAAGCTTCAGGAGCTTGTTTTCCAATTGCCGCCTCGCGACTTCCTGGCATTGGCCGGCAAGATCCAACAGCGCACCGAAACGATCCTCATGATGCGCCTGGCCGAGACCGGCTTCCGCGAGTGGGAGCATGAAGAAGAGGACATCTACGAAGCGGACCCCGATTCGTGAACAGCAGACCATGACGAAGCTGATCGTCGAGATCCCCGAAGACGTGACCGAGGCGTTGCGGCTCCCGCCCGGCGAGCAGGAGGGCGAACTGCGGAAGGAACTGGCCTTGGCGCTCTACCAGCGCGGCGCGCTGCCGTTGGGTAAGGCCCGCCGGCTGGCCGGCCTGGACCGCTGGGAATTCGACCGGCTTCTGGGACGGCGCAAGATCGTGCGCCACTACACCGAAGACGATCTCCGCGACGATCTCCGCTATGCCGAAGGCCGTCAGTAACGCTTCGCCCCTGATCCACCTTGCCGCGATTGGCCGGTTCCAGCTCTTGCGAGTTTTCTTCGACGAGATTTGCGTCCCTCCGGCGGTCTGGCGCGAGATTGTCGAGCAGGGGCGGGGCCGAGCCGGTGCTGCCGAGGTCCAAGAGGCGGCGGAGGAAGGCTGGATGCGAGTCGTCGCGTTGCACTCCCGTTTCCGCCACGACCAGAACCTCGCCCGCACCGAAACGAAGCTCCGCCGCCTGCTTTCGACCTTCCCCTTCGGCCCGATGAGCCAATCGCTTGCGGCGAGCGGAAAACCGGGCTCGTTTTCCGTCCCAGGCGTCGATCGCCGGCACGGGGGCGCGCCCGCCGAAAACTCGGCACGCCGCTTGCCCCCACCAAGGGGGTGTATCACTACCGCCTGCGCGATGCAACCCAGGGGATGGAGAAAGCCATGCACGAACTTAGGGGTCCATCGCCCCACGCGCGGCCACGTGATATGATGAAGAGGTGTGGAGGCCAATGGTCGCCACGCCGCACGTGATCCCCCAGACGGAGGAAACGCCCATGACCAAGATCGTGCTCGACAGCAGTGCCTTGGCGAAACTTGCCGGAATTCGCGAGTCGGCCGTCTTGTGCGACGAAGCGGGTCGAGCGATCGGCTATTTCCAGCCGTTGGCCCCACCCGTGGGAAAGGGCCGCGACGGCACCGACCCCCCGTTCTCGGAGCACCAGATCAGGCAATTCCGGCAACAGCGCTCCGGCCGACCGCTCGGCGATGTGCTTGCCGATTTGAAAGAACTGGCGTGAAGTACCGCGTGGCCTGGACCGCTAGCGCGCAGGAACACTTGGCGAGCATCTGGCTTGCATCGCGCGAGCGCTCACCCGTCACGTCCGCCGCTGCGCGGATCGACGACGACCTGCGCGAGGACCCCCACACGAAAGGGGAATCGCGCAGCGGCAGCGTCCGCATCTTGATCAACCGGCCGCTGGGAGTCCAATACGAAGTTATCGAGGAAGACCGGACCGTCTACGTCCTGTCGGTCTGGACCACCGAGCGAAGATCGCGCTGAACCTCAGCGGCACCTCGATAATGGCAAGGAGTGCCGCCGGTTTGGGGAGCGGGGCGTCTGAAGTTGCCCGAAAGCCCCGCGAAACTCCGAGAGAAGCCTCAGCGTCCCGTCGCGGACATTTCACCTCGGCGTTCCCAT
>Ga0334898_1002746_pt1 | contig 15534 bp, 12 predicted proteins | sample GraSluR3_MG_10_FD_207228 | JGI IMG/M metagenome (GOLD analysis project Ga0334898, IMG submission 207228) | Sludge microbial communities from methane-producing bioreactor in Wageningen University, Netherlands - Granular Sludge_3_08-R3 | ecosystem: Engineered > Bioreactor > Anaerobic >... | reverse complement strand
ATGATGAACCTCCTGCTGTTGCTTCTACTTCCTTTTTTGTTATCAGATTACATGATAAAAATGTATTACCGGGATACCTGGTTTGGTTTTTGAATCATCCAAGTATTCAGACTTTGCTGAAAGGACATGCAAGAGGTACTTCTATGGCATCCATCTCCAAAGCGGTTTTGTCTGAATTGGAAATTCCAATTCCTGACTTAAAAAGGCAGGAGCTGGTTTTAAAAATTTTCAAACTTCGGAATGAAGAGAAAAAACTAAAACAACAAATCGAAATTCTCAAAGAAAAAGAAATTCAAAATCTGTTAATTAACGCAATCAAATAAGTGCAATGGCTGTAAAAATAACACAGGAAGACATTAACAACGCAGTTTGGAAAGCATGCGATACCTTTCGCGGCAGTATTGACCCAAGCGTGTATAAAGATTATGTGCTTACAATGCTTTTCATAAAATATTTAAGTGATGTTCACGATGATAAGTACGCAACTTATTTAAACAAATACAACGGGGAACATGAAAGAGCAAAACGTGCGATGCAACATGAACGGTTTATCGTTCCCGATCACAGCCATTTCAAATTTTTATTCGAAAACCGAAATGAAGCCAATATTGGTGAATTGATAAATATTGCGTTAACCGACCTGGAAGAAGCCAACCGTGAAAAGCTGTACAGCGAAGATGGTGCAGGAATTTTTCAAAATATTGACTTTAACAGCAGCAAATTAGGCGAGCCAAAGGATAAAAATACCAGGCTGAAAAACCTGTTGCTTGATTTCAATAAAAAGGAACTCGACTTACGCCCTTCTCATTTGGATGGCACTGATATCATTGGCGGTGCTTATATGTTCCTGATAGAACGTTTTGCAAGTGATGCCGGGAAAAAGGCTGGTGAATTTTTTACGCCCAAAGAGGTTTCAACATTAATTGCCCGGTTAACCAAATCGAAACCCGGTTCACGAATTTGCGATCCGACCTGTGGCTCCGCTTCATTGCTGATAAAAGCCGGCGAAGCAGTTGGCTCGGATAACTTCTCGCTTTATGGACAGGAAGCCAATGGCAGTACCTGGGCACTGGCAGTAATGAATATGTTCCTGCACGGATTTGATGATGCCACAATCCGGTGGGGAGATACCATCCGTAATCCAAAACTGAAAGAAGACGATGCCCTGATGAAGTTTGACACCGTAGTGGCAAACCCTCCGTTTTCGCTGGATAAATGGGGCAAGGTAGAAGATAAAGACGGCGATAAAACCACCATTTCTTACGACCCTGAAACTGACCAATACAATCGTTTTTGGAGAGGTGTCCCTCCCAAAAGTAAAGGCGACTGGGCTTTTATTTCCCACATGATTGAAACAACTTATGAAGGAACCGGAAAAGTGGGAGTTGTAGTTCCTCACGGGGTTTTGTTCCGGGGAGCCAGCGAGGGGAAAATACGCCGGAAAACCATTGAAGAGAATATACTGGAAGCTGTAATCGGATTACCGGCCAACCTCTTTTTTGGGACTGGTATTCCTGCTGCTATTCTGATTTTTAACAAAGGAAAAGCAGATAACACCAATGTTCTGTTTATTGATTCCAGCCAACATTACGATTCAGCAAAAAACCAAAACAAGCTCAACGATAAACACATTGACCACATTGTAGAAACCTGTCAAAAATTTAATCAGGGCAAGTTGAATGCAGGTGTTGTGGAAGACAAATTCAGCTACGTGGCTACCTTTGAGGAAATAAAAGAAAACGACTTTAATTTGAATATTCCCCGCTATGTGGACACTTTTGAAGAAGAACCCGAAGTGGACATTGCCGCTGTACAAAAGGAAATTGAGACATTGGAAAGCGAATTGAAAGAAGTGCAGGCGGAAATGAAGAAATATTTGAAAGAACTGGGAACATAAAATGATTTTACAATACGCATCAGACCTTCATCTTGAATTTCCTGAAAACAAGGATTTTCTTTCCCGCAATCCAATAATACCGTTGGGTGATGTGTTAATATTGGCCGGTGATATCGTGCCGTTTGCTGTCATGGATAAGCATAGCGACTTCTTCAAATATGTTTCAGATAATTTTGAAAAAACTTACTGGGTTCCGGGCAATCACGAATATTATTATTCAGAATTAACAGAAAGATACGTCTCATTTGATGAGAAAATTAAGGACAATGTTCATTTGTTAAACAACACGGTTATTGAAACCGAAAACGTAAATCTGGTTTTTTCGACTCTTTGGTCGGAAATAAGTGTTGCCAACCGCTGGCATATTGAAAGGAACATAAGTGATTTTCAGGTAATAAAATACAAGGGCTCCAGGTTTAATGCAGAACAATTTAATCAATTACATGCTGAAAGTTTAACATTTCTAAAACAGGCACTACACCAGCACTGCACCCCTAAAACTGTGGTTGTAACACACCATGTTCCTACTTTTTTAAACTACGCCGAAAAGTATAAAGGAGATGCGTTAAATGAAGCATTTGCTGTTGAATTGTATGATTTTATTGAGGATTCGGTTGCAGATTACTGGATTTATGGTCACACACATTTCAATTCTGCTGATTTTAAAATTGGCAGAACACAGTTATTAACGAATCAACTGGGATATGTGAAGTATGGAGAGCAATTATTATTTGCAAATGACAAAGTATTTGAAATATAAAATAGTAACAGCGTATTTGCATATTAACAGGGCAATTGTTATTGTGCAGAATATTGAAATTTTCATTATGGCGAATTCGCTAAAATTAGTTGAATGGAATACAAATGAAAATCCTTATTCAAATCAAAGCAAACAATATAACAAACAAAAACAATGAATAGCGCAAGCCAAAATAAAAACCTTTTTTTTAATACCATTATTCCGGGTGATTGGGAGGTGAAGGCTTTAGAAAAATTAGGTGATTTTTCTAAAGGAAAGGGGATTTCAAAAGCTCAATTGAGTAGTGGGGGTCATCCTTGTGTTCGATATGGAGAATTATACACAACTCATGATTTTATTATAAATGAATTTAAATCGTTTATAACTGAATCTGTTTCAAAAGAGAGCAAGGAAATAAAAAATGGAGACATCCTATTTGCTGGTTCAGGGGAAACAATTGATGAGATTGGGAAATCTGCTGCATATTTAGGAAATGAAAAAGCATTTGCTGGTGGAGATATAATTATTTTATCCCCTAAAAATGGAATTAATTCGGAGTGTCTATCCTATGCTTTAGAGACTGACTTTGTAAGAAAACAAAAGAGAAAACATGGACAAGGACAACAAGTGGTTCATATTTATCCAAGTGATTTGTCAAAAATCAAAGTCATCATCCCCCCTCTCCCCGAACAACACGCCATAGCCGCCTGCCTCAGCACCTGGGACAAAGCCATAACAGCCACTCAAAAACTAATTGAGCAAAAACGGCTAAAAAAGAAATGGCTGATGCAAAACCTGCTTACCGGTAAAAAACGTTTGAAGGGATTTGAAAAAACAATTTGGAAAAAACAGCCATTGAACAATTTCATAAAGCTAATTAGTCGCGAAGTAGATAAACCCAATAAGCCCTATTTAGGAATTGGAATTAGGAGTCATGGAAAAGGAACATTTTTAAAGCCAAATGAGCAACCCGAGAAAAATAACATGGATAAATTCTATGTGGTCAGGCAGAATGATTTAATTGTAAATATCACATTTGCCTGGGAGCAAGCAATAGCAATTGTTAAACAAGAAGACGATGGTGCCCTCGCTTCCCACAGATTTCCCACTTTCACTTTTATCTATAAAAAAGGTCATCCTGATTTTTTTAGATTCTTTATTCTCCAACCAAGAATGAAATATATGCTTCAATTAATATCACCTGGAGGTGCTGGTAGAAATAGGGTGATGAATAAAACTGATTTCATCAAGCTGGAATTTATACTTCCAGATTACAAAGAACAAACCGCCATAGCCCAAATCCTGCAAACTGCCGACAAAGAAATTGAACTATTGCAAAGCAAATTAGAGAAATTACGCAAGCAGAAAAAAGGGTTGATGCAGGTGTTGTTAACGGGAAAAAAACGTCTGAACTATTATAATCAAAAACATGGATAATTCATTTGTAACTTTTAAATACCAGTTTGAATCGGGTACCGGGCCATGGGAAGAAGAACGATATGTGCGTGAGATAAAAATGGAAATTTTCTCCCAGGATGAAGATGGGTGGCCGGTAAGTTTAATTGGCAAGGTCGAGTTCAAAATTATCTTTGTTGAGCAGGCAATAAATACAGGATACAATTTGTATGAAATTTTCGATTCCTACGAATATACATTTCGCCATGCGCAGGATTTTTTCGATTTTGAAAAAGAGGAGATAAATGAAGCTATTCAGAAGTTTTATAATTACGGATTACATCAACCCAACATTTGTTTGCTCGAAAGAATCGAGATTCTGCCGGAATACAGAGGTTATAAAATTGGAGCGAAAGCTGCCAAAGACATCATTTTTCATTTTGGTTCAGGCTGTGGTTTATTTGTCATCCAGGCGTATCCGCTTCAGTTCGAGTCAAAAAATGAAGAACAGGATGACTGGCAAAAACAACTGGAATTAGATAAATTCTCCTCTCAGGAAAAGACCGCATTTAATCAATTGAAAAATTACTATAAAAGCTTTGGCTTTGATGAAATACCGGGCTACAAAGACCTGCTGTTTTACAATCCACTTTTCAAAAATGAGCGATTAGATGATATTGATTTGGAAGAATAAAAGTGCATTAATTATGACCACAATTGAATTAGAAAAAGTACTACAGAATCTGCTACATTTAACTGCAGAAACCGAAGTCGTAGAATTTAAAGAAGCAAAAAATGGTTACGATTTTACAAAGTTAGGTAAGTATTTTTCGGCATTAAGTAACGAAGCTAATTTGAAAGGGAGACCGTATGCATGGATGGTATTTGGAATAGAAGACAAACACCACAAAATAGTTGGCAGCCAGTTTCGTACAGACAGAAAAAAATTAGACAGTCTGAAAAGTGAGATAGCCAACAAAACCACTAACCGGATTACTTTTATTGAGATACATGAATTATTTATTACTGAAGGCAGAGTAGTAATGTTTCAGATACCTGCTGCCCCCAAAGGCTTTCCTGTTGCTTTTGAAGGACATTATTACGGTCGTGATGGCGAAGAGTTGGTCCCACTTAACCTGGAAGAAATTGAACGGATAAGAGCCCAGGTTACGACAGAGGACTGGAGTGCTGCAATAGTGCAGGGTGCCGGTATTGAAGATTTAGATGAGGAGGCTATTTTAATAGCCCGTACTAATTTTCTGAACAAGTTCCCCGAAAAATCAGAAGAAGCAAAATCATGGGATAATATTACTTTTCTTAATAAGGCAAAAATCACGATAAAAGGAAAAATAACAAGAACTGCAATAATTCTTTTAGGTAAAGAAGAGTCGGAGCACTTTATAAATCCTGCGGAAGCAAAAGTCAGGTGGTTATTGAAAGATATGTATGGCAACGATAAAGATTATGCAATCTTTGGTTGTCCAATGCTTTTGGCTGTGGATAAGGTGTATGCCAAAATCCGGAATCTCAAGTACCGATATCTTAAAGAAGGAACCTTATTCCCTGATGAGGTGAATCAATATGAACCCTATTCCATCCGTGAAGCGCTTAATAACTGCATTGCACATCAGGATTACACAAAGCAGGGCAGAATTAATGTCGTAGAGATGGACGACAAATTGATTTTTACCAATTTAGGAAGTTTTATCCCCGGAAGTGTAGAAAAGGTTGTTAAAGATGATGCTCCTGAAGAACATTACAGAAATCGTTTTTTGGCCACAGCTATGTTTAATCTCAAAATGGTTGATACTGCAGGTGGAGGTATTAGAAAGATGTTTAATTTTCAAAGAGAACGATTTTTCCCGATGCCTGATTATGATTTAACAGGAGAGAAAGTAAAGGTAACTATTACCGGGAAAGTGCTTGATATGGATTATGCCCGGTTGTTAGCCCGGAATAAAGATTTAACCCTGGAAGAAATTATGATTCTTGATAAGGTTCAGAAAAAACAACCATTATCAGTTTTAGAAGAAAAACAACTTAAATCGAAGAAACTTATAGAAGGCAGAAAACCGAACTATTTTATAGGTATAAAAGTGGCACAGAAAACCGGACAAAAAGCTGTATATACCAAAAACAAAGCTTTTGACAAACAATACTATCTCGATTTGATAATTAAATCAATCAGGCAACACAAATCTTTGAGCAGAAAAGATGTAGATGAATTACTTTGGAATAAGCTCCCGGACTGGATGGATGATAAACAGCGCAAAATAAAGATAAACAATCTATTATCTGAGCTTAGGAGGAATGGTAAGATTGAAAACAAAGGTACTTTCAAAGAACCTCAATGGGTTCTAATTATTTAGTTCTAATTAGAAGAATTATTAGAAGAACTATTAGAAGAACTATTAGAAGAGAGCATGAGTAAATCAATTTTCGATAAAATAGATATAATACAAAAGATAGTAGAGCTAATGATAGAAGTTGAATTCTCCGTAATGTTACTTCTAAAGAGGGTAGAGAAACTACTATTTGTACTTATATTCCAGAATACCAACATTTTAGGCAATGTTAAAAGGAAGAAAAGAATTCTCCGTATTGAGGATGAATTTCTCTGTATTTAAAAAAAGAAGATGAAAAAGGAATTTTCCAAAAAGGCGTATAAATTCTCCAAAAAAGATAAAATTATGGATATACCAAATTTCAAAGAAAACCATATAAGCCAGATTCCTGCTTTGCAAATGTTGCAAAAATTAGGTTACCAATATCTTTCGCAGGAAGAAGCCTTACAATTGCGCGGGAACAAAACTGCCAATGTTCTTTTGGAAGATATTCTCCGTAAACAACTCAGGGAAATAAACAGCATCCAGGTAAGTACAAGTAAAACGAGCATATTTACCGATGAAAACATCGAACGCGGCATTCTTGCTTTGAAAAATCTTCCTATGAACGAAGGTTATATCAATGCCTGCGAAACAGCGTATAACTTAATCACCCTTGGAAAAGCGCTGGAACAAACTATCGATGGAGATAAAAAAAGTTTTACCCTTCAGTACATCGACTGGAAGAACACAGAGAATAATGTTTTTCACGTAACCGAAGAATACAATGTGATGCGAAGCGCCAGCAAAGAACATTATCGCCCCGATTTGGTGTTGTTTGTAAATGGCATTCCATTTTGTATTATCGAATGCAAACGCCCCGACATGAAAGAGCCTTTAAAACAGGCCATTAGTCAGCATCTGCGAAATCAACAGGAAGATGGTATTCGCCATTTGTATGTCTATTCACAGTTAATTTTAAGTTTGGCAACACAGGAAGCAGCCTATGCGACCAATTCCACACCCGAAAAATTCTGGTCGAAATGGCAGGAGAAATTTGATACTGCAGCAGAAGAAAAAACTTATTTAAACGAATTAACAGCTTTAAAGAACAGTCCCTTAACAGGTGAACAAAAAAGCAAGCTGTTTTCAGGTCATTTTAAATATGTAAGACACTATTTTGACGCGCTTGAAGATGCCAATATTCAGATTACCGAACAAGATAAATACCTCTATGGCTTATGCCATTTAAAACGACTGTCAGACATCGCGTTTAATTTCATTCTATTTGATAATGGCGCTAAAAAAATTGCCCGCTATCAGCAGTTCTTTGCCGTAAAAAAGTCCATTAAACGATTGGTAAATCCGGAAGGCGGAAAGCGAAAAGGTGGTGTAATCTGGCATACACAGGGAAGCGGGAAGTCGCTTACCATGGTAATGCTGGCACAAGCCATTGCAATGGAAAAGTCGATTCGAAATCCTAAAATCATTTTGGTTACCGACCGCACTGATTTGGACAGGCAAATAACAGGTACATTTCGAAAATGCGGAATGTTTGTAGAAAATGCAACAACGGGGAAACGCCTGGTTGATTTACTGGAAAGTAAAAGCGATGCAATTATTACAACCATTATCAACAAGTTCGCAGCAGCCGTAAAAAAAATCAGAAAGCCGCTTGAAAGCCACGACATTTTCGTTCTGGTTGATGAAGGGCACAGAACCCAGCATGGCATTTTTAATATTGAAATGCAAAAGACATTGCCCAATGCCTGTTTCATTGCAATGACAGGGACACCCTTATTCAAAAAGGACAAAAATACGGCTGCCAAATTTGGCGGTATCATCGATTCTTATACGGTTGACCAGGCAGTGAGTGACAAAGCCGTGGTGCCGTTGCTATACGAGGGGCGGCTGGCAAGGCAGTTAGTGAATGCGAGTCCGCTGGATACGTTTTTTGAAATGGTTTCCGAACCGCTCACTGAATATCAAAAAGCAGATTTTAAAAAAAAATTCAGCAGGGCCGACCAATTGAATGGAGCTGAACAAAAAATATATGCCATTGCCTGGAATATAAGTTTACATTTCAGGGACAATTGGCAGGGCACCCCTTTTAAAGCACAGTTGGTATGCGATAAAAAAATAAATGCCATCCGTTACAAAGAATTTTTGGATGAAATAGGTATTGTAAGCAGCGAAGTTCTGATTTCACCTATTGATGAAAGAGAAGGCGAAGACAGCGCTTATGAAAAATCAAGTGAGAAGGAGAATCGCTTTTGGACAAAAATGATGGATGAGCACGGAAATTCAACAAATTATGAAAAAAACATAATCAACCGGTTTAAAAACGCAAAAGACCCTGAAACAATCATTGTAGTTGACAAGTTATTGACTGGTTTTGATGAACCGAAAAATACAGTACTTTACCTTACCCGTAATCTGCAAGGTCACAAGTTGCTTCAGGCAATTGCAAGGGTAAACCGGGTTTATCCCGACAAAAAATTTGGGTACATAATTGATTATTATGGGGTGATTGAAAATATGGATGATGCTTTGCTTATATATTCATCATTTGAAGATTTTGACGCAGAAGATCTGGAAGGCACATTGATTAATATTAATGAGGAAATAAAAAGATTGCCTCAGAAACATTCTGAGTTGTGGGATATTTTTAAATCAGTTGCAAATAAACGTGATGCAGAAGCTTATCAGGTACTCCTGAAAGATGAAGCAATCCGGGTTCTCTTTTACGATAAACTTGCAGCGTTTGCCAAAGCGATGAAACTGGCACTTTCTTCTGTGCAATTTCACAAAGATGCTGGTGAAAAAACAATTAACCGCTACAAAGATGATTTGGCCATGTTTATACAACTTCGTTTGGCAGTAATTAAGCGGTATTCAGATTCTGTTGATTACAAACAGTACGAAGGCCAAATCCAAAAACTTATTGATACACATATCACTACTGAAAAGGTCGAAATTATAACAGAACTGGTCAATATTTTTGACAAAGAAAAATTTCAGCAGGAAGTTGAAAACACAACGGGGAAAGCTGCCAAAGCAGACAAAATTGCAAGTCGTACTGCCAAACATATATCTGAGAAAATGGAGGAAGATCCTGCATTTTATAAGAAATTCTCCGAACTGCTGAAAGAAACTATTGCAGACTACGAAGCGAAACGTATTGATGAAGCACAATATTTAAGAAGAGTTCAGGATATTATGAACAATGTGCTGACCCATACAGATAAGGATATACCGGAAACATTAAAAGAAAAAGATATTGCAAAAGCGTTTTATGGATTAACATTTGAATTACTGAATGAAAAAATTCAGGATAACGATGTAAAAACACAAATTGCAGTGCAAACCGCTTTGAAGGTTGATGAGTTAGTTAAACATGCGGTATTAGACAATAATATTCCAATAATTGACTGGCAATTTAAATCCAATATTACCGGAAAACTTCAGATTGAAATCGGGGATTATTTAATCGATGAAGTGAGAGATAAATACAATGTCAATCTTTCATTTGGAGAGATGGATGAAATTGCTGATAGGTGTATTGAAGTTGCCAAATTACGTTACAAATAATGAATGACTCAATTCAGTTCGGTAGTAAAAAGATAGAGTTTATGGTGGAGTATTCTACCCGTAAAACTCTTGGAATCACTGTGACTCCTGATTTGGATGTATTGGTAAAAGCTCCGGTTGATAGCACGCTGGATAAAATCAAAGAAAAGCTTTTAAAAAAAGCTCCCTGGATAATAAAACAACAAAGCTTCTTTCTTTCCTTTCAACCGAAAACTCCACCTCGCAGATACGTCGGAGGAGAAACTCATTTATACCTGGGCAGGCAGTACCTTTTAAAAATTGAATCCGGCAAAATGGATTCTGTAAAATTGAAAGGTAAATACCTTGAAGTACAAACATTAGATAAATCAAAAGTTGAAAGATTAGTAAAGGCGTGGTATTTACTCCATGCAAAGTCAAAATTTCAGGAAATTGCCCAACCTCTGATTGACAGATTTAAAAAATACAATGTTGAGCCCGATTCGATTGTATTTAGGGATATGCCAACACGTTGGGGAAGCTGCACTCCCAAAGGGAAAATAATATTAAATCCTGAATTAATAAAAGCGCCCAAAGGCTGTATTGAATATGTAATAATTCATGAGTTGTGTCACTTGATATATCATGACCATACCAGAAAATTCATAGAATTACAAACCAAGGAAATGCCTGATTGGGAAAGATGGAAAATGAAACTGGAGAACCTGCTCGCATAAAAAACGGGTATCTCCTTAAATTTGACAAAATCCCCGCCTTCGTAGTCCCACCAGGAATCGAACCTGGATCTACGGTTTAGGAAACCGCTATTCTATCCATTGAACTATGGGACCATAATAATTAAGGCACGCAAAAATAGTTAAAAACCCGGGTTCAAACAAATCATTAAATTATTTGTTTTATTATTCTGCAATGTTCATCCAATTCTGTGTAAAAAAAGTAAAAATATCTTATAAAAAACGTCAAAATTAAGGTGTCATCAGTAAATTGTATTAAAATTATTTAGAAAAATCATTTTCATAATCTGAAGAGTTAGTCATGGAAAAAAAAAACATCAACCGAAGAAAATTTTTAGGTACAGGCTTAGCCGCTGCAGCATCTGTAACCGTAGGTAATACTTTTGCCTCTCCGCAAAAGTCTTCCAATATTCCCGTCAAACAAAAGGATTCAAATCCATTTAATCCGGCAACATACAGTTCAATGCCAACACATTCATTCGGAAAAACCGGCTTTAAAGTAGGGATCTTAAGCCTGGGAGGACAGGCCACCCTTGAAATTGCAGGAAGGGAAGAGGAGTCTGAGAAAATTATTCATCGCGCCATCGACCTTGGAGTGAATTATATCGATACTGCTGCTTCCTACGGCCGGGGTGTAAGCCAGTTAAACATTGGAAGAGTTATGAAAACCCGCCGGCATGAAGTATGGCTGTCAACTAAAACTCATGACCGCACTTATGATGGTTCTATGCGCCTGCTTGAAGAGAGCCTGAAAAATTTGCAAACTGACCATATTGATACCTGGCAGCTTCATAATATTCAGACACAGGATCAAATGGACCAGATACTTTCAAAAAACGGAGCTATAAAAGCGCTTGAAAAAGCTAAGTCAGAAGGTATGGTAAGATACCTGGGAATTACAGGCCACTTTGAACCGCTTGTACTGCTCCGGGCTATACAAAACTACCCTTTTGATTCAATCCTGTTAGCTGTCAATGCAGCCGATGTGCATTATCTGAGTTTTAAAAATTATTTACTTCCCGAGGCTCAAAAACTGGGAATTGCGATTATTGGCATGAAGGTAACCACAAGGGGAAGGATGCTCTCCACCTGGACCCCACCACCGCCAAACGAACAACCTGAACGGCTGCGCACTTCAAAACCTGGTGCAATAACCATCAGGGAAGCTTTAACATATAATATGAGCCTTCCGGTTAGCACAACTATTATAGGTGTTGATTCTATTGAACAGATTGAAGAAAATGTAAAAATAGCTTCAGATTTCTCTCCGCTAAGTCAAAATGACCTTGCAGAAATTGAATATAAAACTCTTCCTGTAGTAAGACAGGGTCTATATTTCAGAAGATGGGAACTCGGAGCATAAAATTAAATTTTTATCTCTGTATTAAAAATAATTACATTTTATAAGTAAAATTATTTGTTCAGAAAAAAAATATAGTTAGTTTTGAGCCAAATAAAATAAATACTTTGAGATTAAATTCTTTACATAACAGTAACTGGTGGTGGCGCAACTTTATAAAAGCTGCGTAAACATTTTTTACTGAAGGTAAAGCCAAAGAAGGGATTTGTTGTTTACGCAGCAAATCCCTTCTTTTTTGTAAAACACTAATAAAAAATAATGTAATCATGACAAGACAAAAGAAAATTTTTCTGGACGATTCGGAGATGCCTAAGCAATGGTATAACCTTGCTCCCGACCTTCCTTCTCCTCTAAATCCGCCATTGGGACCTGATGGTAATCCCATTTCTCCTGAGATGCTGGCGCCTGTATTTCCTATGAACCTTATTGAGCAGGAAGTCAGCCAGGATCGATGGATTGACATTCCTGAAGAGATAAGAGAAATTTTAGTCAGCTGGCGACCCAGTCCCCTGGTTCGCGCTTTTGCACTGGAGGAAGCGCTCGGAACACCGGCAAAAATATACTACAAAAATGAAAGTGTCTCTCCTGCAGGAAGCCATAAACCTAATACAGCTGTGGCTCAGGCCTGGTATAACAAGCAGTTTGGAATTACACACCTGACAACCGAAACAGGTGCGGGACAATGGGGAAGCGCTCTTGCTTTTGCATGCTCACTTATCGGACTGGAATGCAAAGTTTATATGGTACGTGTAAGCTTTGACCAAAAGCCTTTCCGTAAAATGATGATGAATACCTGGGGTGCAACCTGTATTGCAAGTCCCAGCACTGAGACACAAGCCGGAAGAAATATCCTGGAAAAATTTCCCGATACCCCGGGCAGCCTTGGTATTGCTATTTCTGAAGCAATTGAGGAGGCTGTTACTGATCCTAAAGGAAAAACACGCTATTCCCTGGGTTCAGTCCTTAACCATGTAATGCTCCATCAAACCATAATCGGATTGGAGGCAAAAAAACAACTGGCAAAGGTGGGTGTCAAAAATCCGGATGTAGTCATTGGCTGCTGCGGAGGAGGCAGTAACTTTGCAGGTATATCCTTCCCGTTCATGTATGAAAAAATACACGGAGCAGACATAAAAATCATTGGCGTTGAACCTTTTAGCTGTCCTACACTCACAAAAGCGCCGTTTATTTACGACCATGGCGATGTGGCCAGAATGACTCCCCTGCTGCCTATGTATAGTTTGGGTCATTCATTCATTCCGGCTCCTATTCATGCCGGCGGGTTGCGTTATCACGGAATGGCGCCACTTGTCAGCGCTGCACTTAAAGACGGACTGATGGAGGCAGAGGCTGTTCATCAGAGCGAATGTTTCGAAGCAGGATTGCTTTTCGCAAAAACTGAAGGTATAATACCTGCACCGGAAACTACTCATGCCATTGCCACAACTATACGTGAAGCACAAAAAGCTAAAGAGGAGGGTAAAGAAAAAGTAATATTGTTCAATTTCAGCGGCCATGGTATGATGGACCTTCTGGGTTATGAAAAATATCTGACAGGTCAGCTTTCAGACTATGAGTACCCGGAATCTGCAATTGCAGAAAACCTCAAAGAGCTGGATGGCTATCCCCGCCCAAAATAACAACTGTCCGCCAGCTTAATTTATCGGGCATTGTTATAAATTTTTATATGCTGACACTGATCGCAGGAATAAGTATTATTAACCCGGTTATTTACCGATAACCGGGTTGATAACTGTAAAGGCAAAGTAAATCCAATGCTAAAAAAAACTGAAAACCAGATCATCTGAAACCTCATCTTTAATAATCTGCAATACTGACTTAATATCTTCAAAATGGTGCCTCTTTCCCTGAAGGATATTATTCAGGTATGCCAAGTCCTGACCGGAAAAAAAATTACCGGTCACCTCACTGCGGATTATCAATCCTTTTTCAACATGTAACTTAATAGTTAACTCCAAACCCTCCACTGATAGCAAGTTAATATAATCATATGCAGGTGAATAACCAAAATTCCACTTCCATGTCCTGAATTTTTCATCTGCAAGAGTGTCGACTGCCAAACAGTCATTTTGTGTTAACTCATAAATAACTGAATTAATCTTCTGAAGCTGTTCGTCAAGTAAAAAATTTCTGAAATCATTAAAAGTCCAGTTATTATGAAGATGATCAGCAATATTCACTACCTCACTCCTTATTGATTTTACTCCCTTTGAAATATATTTTTCTTTGACGTCTGCCTTTAGAGACAACCCCAGTTTTTTAAGATCAGAATTAAACAGAAGAGTGCCGTGATGCAATACCCGGTTTTTATAAATATGTTGCGCATTGCCGGAAATTTTTCTGCCTCCTGTGATAAGGTTATTATAACCGGAGGTGGTTACTGTTAAATTCAGTTTTGCAAATGAATCAATAAGAGGCTGGGTGAATATGTCGAAGTCAATCTCAGAGCTGTTTTGCACTGTTTTAATATAGGTGAAATTTAAATTGCCTGTATCATGAAATACAGCCCCTCCTCCTGATATACGCCTTGCCAGTTTTATATTGTTACTTTTAACGAATTTGTAATCAATTTCCCCCAGGGCGTTCTGGTGTTTCCCGATTACCACGGTATCAGAACTCTTCCACAACATAAAAACATCATCACTGAAGTTTTTCAGGAAATACTCTTCAGCCGCAAGACAAAAAAAGGGATCTCTGCTATTTAAGTTAATGCAAAGCATGAAATTTAATTTTAACAGTTTGCAAAAATGTTAAAATTCAATTATAATACCAACTGTAGGCAGTACTGTCCCGGTTGTATTTTTTACCCTTCTTAACAGATACCTGGAGTTGTTGTCTGTCAAAACAAACTCTCCGTTCCCGTCTGTTTCCCTCACAACAATATCTGTTTGTTCAGCCTGATTATTATAAACATTCTGAATATCGAGATAAAACTTGGCAGTAACCTTTTCAAGATAAAATGATTTATCGACACGCAAATCCAGCTGGTGAAAAGGCTTAAATCTTTCTGAATTCAACAGGTTATAATCAAAATAAGGCCCTCCGGCAATATTCCAGGCTTCTGTCAGTGAACTTCTATCCATATCGTAAGGAGTGAATGGGAGTCCCCCGACAAACCTCCAGCGGAAACCGGCACGCCATCCTTTATTGAATTCTTTTGTAGTAGTTATATTTAAAAGATGCTTCGAATCCCAGTTTGTGGGAATATAAATACCTTCGGTACTGAGAAATTCACTTCTTACCAATGTGTATGACAAATTAAAATTAAATCCCTCAGTTGTGTTGATCCGGGTTTGAAATTCTACTCCGTAAGCACGACCCTCTGCGTCAGAAATAACCTCTTCATCTCCGACAACTCCAAAATCTGCCCCCTTATTTGCAAGGCTGATCCGGTCATTTACTGAAAAGGGATAATCTGAGTATCCTTTCCAAAATCCTTCCAAACTAAAGAGAACACTTTTTGCAGGTTGATATTCAACTCCGCCAATTAAATG
>Ga0334898_1002739_pt1 | contig 15549 bp, 15 predicted proteins | sample GraSluR3_MG_10_FD_207228 | JGI IMG/M metagenome (GOLD analysis project Ga0334898, IMG submission 207228) | Sludge microbial communities from methane-producing bioreactor in Wageningen University, Netherlands - Granular Sludge_3_08-R3 | ecosystem: Engineered > Bioreactor > Anaerobic >... | reverse complement strand
GAATTTGGCGTGAATACAAAGGGGTGAAAGCATCGCTCGATGTTTTTGATGTTTTGGACAATCCGTACATCGACAAAAAAGGGCTTATGTCGCCAGGCAGATATTTCCTATTCTCGCTAGGCTATAGTTTCTAGTTTCATAGGAATATACTCAACCCCTCAATGTAAATATGGCTAAAACATTTCCCTCAGCCAAGCTGAGGGATTTTTTATGCTATGCTCAATAAATATTAGGGTTATTAAGCTACATTTGTAGAAAACCTACAACGCATTGAGTGCAAAAAAACGAATTATAGTTGCCATTACAGGTGCAAGCGGTTCAATATACGCCAAGAACCTTCTTGAGAAACTTGTAAACCATTCCGACGAGGTAGCTGAAATTGCGCTAATAGTTTCAGATACAGGAGAGCAGGTTTGGCAATACGAGCTTGACAGTAAAATCCCTCAATCGAGGTTAATAAAGCGTTACGACAATTCCAGCTTTTTTGCCCCAACAGCATCGGGTAGTGCAGGTTATAATGCAATGATAGTGATACCCTGCACTGCCGGCACACTCGGTCGAATTGCCAACGGCACCAGCAACGATTTAATCGCCCGTAGCGCCGACGTTATGCTTAAAGAGCGCAAACCATTAGTGCTTGTGCTACGGGAGTCGCCATATAACCTTATTCATATTGAAAACATGCGAAAGCTAACACTTGCCGGAGGCGTTGTCTTTCCCGCAAGTCCATCGTTCTACAGTAAGCCTAGTAGCATTAATGCTCTTGTTGATACCGTTACCGATAGGGTATTGGCAATGGTTGGTTTAAATGTAAACGGATATAAATGGGGCGAGAGTAATTCTGAAAATCCCTAAATATTAGCATAGGCAAGCGCCGCAACACTAACCCTACAACCCTCAATGGTTAGTAGCCTTGCTGCACAGGCTTCGAGCGTTGCACCTGTTGTAATTACATCGTCAACCAGCAACAAATGCTTTCCTTTTAGCTCACCAGAGCAATTTAGGCCAAAAGCTTCGGCAACATTTTTTACCCTTTCGGCTCTTGATTTTCGGGTTTGAGTTTGAGTAAACTCCTTACGGACAAGGTGTTTCGTACTTAACTTTGAGTCCATACTTTTTGCTAACCCTTCGGCTATTGCTTCGGCCTGATTATAACCTCTAATTCGTAACTTTTTAGGATGGAGCGGAACGGGTACAACATAATCTATACCCTTGTACAAATCAGACTTGGCTAGAACCTGTCCAAACACAAGTCCAAGTTCAACACCAATTTCACGCTTGCCTTTATACTTTAGTTGATGTAATAACGGTCTGTATTTGCTTCCTTTAGCAAAGAAAAAGTAGGCACAAGCATTTTCAACCTCAACCCGCCCCCAAAAGGTTTGTGCAACAGGATTATCAACTTGTGTCCAAAACCGGGTAAGGGGCATTTGGTAAAGGCACGAGAGGCAAATTACCCTCTCGGCCTCAATAAGATCGGTATTGCAAACTGCGCATATTCGCGGGTAAAATAAATGCGCTATTCCGGAGAAAAGAGATTTAACAATGCCCACTACTTATCGCGAGTCCAAACCACTTCTCGACCAATTAGCGAGAAACCAATAAAACCTTTAACTGAAAGTTTATTGGGATCATCGTCGAACCACATTAGGCAGCTATATGTTTTGCCGCTTTTGGGGTCGTAAATTTTTCCATCAACCCATTCGTTGTCGTCCTTATCGAACACAAATCCCTCGAGCAGCTTAAGGCCCATAATTGGTCTGGATTGCAATTTCTTTTCAGGATTTTTGTCGTCTATCTTCGGCTTTCCGCTTTCGTTCAATGGGTCTTTTAACCAGGTTATCTCGCCGTTAAACTTTCCCTTCGAATCCTTGGTGATGGTTACCTTGCTATCGCCATCTTGAGTAAGCCAAACGCCCAAAACCTTGTTGGCATCCTGTGCAAAAATTGCAGTTGCAACTAGCATCATAAAGGCTACGCTAAACATCTTTTTCATAGGTACTTTAGATTTGATTAAGTTTTGCAATATAGCTTTTTTGTTTGAAGATAGTGTTAGAAAAGTAAGCGCTAAAATAGTTAACCTTTCCCAAATAGTTTTTTAACCAGCTCTTCTATTTGCGATACCCCAACGAGCTCTATCTGTTTAAAATGCTTTTGCTGATCTTTAAGGCTGTACTTCGATATGAAAATTTTTTTTAATCCTAACTTTGCCGCTTCGGCAATACGTTGATCAACTCGACTAACCTGTCGAATTTCACCCGACAGCCCAACCTCGGCAGCGAAACAGTAAAGACTAGGGATTGTTAAATCGAAGTTTGACGAGAGAACAGCGGCAACAACGGCCAAGTCCATTGCCGGATCGGTTACTTTTAACCCACCAGCTAGGTTTAAGAAAACATCTTTGGTTGCCAACCTAAAGCCAGCTCGCTTTTCCATTACAGCCAACAGCATATTTAGCCTTCGCGTGTCGTAACCTGTTGATGATCGCTGTGGCGTACCGTATGCTGCCGTACTAACAAGCGATTGAGTTTCAATAAGGAAGGAACGACTTCCATCCATTGCTGCCGAAATAGCCACACCACTCATCTCCTCATCGCGATGCGAAAGGAGTATTTCCGATGGATTGGGTACCTCGATTAAACCTTTGGTTTGCATCTCGAAAATTCCCAGCTCCGAGGTGGAGCCAAACCTATTTTTTATTGAACGAAGAATACGATACAAGTAGTTACTATCGCCCTCGAACTGGAGCACAACATCAACAATATGCTCAAGAACCTTTGGGCCGGCAATGCTTCCGTCCTTGGTTATATGGCCAATAATTATTACAGGTACACCGGTGGTTTTAGCATAGCGCAAAAGTGCTACTGCACACTCACGAACTTGCGATACCGAACCGGGTGAAGAATCAATGGTATCGGTATACAGGGTTTGTATTGAATCGATTACCAGAAGGTCGGGCTCTGCATTCTGGGCCTGGGTTAGAATATTGTCGAGTAGCGTTTCGTTCAGAATCAAACAGTTCGATTCGCCATCGCTGAGTCTGTCGGCTCTTAGCTTTACTTGTCGTGCGCTCTCCTCACCCGATACGTAAAGCACCTTGAGGTGGTTAAGTTTTAACGCTAGCTGCAAAGCTAGCGTTGATTTACCTATGCCGGGCTCACCGCCAAGCAGTACAAGCGAACCAGGAACTAACCCTCCTCCCAGTATACGGTTCATTTCGGCAATTTGTGTATCGAGGCGTTTCTCGTTACTCGATTCAATCTCATGCAGTGGCTTTGGAATTGCGTTTCGTGAAACTTCAACTAAGCCTCCCCGAGGCTTACTTTTGCTAACGCGCTCTTCAACATAGGTATTCCACTCGCCACACGATGGGCATCGGCCAACCCATTTAACCGACTCGGCACCACAATTTTGACAAACGTAGCTGCTTTTTACTTTGGCCATAAGTACATTTTGGGGATAACAATAATGCGATTGCGCTAAAATACGAAAGTATTAAAAGAAAGCGATTGGAGCAAGGACAATTTATCCTATTTCTTTCTGGATCGATAAAAGAAGTAACCCATAAATGCTAAGCCCAAAACCACAATAAGTAGTGTTTGCGACTCGTGTGAAATTACAGCGAAGACTAGTCCATCCTCCCAAGAAATATTGTAAATACCAAGCGCCATGGCAGTAATTACATGGAACGCTCCAAAACCTCCTTGCACCGGTGCGGCCATACCAAACGACCCTACTACAAGCAAAAAGAATCCATCAATAGCCGTTAAGCTACTAGTTGCATCGGTTGAGAATACCAAAACCCATGTCATCAACCAGTACAATGCCCAAAGTAAAAGCGTATACCCCAAAAACGCAAGTCGCCTTTTCATCCTAAAAACCGATTTCAACCCATCGATTAAGCCCCACCAAAGGCTTACCAATTTTTGGTGAAAATTGTGGCCAAAAGATTTTCGCTTAATTAGAATAACAAGGGCTGCAACCAAAGAAATTGCAAGAAGAATGTATAACGGTGAGTTTATTAGTATGCTCGACATTTTTTGCCAAATGGGCAAAAGGGCCTGAGAGTATATGAACTCTCCAAAAAAGTCGATACGCAAAAAGAAAACAACAACCACTAGGATAAGCATCATAAGCACATCAAATGCCCGCTCAACCAAAACCGTTCCCAGTAACGATTCGAAAGGTATTTTATCAGTTTTCCGGAGCGATCCGCAGCGTGTTACCTCTCCCAAGCGAGGGAATACTAGATTGGCTGTATAGCCAATAGCCAGCGCACCAAAAGTGTTTGCTAAACTCGGTTTATGCCCAAGCGTTTCAATGAGTATTCGCCAACGTAAGGCTCTCACAACATGCGATGCAACTCCGAAAACCAACGAAACAGCTACCCATGCATAATTGGCGCTTCTAAACCCACTAAGCAATACCTCTCTATCAACACCTCTGAAAGCAAAGTAGAGGAGAACAAGGGCTAAGGCAAAGAAAAGAAGAAGGTTTAGCCTATTTCGAATTTTTCTGTTCACGTTCAGCAAAAATTTGGCTAGAAAATTAAACCAGGCGATTGGTCTCGGTATCGGGGAATATTATGGCAGGTTTAAACTCCTTTGCCTCCTCAAAATCCATCATGGCGTACGACATAATAATTACCACATCGCCAACGGTACATTTACGTGCAGCAGGGCCGTTTAGGCAAATTTCCCCCGTTCCTCTTTCGCCCTTAATCACATAGGTATCTAATCGTTCTCCGTTATTAATGTTCACCACATGAACCTTTTCGTTCTCAATAAGGTTTGCGGCATCCATTAAATCCTCATCAATAGTTATGCTACCCACATAGTATAGGTTTGCTTCGGTAACTCTCGCTTGATGAATCTTTGACTTTACAACCTCTATAAACATCTTCCCTGAATTAGAATACTATTAAAAAATAACGTTATCTATCAACCTCACATCACCTACCTGAACTGCAATACAACCAACAAGTTCTTGGGCATCGGACCAGTTACTAACTGGCTGTAGAGTTTGAGCGTTTGCAATTTCAAAATACTCCACCTCAAGCTCAGGATCAGCATTAATTTCATTTACTACCCAGTCAATCAATTTTTTTACGGTTTTACTCTTCTTTTGGTTGCGGGCAGCCAAAAGAGTTTTTGCAATTACTGGAGCACTTGCTCTCTGCTGTAGCGATAAAAGTGCATTCCTTGAACTCATGGCCAAACCATCATTTTCGCGAACAGTTGGACAGGGTACAATCTCAACATCCATATTGAAATCGCTAACCAGTCTACGAATTATGGCCAACTGCTGATAATCTTTTTGCCCAAAGTAAGCTCGTGTAGGCTGAACCATATCAAAAAGTTTGCTTACCACCTGTGCCACACCATTGAAATGCCCAGGCCTATGCTTTCCTTCCATTACCTTGTCGAGGTTGCCAAAGTCGAAAACACGTTCATCGGGCTTTGGGTAAACCTCGTCTACCACTGGTGCAAAAACGATATCAACATCAACGCTTGTACACTTTTTAATATCTTCTTGAAGAGTTCTAGGATAACGTTGCAAATCAGCCGGATTATTAAACTGCGTTGGATTAACAAAGATGCTAACAACAACAATGTCGTTTTGAGCACGAGCCTCTTTCATAAGCTCAAGGTGCCCTTTGTGGAGCGCCCCCATGGTTGGAACAAAGCCTACGGTTAAACCCCGGCCCTGAGCTTTAGATAGCTCGGCTTTAAGATCGCTAACTGTTGCTATGGTTTTCAATCTCTTTGTTTTGATAATTAGCGCACAAAATTAGCTCTTTACCAAACACTAGCCAAATAATTTACGAATGAGCAATTCGAACTGGATTATATTTGTCTAAGTCCTTTATAACCTGCTCAGCTAAAAAAACTTAAAGCAACAACATAAGAAAATGATTTGAACAACTCCACTTTTAATTGAAAATAGCCCACAACAGTCTGCTCCCTTTAGCCATGAACAGCCTAATTGCTATTGTTTTAAAAACCAAACAGCTGTCATATATGGTAATTTGTGGTATTTTTTTTATACTTTTGTAACTTAATTAGGTTAGGGTATTTTATGCATAGTACCCCAAAAATATATGCTTAAGTAATTTTCAAAAAATGAAAAGCGTAAAAGTACTATTTGTCTCTCAGGAGATTACCCCTTATCTCGATGAGACTAATATGTCGGTTGTTGGACGAAACCTCCCACAGGGAATACAAGAAAGGGGCAAAGAAATAAGAACTTTTATGCCTCGCTGGGGCTGCATAAACGAACGTCGAAACCAGCTACACGAGGTAATCCGATTATCGGGAATGAATCTGGTAATTGACGATACAGACCATCCGCTCATCATTAAAGTTGCCTCCATTCAAAGTGCTCGTATGCAGGTTTACTTTATTGACAACGAGGATTATTTTCAACGAAAAAACATTTTAACCGACAGCAAGGGTGCATATTTTGCCGACAACGACGAACGAGCAATCTTTTTTGCCCGCGGTGTTCTGGAAACGGTTAAAAAATTACGCTGGGCTCCCGATATTATTCACTGCCACGGTTGGTTCCCTGCGTTCTTACCGATACTAATCAAGCGAACGTACAAAGAGGATCCTGTTTTTGCAAAGTCAAAAGTGGTTTACTCCGTTTACGATGATGCCTTTGATACCCCGCTTAACCCAAAAGTTAAAAGCAAGCTTCAGCTTGAAAATATTTCCAAAAAGGATATCGAATCACTTGGAGATCCTTCATACGAAAATCTAATGCGCTTTGCCCTTCAGTACTCCGATGGAGTAATTTATGGCGATAAAACCATTGAAAAAAATACCGACGAACATATCAAATCGCTTAAGATTCCCGTTCTAGGTTTTCATGGTATGGATGATTACATTGATAAAATTAACCTCTTTTACGATCAGATTTTAAACATCGCAAGCAATGACAAAAAGTAACTTCCTTTTTAAAACCCTTAAAAAACCTACCAAAAACCTTTTTTCATTTTCCTTACTTATTATTTTAAGCCTATTGCTTTGGCGATGTGTTTCACCTCCCGACTACCTTGGTGGTGACCTACTTCCCGAAGATGATTTCGCTAAAGTAAAAACCGATACTTCTTTTATTGTTTCGGCATATACTCAACGTTATGATACGGTAAATAGTTCAGGCTTTTCTGAAGCGGTAATTGGCGAAACATGGGATGAAGTATTTGGTAGAACAAGGGCCTCATTCCTGTCTCAACTAAAACTTGCAAGATTAGAGAATTACTACGGAACAAATCCAACTATCGATTCGGCTTACCTTTACCTAAGGCTCTCTGATCAACTTGGCGAAACACCAATGAAATTTGCCGTTTACGAGCTTACCGATTCCATTTCAGCCGATTCTACCTATAATGCTTTAACTCCCCTTGGAGAAAACATCTACAACCCCGAACCAATTGGCCAAAACCTAATTGAATTCTCCGGAGAGGACGAGATTATCAAAATTCCAATTAGCTACTCATGGGTTTTCGATAAGCTTATTAACCCAATCAGTGAGGATTCTACAATAGTTGAAAACCAAGATAATTTTTTGAAACATTTGTACGGTTTATACATAGCCCCAACAACCCCTTTAGTTTCGTACGGTAAAGGGATGTACTACCTTGACTACACCAGTACCGATAGCAAATTGGTTGTGTACTATAAAAACGATGAGCAAGAGGTTGACACCATATCCCAGTCGTACATGTACGTTTTTACTGATTCAAATCTAAGGTACAACCACTTTCAGCACTCAACCGAAGAGGCTAACCCTGAAGTTGCCGTTCAGTTCAACTACAACCCAGATGAACCGCTAGTACAAGACTCCGTTTTCTACATAAAAGGATTGGGTTTATCCAGAGGTGTTATTGTGCTCGACGATATTGTTAACTGGCTCGATTCTATGCCAATTGCCGTTAACCGAGCTGAGCTCAGATTTGAACTCGAAGAAAACGAAACCCTGCCCGTTGATACCCTTATTGACAAGCTGTTCCTCTATAGAATTGTTGATTACGACCGGGTCGCACTTACTGATTACCTTGTTGATAACACAAGTTTTGGAGGAAGCTATAGTAAAAGTAAAAAGTATTACTCATTCAACATCACCTATTACCTTCAATCGTTACTACAAGAGGCTGATCCAGACTTAAATATTTACGTTGAGCAAATTAACGCATACCTTAGAGCAAACGGTGCCGTTTTACGTAGCGGAAACCATAGCAGTAGAATAAAACTAATAATTACATACACCAAACTTTAGCGAATAGCATGTGTGGCATTGTTGGATACAACGGACATAGAGACGCATTCCCTGTTATAATTAACGGGTTAAAAAGGCTGGAGTATAGAGGCTACGACTCTGCAGGAATTTGCCTTGTTGATGGAGATACAAAAATATACAAGCAAAAAGGTAAGGTTGCCGATTTAGAAAATTACATAGGCAATAGCCCTGTGAGTGGAAGCATTGGCATTGGACATACCCGCTGGGCTACTCATGGCGAACCAAACGACTCAAATGCCCACCCCCACATGTCGATGAACGGAAAGTTCATAATTATTCATAACGGGATTATTGAAAATTACGGCCACTTAAAGAGTAGGCTTGAACGAAGAGGGTATAAGTTTAATTCCGACACCGACACCGAAATCCTAGTCAACCTAATCGAATACATCTACCTAAAAGGAAACATTTCTGCTGAAATTGCCGTTAGGCTTGCCCTCACAAAGGTAGTTGGTGCCTATGGCATTGTTGTTATTTGTAACGATGAGCCAAATACGCTTATAGCCGCTCGTAAAGGTAGCCCACTTGTTATTGGAGTTGGCGATAACGAGTACTTTGTAGCATCGGATGCTACACCAATTATTGAGTACACCAACAGCGTAATTTTCCTCAACGACAACGATGTAGCCATAATTAGGAAGGATGAGCTTACCCTAAAAACAATAATGAACGAAGCCCTAAAGCCAAATATTCAAACCCTCGATTTAGACATTGAGGAAATTGAAAAAAATGGCTTCGATCATTTTATGCTCAAAGAAATTTTTGAGCAGCCCCGCAGCATTATGGATACTTTTAGGGGAAGAATTTCGGCCGACCATAAAAGTATTCACCTAGGAGGCCTGTACCAAGTTTTACCAAGGCTTGTAAAGGCAAAAAGAATTATCCTTATCGGATGTGGAACATCGTGGCACGCAGCCCTAGTGGGCGAATACCTAATAGAAGAGTTTGCCCGTATTCCTGTTGAAGTTGAATACGCCTCGGAGTTTAGGTATCGTAGTCCTATTATCTATAAAGATGATATTGTTATAGCCATTAGCCAAAGTGGCGAAACAGCCGATACCCTAGCAGCTATCCGACTTGCTCGCGAGGCAGGTGCTCTCGTTTTAGGAATTTGCAACGTTGTTGGCTCGAGCATACCTCGCGAAACCGATGCGGGGGTTTACACCCATGCTGGGCCTGAAATTGGTGTTGCATCAACCAAGGCATTTACTGCTCAGGTTACCGTGCTAACGCTAATGGCCATGCTACTTGGTCGTAAGCGAAATATTATTACCCAAGAGCGATACGAGCAGCTCATTTGCGAGATGATTGCTGTACCCGATAAAATTGAGAAGATCCTCGAATCGAACGATAGGGTGCAAGAAATTGCCAAGGTTTTTACCGAATCAACAAATTTCCTTTACCTAGGCAGAGGCTATTTCTTCCCTGTTGCCCTTGAGGGTGCTCTTAAACTCAAAGAAATTTCGTACATACACGCCGAGGGCTATCCTGCTGCCGAAATGAAACATGGCCCTATTGCTCTAATTGATGAGAAGATGCCTGTTGTGGTTATCGCACCTCAGGACAGTAGCTATGAGAAAGTAGTTAGCAACGTTCAGGAGGTTAAGGCACGAAAAGGGGTAGTAATTTCAATTATTACCGAAGGCGATACGGTAATTCAGAGCATGTCTGACTACACCATCGAAATACCAAAAGCCAGCGAAATTGTAGAGTCGCTTTTAGCCGTTGTTCCCCTACAACTACTCGCCTACCACATTGCGCTTATGAGAGGTTGTAACGTTGACCAACCCAGAAATTTGGCTAAATCGGTAACCGTTGAGTAATGAAAGTTATTCTCTCCAGAACAATTGATTTTTTAAGCAATCTCAAGGTTAATAACTCACGCGAGTGGTTTAACAGCAATAGGAACGAGTACGAGTTTGCACGACAAAACTTTGCCGACTTTACCAACACGCTTATTGCAAGCATTAAAAGTTTCGACCAAAGTATAGGTACGTTAGAGGCAAAGGATTGCACCTTCAGAATTTTCCGCGATATCCGCTTCTCGCCCAATAAGGCTCCATACAAAACAAATATGGGCGCATACATTTCGCGAGGTGGTAAAAAAAGCTTGTTTGCAGGATACTACTTCCATTTAGAGCCTAACGAATCGTTCATCTCAGGCGGTATTTACATGCCCCAGTCATCTGTTTTAAGGGCAATTAGAAGCGATATTGAAACTTACCCCGAGCGCTTTATTGATATTGTTGAGTCCAAAAGCTTTAAAAGCACCTTTAATTCAATCGGGTTCGACTCGCTAAAAAAGGTTCCCAAAGGCTTTTCGACAGATTCGCCTGTAGCCGAATACCTAAAACTTAAGCATTTTACGCCCACGCACAAATTATCAAATCAAACTGTTTTATCGGATAATTTATTAGACTACACCGTGGAGGTGTATAAAAAAATGCTTCCCCTCATTGAATTTCTAAACGAGGCCATAGAGCATAGCCATAGCTAGAACGGCCTAAAGCCAATTATCTCCCTCACTTCCTTAACCGTTTTGCTAGCGCTTTCTCTTGCTTTCTCAGCACCAACTTTTGCAATCTTCCTCAGATAATCTGTATCGCTTAGTATAGCCTCAATGCGCTCCCTAAAAGGTTCGGTAAAGGATATGATATCCTCAGCAAGCTGCTTTTTCATATCGCCATAACGAATTTCACAGGCATTGTACTTGTCGTTAAAAAACTGCTGAGTATCTGCGGAGGAAACAACGCTCATTAAGGTAAATAAATTTTGTATTGGTTCGGGTTTTGGCTGGTTTGGCTCAGTTGGGCCGCTATCGGAAACTGCCTTCATTACCTTTTTGCGTATTGTAGCAGGATCGTCTGAAAGGTATATGGCATTTCCTTCCGACTTCCCCATCTTTCCGCTACCATCAAGTCCAGGAATTTTCACCAGCTGCTCACCAAAATTGTAGGCAACAGGTTCAGGGAAATAGTCGACATTATACGAGCGATTAAACCGATTGGCAAAAGTTCGTGTCATTTCCAAATGTTGCTCCTGATCTTTTCCTACCGGCACTTTATGGGCTTTGTGAATGATTATATCAGCAGCCATAAGGGTTGGATAAGTTAGCAAACCAGCATTCACATTGTTAGGCTGAGTGCGCACCTTATCCTTAAACGACGTACAACGCTCAAGTTCGCCAAGGTATGCATTCATGTTTAGCAAAAGGTAAAGCTCTGGTATTTCAGGAATATCGCTCTGAACGTAAAGGGTGGCCACCTCAGGATCGAGGCCACATGCAATATACTCGGCCAAAACCTGCTTAACCGAACCGTGCAAATCGTCGGGTGTTGGATGCGTTGTAAGCGAGTGGTAATCGGCAATAAAAAAGTAGCACTTGTTCTCGTGCTGCATTTTCACAAAGTTTTTAAGGGCTCCAAAATAGTTGCCTAGGTGAAGTTTACCTGTCGATCTGATTCCGCTAACAACAATATCCATAGTTAAAGTAGGTTAAAAATTATGCCGCCAAAGATACAAAACATTTTGGGCTTATACACAAACCCGTTTAGCCCCGTTTAACCAAAGAGAGTTTAAAGCAAAAAGCTATCTTTGCAAAAATATTAGGAGGACAAAGAGATGGAAGGAACACGACTAAACAAGGTGAACCGTCAAATTCAAAAAGATTTAGGCGAAATATTTCAGCGTCAATCGCAATCGCTTTTGCAAGGTAAAATGATTACCGTAACCACCGTTAGGGTTAGCCCCGACTTGGGCATTGCCAAAGTTTACCTTAGCATATTCCCTTCAACTAATAAGGATGAAGTTTTTGCTTTAGTAAAGCAAAACACAAAAGCAATTAGGCACGAGCTGGCCCAGCGTATAAAAAACCAAATGCGCATAGTACCCGAGCTTCAATTCTTTATCGACGATTCGCTTGACTATATCGAAAACATCGACAGGTTGCTAAACGATTAACGCATGGTTCGATTTTTCATTTCCTTAGCAAGTCGGTTCATCCCTCGCCATCACCTTCAACGTTTTTCGGCATTTATCCTGAGAATTGTTGGTATTTTCTACCTTGGAAATAAGTTCGAAGATCCTATCACAGGCATCAAGTATCGTAAGCTGTTACCCTACGGTCGAATTCAGTCGCGACCTAATGCACTATCCCCGCATTCCATGTCACTTGAGAGGCACCGTTTGCTTTGGCTATATCTAAAAGAACGTACCAACTTCTTCTCAAATAATCTAAAAGTTTTGCACATTGCTCCCGAGTACTGTTTCTTAAAACGGTTTAAAAAGATGAAAAACCTTAGCTATACAACTGCCGACCTCGTGTCGCCTTGGGCTGAGGTTAAACTCGACGTACAAAACATGCCTTTTGATGAAAACTCGTTCGATGTAATTCTTTGCAACCATGTACTCGAGCATGTTTCCGACGATAAGCTAGCCTTAAGCGAACTTTATAGGGTGATGAAACCTGGTGGGTTTGGCATATTTCAAGTTCCTATAGATGTATCGATTGAGAAAACCCAAGAGGACAAAGCTATTAACACACCTGAGCTGCGTGAAAAGCACTATGGCCAACGCGACCACCTTAGGCTGTATGGCGCCGACTATCCTAAGCGCCTTAGCAACGCTGGGTTTATTGTTACTACCGATAGCTTTGTTCAAACCCTACCACAACATTTAGCCAAGCGGTACGCCCTACCCAATGACGAAATAATTTACCTTTGCGTAAAACCCATTACCCAGCAATAAATGAACTTTGCCCTCTACATAGCGCGTAGGTACCTGTTTGCAAAAAAATCGCACAACCTAATTAATATCATCTCAATTATTTCGGTTGTGGGTATGGCTACAGGCGTTATGGCTTTGGTAGTTGTGCTCTCGGTGTTTAATGGGTTCGACTCGCTAATCAGGAGCATGTTCTCAACCTTCGACTCGGACCTTAAGGTTGTTTTGGTTGAAGGTAAAACTTTTTCCGACACCCTTCCTGAGATTGATAAGCTCAGAACCAACCCCTCGATTGCGGTTTTCTCTGAGGTTCTTGAAGAAAACGCAATTTTTAAGTACAACAGCAAACAGCATATTGGCACCATAAAAGGGGTTAGCCGAAACTATCCTGAGCTAACAGGAATTGATTCGATGATGATTGATGGTGAGTTCCTACTTTGGCGAGGCAGCCAGCCTTTAGCGGTTATGGGACAGGGTGTTGCATACTACCTTAATGCAAACCTGGCACATTTCGATCCAATTGAAGTTTACATGCCTCGAAGAGGCAGAATGCCAACCTTCACATCAGCATCGGCCTTTACGTCAAAAATTATTATGCCATCAGGCGTTTTTGCCATTGAGCAAGAGTTCGACTCGCAGTACATTATCACCCCTATTGAGTTTATCCGAAATTTGCTTAGCTACAAAACCGAGGTTACATCAATTGAATTGATGCTAAAACCCAAGATTTCGGTATCGAAAGCCCAAAAAGAGTTTGAGGAGATACTTGGGCCTAGCTATAAAGTGCTTAACCGATTTCAGCAAAACGAATCGTTGTACCGCACAATGAAATCGGAAAAATTGGCCATTGGGCTAATCCTTACGTTAATACTTTTAATTGCCTCCTTCAATATTGTGGGTACCCTCTCAATGCTCATTATTGATAAGCGTAAGGATGTTGAAACGCTAAGAAGCCTTGGGGCAAGCAACGATCAAATACAAAAGATTTTTTTGGTTGAGGGTATGCTGGTTTCTTTTGCCGGAACCTTTATCGGAGCCATTTTGGGCCTTACCATTTGCTGGCTTCAGATTACTTTTAAACTGGTTAAACTAAGCGGAGTGGGCGGTTTTATTGTAGATGCATACCCTGTGGATGTTCAACCGTTTGATATCGCAATAATTCTTTTAGTGGTTATAGCCATTGGATATTTTGCTGCTCGATTCCCTGTACGAATTATAACACAACGGATTTTTAAGCAGGAACAAGAGGGTAATCATTAGCCTGCTTTTTGAAAAACGCCAAATGCTAAGCATTAAAAATTTAACTATTGCTTTCGGTGGTACAAAAGTACTAACAAACCTTAATCTCTCCATATCAAGGGGTGAGTCTGTTGGTATTGTTGGCGAGTCGGGTTCGGGAAAATCCATTACAGCGCTCAGCATCATGGGCCTTTTGCCCAATAACGCCACAATTGAATTGGGCAGCATTCTACTTGAGTTTGACTCTAACAAAACGCTTGACCTAGTAAAAGCCAGTAGCAATCAGCATCGAGACGTGAGAGGCAAAATTGTCTCCATGATATTTCAAGAACCCATGACCTCACTAAACCCATCGATGAGATGTGGTGAGCAGGTTATTGAGGCAATTATCCTGCACCAAAACGTTAATAAAACCGAAGCCAAAAAAATATGTATTTCCCTTTTTAAGGAGATGCTTCTGCCAAACCCCTTAAAAGTTTACAAAAGCTATCCACATCAGCTCAGCGGCGGACAAAAGCAACGCGTAATGATTGCAATGGCACTTGCTGGCAATCCATCAATACTCATTGCCGATGAGCCAACCACCGCACTCGATGTAACCGTTCAGAAAGAGATTATTGCTTTGCTTAAGCGCATTATTGGCCAACGCAATATGAGCCTAATTTTTATTACGCACGATTTAGGCGTTATTAAAGAGGTCGCAAATAATTTAGTGGTGCTTAAAGATGGTGTAGTGGTTGAATCGGGTAAAACAAGCACACTGTTATCAAACCCAAAACATGCATATACCAAGGGGTTAATACGCTGCCGACCACCAATTAACTCGCGGCCAAAAACCTTACCTACAGTCCAAGATTTTTTAGATGGTAATACACCGATCACCTTAAATACTGACGAAAAGAAAGAGGCAGTTACCGAAAGTAGCATTTATACAAAAGACCCTCTGCTTTGTATTAAAAACCTACGCGTAACCTATACGGTTAAACGAAACTTTTGGGGTAAACCAACAGATCAGCTCACAGCGGTAAATAATATTAGCGTAAACCTTTATCCAAACGAAACACTAGGCTTAGTTGGCGAATCGGGTTGCGGAAAAACTACTCTTGGTCGAGCAATACTTGGGCTAACCCCAATTGCCAGCGGTAGCATAAGCTACAAAGGCAAAACCCTAAAAGGCATGTCGAACGAGGAGTTAAAGGCTTTCCGTAAAGAGGTACAGCTTGTTTTTCAGGATCCCTTTTCATCGCTAAACCCAAGGCATACCATAGGGCAAGTGCTAACCGAGCC
>Ga0334898_1002737_pt1 | contig 15557 bp, 13 predicted proteins | sample GraSluR3_MG_10_FD_207228 | JGI IMG/M metagenome (GOLD analysis project Ga0334898, IMG submission 207228) | Sludge microbial communities from methane-producing bioreactor in Wageningen University, Netherlands - Granular Sludge_3_08-R3 | ecosystem: Engineered > Bioreactor > Anaerobic >... | reverse complement strand
TGTTGAAGGTTTAGCCGGGATACCGGTGGAGGTGGAGATAGCCTCCGAGTTCCGGTACAGGAACCCGGCGGTGGACAAAAAAAGCCTTGTTATAGTAATAAGCCAGTCGGGGGAAACCGCCGATACACTGGATGCGATGAGGAAGGCAAAGGAAAAGGGGGCCCGCGTTATTGCCATATCAAACGTGGCGGGCAGCACAATACCAAAGGAAGCGGATTATTCCCTATATACCTGCGCAGGTCCTGAGATTTCGGTGGCTTCCACAAAGGCCTACACGTCACAGCTAACCGCCATTTACCTTATAGCATTGAAGCTGGCCCATATAAAGGGCGGTATAGGCCGGGAAGTATACCGGCAGATGAAGGAGGCGTTAAACGGGCTTCCGGAGCAGGCGCAAAAAATGCTGGGCTGTTCGGAGGAAATGGAAGAACTGGCCGGGCAGCATAGGGATATTGAAAAGATTGTGTACCTGGGCAGGGGGCTTGACTACCCGCTGGCCCTTGAGGGATCGCTTAAGCTAAAGGAGACATGTTATATCCATTCGGCCGCTTACCCGGCGGGCGAGTTCAGGCATGGGCCTATTGCCCTGGTGGAAGAGGGGCTTTTGGTATTTTTCCTTGCAACCCAGGACGCCCTTTTCGATACGACCCTTGCCAACCTAAGGGAGGTAAAGGACAGGGGAGCCTGCGTGGTGGCCCTGGCCAAGGAGGGCGACCGGGAAGTAGGCAAATTGGCAGACAGGGTAATATATATCCCCGACACCTTTGATGAATTCACATCGGCACTGGCGGTAATACCGCTACAGTTTTTCGCCTATTACATGGCGGTTGCCCGGGGCCGAAACGTTGACAGGCCGCGAAGCCTGGTCAAAAGCGTATCCGACTAATTAATCATGTAATCATGGGGACGGTTCTTTTGATTACGTTTGTTGCGTTTACAATAAAACTGAATAGCGAATAATAAAATCGGATACTGTATGGGACGAGGGACGGGATAAGGGACGGTTCTTTGTCCCATTTGTCCGTTTCGTAAAGGGGGTGATGAGGCAGATAATATTATCCTAAATAGGGGAGGTGATAGCGAGCCTTGATAAATACAAGCGCCAGAACTCTCTGCGGGGAGTTGACGAGGACCGGGGCTTATCGAAGTTTTCGGCGGATGGTCCCGCGGTATGCTGCTACCGTAAAAGCCTAACAAATCCACCGGGCGACCGGTGGGACAGAAAAGGCCGGGCAGCAAACAATAAATCCCTAAAGGAGAATACAACACTATGTGTGGAATAGTTGGATATATAGGAAATAAAGACGCAACACCTATCCTGGTTGAAGGCTTAAGAAGGCTTGAGTACAGGGGTTACGATTCGGCCGGGGTAGCCGTTTATAATAAAGGCAGGGTTCAGGTAAAAAAGTACAAGGGAAGGCTGGCGGTGCTGGAGGGCCGGCTTAGGGAAAACCCCATCCTGGGCAATTTGGGCATCGGGCATACCCGTTGGGCCACCCACGGTGAGCCCTCGGATGTTAATTCCCATCCCCAGACAAGCTCCGGTGGAGATATAGCCATTGTACACAACGGTATAATCGAAAACTTCATGTCGCTTAAGGAATGGCTGCACGATGAAGGGTACGAGTTCCGGTCGGAGACCGATACCGAAGTGGTGGCCCACCTAATAGACCATTTCTATCAGGGGGATTTGGTTAAGGCAGTTATTGAATGCATGAAAAGATTGGAGGGGTCCTTCGCGCTGGGGGTTGTCAGCTCTGCCGAGCCGGATAAACTGGTGGCGGTGAGAAAGGACAGCCCGCTAATAGTCGGTCTTGGCAAGGGTGAAAACTTTATAGCATCGGATATTCCCGCAATACTAAACCATACAAAGGAAATTTACCTGCTAAACGATATGGAGATAGCCGTTTTGAGCAAAAAAGGCACAAAAATACTGGACCATAGGGGAGCACCGGTGCAAAAGGAAATATTTAAGGTCACCTGGGACGTGGCCGCCGCCGAAAAGGGGGGCTATCCCCATTTCATGCTTAAGGAAATGTTCGAGCAGCCGGCGGCTCTGAAACAGACCCTTAAGTCCCGGCTAATATCCGAAAACGACGACATAATACTGGACATGATAAGGATCAGCAGGGAAGACATTGACAGGGTGGACAAAATAAACATCGTGGCCTGCGGTACCGCATTCCATGCGGGGGTTGTGGGCAAACACCTGATAGAAAGACTGGCGAGGATTCCCGTCGAGACGGATATAGCTTCCGAGTTTCGCTACAGGGACCCGATACTGGATGAAAACAGCCTAGTGATAGTAATCAGCCAGTCGGGCGAAACCGCCGACACCCTTGCAGCCATGAGGGAAGCCAAGCGAAAAGGAGCCCGGATTATAGCCGTGACCAATGTGGTGGGCAGTACCGTATCCAGGGAAGCCGACGACCTGCTGTACACCTGGGCGGGGCCCGAGATTGCGGTGGCTTCCACAAAGGCCTATACGACACAGCTTCTGGCCATGTCGCTTATAGCCCTGAAACTGGCCAGCATAAAGGGCGAAATAGACGGTGGGCTTTACAGTAGTATGAGGGAAGCCATTTACAGGCTCCCGGAACAGGCGCAGCAGGTGCTGGAAAGGGCAGAGGACATAAAGGCCCTATCCGAGGAATACAAGGACGTGGGCAACGTGTTTTTCATAGGCCGGTCGCTGGACCACGCCGTGGCCATGGAAGGGTCGTTAAAGCTTAAGGAAATATCCTATGTATTTTCCGAGGCTTACGCCGCCGGGGAGCTAAAGCACGGTACCATAGCCCTTGTCGAGGACGGGACACTGGTGTTCGCCCTTGCCACCCAGGACAGACTGTTCGAAAAGTCGGTAAGCAATATGAAGGAGGTAAAGGCAAGGGGTGCCCACGTGATAGCCCTGGCCAAGGAGGGCAACAGGGAGGTTGAAAAGGTGGCCGACCGCGTGATATACATCCCGGATACCCTGGATCTTCTGACCCCGGTGCTGACGGTGATACCGCTGCAGCTCTTTGCATATTATATCGCCGTGGCAAGGGGCTGCGACGTCGACAAGCCCCGGAACCTCGCCAAAAGCGTCACCGTCGAATAAAGCAATCAAAGGGACGGTTCTTTTGATTCACGAAAGTTACCATAACATTCTTATAAAAAGCTCCTTCTTGGCTTGGTTATTTAGTTCTAGCCAAAAAGGAGCCTTTTTTCATCAAGCATAACTATTCTAAAGTTTTGTTAAATCTGATAGCTTCCGGTCAGGGAAACATAACCGTTCATGATGTGGCGTTCCAATGCACTTATAAAACTGTCTTTTTCGCCATTGGATATATGCTCTAGCAATTCCATGTGTTCTTCTATTGATGCAGCAAAGCGGGTGCCGCTGGACACATTTTTTATACCAAACAGAAAAATTTTGTCTGCAAGATTGTTAAACAGGTTGATAAGCGTTTGATTATTATGTTTTTTCATAAGATATAAATGAAAATCTGTATCTTCCTCCATAAACTTATAACTATTTCGCTGCTTTTTTGCTTGAAACTGTTTTTCAATCATTTCGTTCAGATAAGATATATCACTTTTGGTAATCTTATCAAAAGCTTTGTGCGCACAATAAGTTTCAATGGCCACCCGGGATTCGTACATCTCTCGGGCATCATCAATTGTCATCATGTTAACCAGAATTCCCTGCTTTGGAATAACTCTTATTAACCCGTCGCATTCTAATCGCTGGCAGGCATTGGCAATCGGTGTACGACCCATTCCAAGCTGTTCTGATAATAATAAAATACTGAGGACTTCGCCTTGTTTTATCTCTCCTTTTACAATTAGGTCTTTTATTTTGTAATAGGCTTTTTGTGAGAGATTTAGCGGTTTTTTATTAACTACCATAATACATTCCTTTCTTATGTTTTTTATTTATATTATTATGAGAATAATAAACAAAATTTAGTGAAGAAGGCATGTAATTCATAGCAAATCAAATATAATTATACCACAAGCAATAAAAAATACAAATGATGTATATAAATTTCCATTATTGACATGCAACTAATATTGTACTATAATTATTATAACATGCAAATAACATGCAAGTCAATTCTTATCTTTTCAGAACTATCATCAATAGAATAGGCGAGGAGTGATGGAGAATGACAAATAAAAATGCGGTACAAGTGTTGTTGACAACGTGTGCAGGCGCAAAAAAGAACGAAGCCATTTTGTTTGTAACGGACGATACAAGCAGGGAAATCTCAGAGATTATGTGGGATAATACCAGGGATTTTTCCAACAGGTCCATAGCAATGATGTCGGACAGGCGCATGCACGGTGACGAGCCTCCGGCTGCCGTAGCGGCAGCAATGGCAAATGCGGATATCATATTTGGAATAACCAAGTTCTCAATGTTTCATACCGAAGCCAGGAGAAACGCTGTGAAAAACGGGGCCCGTTTTGTGAATATGGCGGATTACAGTACTGACATGATGGAAGATGGCGGCCTGTTTGTTGATTTTATTGCACAGGGCAAACTGCTGGACCGCCTTTCAGATGTTCTGGAGGGGAATACGGCTCATATTACATCAGAAGCCGGAACGGATATTTCTTTTTCTGTTGAAGGCCGAAAAGCTATACGCCAATACGGACGCAGTCTGAAGCCAGGCTCGTCTTCATCGCCGCCGGATATTGAAACAGCACTAGGGCCTGTCGAAGGGACTGCCAGCGGTGTTGTGGTAATTGACGGAAGTATTCCGCATCCTAGACTAGGTGTGCTTAAAGGCAAGATCAAGCTTATCTTAAAGGATGGCAGGATCGTCTCTATTGAAGGTGAAGAGGAAGCGGAGATACTGGAGAAGGTTTTTCGAGATATGAATGATGATGCTGTATATGTATTGGGAGAAATGGGAATCGGTTTGAATAATAAGTCTAGGCTCTGCAACCGTATGCTGGAAGATGAGGGTGTGATGGGAACAATACATTTTGGCTTCGGAAGCAATATTACGTTTGGTGGCACCATAGAAAGCAACAACCACCTGGATATGGTATTTAAAGATCCAACGCTTTCTATAGATGGCAAGACATTGATGGTTAAAGGACAACTAACCGTTGATTAATTTTAAAAGGAGGCATAGTAATGGTTGGGAATGAAGGGAAACTGTTTTCTGAGGAACTGATGGAAAAGGTGCGGTCGAAATTCCATCACGTGGATAGCGATCCGTTACGTCCGGGTAGGAGGATTTACTTCGACAATGCAGGCGGTGCATTCAGGCTGAAGAGCGCATTGGAAGCTTTTTACGTAATGGACAGCATGCCGGACTGTCCCGAACGCGTGCATCAAACGGCCAGCTATATGAACGACGTGATGCATAAGGCTGAAGATGACATCAGGACTATTTTCAACGCAAAAAAAGAAGGCGAAATTATAACCATGTTGACTGCTTCACAGGTGATATTTTCACTTACGGGTACCATTGCGGAAAATGTGCCCGGCACCAATATTGTAACCACATTACTTGAGCACCCGTGTGCGTTTGATGCTGCAAAGTTTTTTGCAGAGAAAACCGGTAAGGAACTGCGCGCGGCAAGAACTAATCCTGTAACAGGTGGTGTTGACGTAGAAGAGCTTGCTAAATTAATCGACCAGGATACATGTCTTCTAAGCGTAATATTCGCATCAAATATTTCAGGTGCTGTACTGGATATTGAGGGCATTGTCAAGGCGGCACGGGCGATTAAACCCGATATCTATATAATTGTTGATTCGGTACAACATACTCCCCATGGCCTTATTGATGTTGACAGCCTGGGTATTGACGGTGTTGATTTTGCACCATACAAGTTTTACGGAATACGTGGTTTTGGTATTGGCTATGCTTCAGACAGGGTATCCAATCTGCCACATCCTCGGCTTCTGGGAAAGGACCTGTTGACTTGGTCTCTTGGAAGTCCCGCACCGGCTCATTATGCTGCAATTTCCAAAGTTGTTGATTATGTCTGCTGGCTGGGAGCCATGGATATTGACAGCGATGACCGGCGCTTGTTGTATGAGGCAGGCATGAATAAAATTAAGCTGCAAGAGCGTGCACTGATGTATAGAATGCTTGAAGGCACACCTGAATGTCCGGGTCTTAGACACATTCCCGGCGTCAAAGTCCATCTAGACTACGAAGACCTCAGCAGGCGGGATTTCATAATGGCGATTTCTCTCGATAACTGGGGGCATACTGAGGCCGTGCGTGAATACGAGCGAAGAGGCATAATTGTGTTTGAACGTGTGAATACCAACATCTATTCTAAACGTATGTTAGAGTCCTTCGGAATGGAAGGCTGTATTCGCATTTCTCCAATGCACTGCAATAATATCGATGAAATTGACACATTCTTAAAAGTTACAGCAGAAATGGTGGCTGGCAAGAAAACCCCAAACTGCTAATTTTGCCTGGATAGAAATCGGGCAGATAAAATAAAGTAAAGGAGGAAAAAAGATGAAAAGAAGGAGAACAGCGTTAATAACCACTGTGGTAATTGCTATGATGTTTGTTGCAACTGCCTGTCAACCTCAAACTGATACATCACCAAATGGTGACTCTGGAAGCGTTGAAATAGTCAAAGTTGGTGCAATTTATCCTATGACAGGGGCTGCAGCACAGACTGGCAAAGAGTATATCGATGCAATCCAGCTTGCCGTCGATATTGTCAACAATGAGTATGATCTTGACCTTCCGTTTGCAAGAGGAGAGGGTATCCCAGGTCTGGACGGTGCAAAAATTGAAATTACCGTTGCTGACCATCAGGCTTCTCCCGAAGTAGGGCTTTCAGAAGCGGAGCGTCTCATTAGTGAAGAAAAAGTGCATATGCTGATGGGCTGTCACTACAGCTCTGTCTCCAAGACTGCAACCAATGTTGCCGAGCGTTCGGGAATTCCGTTCGTTATCCCGGATTCTACATCCAAAGATCTGACAGAACGCGGCTATCAGTATGTGTTCCGTACCGGGCCGCATGACGGTACTTTTGTACATGATACATTCAAGTACCTTGATTACCTTAATGATGACTACAATGCAGGCATCAGGACCGTAGCTATGGTTGCTGAGGATACCGAATTTGGAGCATTATTGGCCAACGAGGTTGAAAACCTGCATGCCGAATACGGATACGATCTGGTAGAAAATATCACATACCCTGCTGATTCAATCAATGTTACCCCGGAAGTGTTAAAACTTAAAGCCGCCGCTCCCGATGCCGTGATAATGGCGTCCTATACTTCCGATGCAATCCTCTTTATCAAGACATATCAGGAACAGGGTTTCCTACCCAAAGCTATCATCGGCCAGCGTGCAGGTTTTATTGCTCCCGAGCTTTTTGCTGCATTAGGTAACCTGACGGAGGGCATTGCAACAACCAACCTTTGGGCACTTGACCTTTCCGAGGCAAACCCGCTGGTTGCGACGGTAAACGACCTGTTTGTAGAACGTTCAGGTGTGGATTTCACCGGCGATTATATCCGTGCATTCACCGCAGTATTCGTAATCGCAGATGCACTTGACAGGGCCGGCTCCGTCGACCCCGATGCCATTAGACAGGCATTGGTTGAAACTGACATAGTAAACGAGGGTCAATTGATGGTACCATGGGAAGGGGTCAAGTTCGACGAGAATGGGCAGAATATTTATGCTTCAGGCATAATCACCCAGGCGTTTGACAAAGCTTACAAGACTGTATGGCCTTCAGACAATAAATCCATCGAACCGGTTGTTCCGATGCTTGATTGGAATGCCAGGTAACACCGGGTTATAAGATGGAACACTCCCTGTCCGGAACTGGAGTTCCGGGCAGGGATACTATGATAATCTGTAAAGGGGCTGATGTATAGCAATGATTCAACAAGTATTGGTTGAGGGAGTTATTAACGGAGCGATCATTGCACTGGTTGCCATCGGCATAGCGTTGATTTGGGGCGTGATGAATATTCTAAACTTCGCGCAGGGTGAATTCCTAATGTTCGGCATGTATATAGCTTTTTTCCTTAATATACTATTAGGTTTTGATCCCATTTTTTCGGTTCCAATTTGTATGATTGCGCTGTTTGGTTTAGGGTTCTGCACCTATAAAACAATGATACGCCGAGTTTTAAAAGGTCCGATTCTTTCTCAACGTTTATTGACATTTGCATTGAGTATGGTACTGCAAAACGTTGCATTGATGGCATTTGGAGGTCAGTTTAAAACAGTTCCAAATCTAATGTTTTCGGGAACAGTTAATCTAGGTAGTGTAACCATCAGTATCAATAAACTGATACCCTTTATTACCTGTTTACTTCTTGCCACGGCTCTATTTTTGTTTATTAATAAAACACGTACCGGTAAAGCAATACAGGCCACGGCACTGGATAAGGACGCCGCGGCGCTCGTTGGTATCAATGTGGAGAAATCATATACGCTTGCTTTTGCCCTGTCGGCTGCTATTACAGGCGCTGCCGGATGTATTCTTACTTATTACTATTATATTTCTCCCGGTGTTGGAACCACTTTCCAGCTTTTTGCCTTTATAGCGGTAGCAATGGGCGGGTTTGGAAGCATTCCAGGTGCGCTGCTCGGGGGCATTCTGATGGGCCTGGTTGATACAGGCACCGGCGTGGTATTTAGCACTGCTTTTAAGTATCTTGCGGTCTGTGCTGCTTATATATTGGTAGTTTCGCTAAGACCCAAGGGATTATTTGGGAGGTAGGCAGATGAATAAATTGCTTGCACGCATCGAATTCACAAAAAAGAAACTGCTGTTTTATATTATTGGCATTGTGGTTGTGGCATTAATGCCGCTATTTATTACTAGTACATTTAACAGACATGTATTATGTCTTATTTTATTGTGGTCTATAATTGGGATGGGCTGGAATTTCATAGGCGGTTATGCGGGACAGGTATCCATCGGGCATTCGGTATTTTATGGCATTGGAGCGTATAGCGCGGCAATTGGTTTCTATAAGTTCAATATAACGCCATGGATAGGCATTATTATCGGTATAGTGATTTCAGTTATAGTAGCGTCCATTATCGGCTTACCGTTACTTCGTCTAAAGGGCCATTATTTCGCCGTGGCCACGATGGCAGTTGGCGAATGTTGTCGTGTGGTATTTATAAACTGGAAATACGTAGGCGGTTCCACCGGAGTTGATTTTTTGAACAGAAGAGCGAATATGTGGTATTCCATGCAGTTCCAGGATAAACTGTATTACTACTATTTATACCTGGTTGTGGCAGTATTTGTATTAGCATTAGTGGTTTATCTGGATAAATCCAAATTTGGATACTACCTACGTACCATTAAAGGCAATGAATTGGCTGCAGAAAGCGTTGGTATCGATACATCCAAATACAAAAGCATGGCATATATGCTGAGTGCGGCTATTGTCAGTCTTGGCGGCAGCCTGTATGCGCAGTATATGCTTTATGTTGACCCACCTATGCTCATGACGCTGCAGATATCACTAATGATTTGTCTGGTAACAGTTATGGGTGGTATAGGAACTGTGCTCGGCCCCATTATCGGTGCTGTAGTTTTGACGTTTATTTCCCAGTATACGCGTGTGTTGGCCGGCGGAACCGGTACGGGTATTGATCAGGTTATCTATGGAGTACTTGTTATCATTGTAGTGCTGTACCTACCCAATGGAATTATTTCCTTGTTCGGTAAGAGAAATATAACCTGGGGAAAGAGGGTGAGTGTGAAGTGAGCGAATATATACTCGAAGTCAATAATGCGACGAAAAAGTTTGGTGGATTAATGGCGAACGAAGATATCACTTTCAAAGTACGGAAAGGGGAGATTGTCGGGATTGTTGGCCCGAACGGTGCAGGTAAAACAACCCTGTTTAATTCGATCAGCGGGGCACATAAGTTGACATCAGGTAGCATCATATTCGATGGCATAGACATTACCAACAGGAAGGCCAATCATATATGCCGTTTGGGTATTGGAAGGACTTTTCAAATACCACAGTCCTTAAATGAAATGACCGTTATGGAGAATGTCCTGATAGGTACGCTGTGCAGACATCCCAATATGGAGGAAGCAAAGACAAAATATCATAAATATATAGCCCTATGCGGATTAGAGAAGTATGCCCATGAAAAGGTAGGTATGATGAATGTAATACAGAAGAAACGTGTGGAGATAGCCAGAGCACTGGCCACCGAACCGAAACTGCTGCTACTTGATGAAACCATGGCGGGGCTCACTAACACCGAGCGTAAGGAAGCAGTGGAGTTGATTAAAAAAATAAATGGTATGGGGATTTCAATACTGACGATAGAGCACGTTATGGACGTAGTCATGGCTGTTTCGAACCGCGTGGTAGTAATAAATTCCGGAAAATTGCTGGTGGAGGGTACACCGGAGGAAGTTACCACCAACGAGAAGGTTATAAATGCGTATCTGGGAGGGGACGGAAAATGATGTTAGAGATTAATAATCTGAAGGCCGGGTATAGCAGTATACCGGTAGTACACAATGTATCTTTTTCAGTGCGTGAGGGGCAGATTGTGGGTTTAATAGGTTCAAACGGTTCCGGGAAAAGCACTACGCTGAAGGCGGTTACCGGTCTGATTAAGCCTATGGAAGGAGATATTTCATTCATGGGTGAGCCCCTTAAAGATATTACCACCCACCAGTTGGTAGAAAAGGGTATAGCCATGATTCCTGAAGGACGCCATTTGTTTGGGAAAATGACTGTAAGGGATAATTTGATTATGGGTGCATATCTCATCCGCGATAAACAGCGTATGAAGGATAGGCTTAACCAGGTGTATGAAATCTTTCCCCGTGTAAAGGAACGGCTGAGGCAGACAGCTGAAACTCTTTCAGGCGGAGAGCAGCAGATGGTAGCAATTGCCCGCGGCCTCATGTCGGATCCCAAACTGTTGATACTTGACGAACCCTCCCTGGGGCTGATGCCTATATTGGTGAAAGAAGTTTTTAAGTTTATTCGTAAGATCAATAAGCTTGGTATAACTATCATACTGGTGGAGCAAAATGTCAACGAAACGCTTGCATTATCGGATTACGCGTATGTGATTCAAAATGGAGAGACAGTTATTGAAGGTAAAGGCGAAGAGATGCTGCAAAATGAAGAGATTAAAAAGGCATATTTGGGATTGTAAAAAGGTATATACTGGCGGAACTTTAAAGACGACAGGCCAGGTGTATATTTTGGAGGTCTTTTAACATGAGAGGTCAGCAAAGGCATGGGGTTTTACTTCTTTATGCTATGGTTTTCTTCAGTTGGGTGTCGACTTATCTTTATATGCCTACTTTGCCTACATTTTCAGCATCTGTGGGTGCATCAGAGACTATGATCGGATGGATAATTGGCGGATTTGGGTTGATACAGGCTCTGCTGCGTGCGCCTTTGGGCGTATTATCCGATCTTTCTCACCGTCGTAAAATTTTTATAAACATTGGTATGCTGGCTGCATTTATCGGTCCTTTGGGGATGGCTATATGGCCGACACCGCTGGGATTATTGATCTTCAGGAGTATATCCGGTATAACGGCTGCTACATGGGCGGTCACTACTGTTTTTTTCTCCAACTATTTTGAAACGGATGATGCTCCTGCTGCAATAGCAAAGTGTAACGTGGCAAATTCCACAGGCAATGTGTGCGGTATGCTCCTTGGAGGCATTTTGGTCGGGTATTACGGACAGCGGTTCGCATTTTTTTTTGCAGCTGTACTGGGTATGACAGCTTTTTTCATCAGCATGTTCCTGCGTGAAAATCCTTATGATAATACGGTACCTGTTACATTCAAAGGACTAATTAATATTCTAAAGGATAAATATCTTTTAAAAATAGCTTTCCTTGCGTTTGTTTTCCAAGTAGTTATTACTGGAACCAGCAACAGTTTTACGCCAATATACGCTGAAACGATTGGCGCTGATGCCTTTCAACTCGGTTTGCTTGGTATGTTGTCCATGCTGGGAATGGTTATATCGGCTGTTTTACGTAATTCATTGGGGAAAATGTTCAGAAGCATACGCGATGTTGTAACTATAGCGTTTATTATATATGCATCTACAACACTCGGAATTCCATTTTGCGGGGATATTGGTTTGCTGTATGTTTTACAGTTCACACAGGGATTGAGCGGTTATTTAATCCTAATAATACTCATGGGAGAAAGCATCGTATCATACAAGTATGACAAAAGAGGCGCAGCGATGGGACTGTTTCAGTCGTTATTCGGGTTTGGAATGTTTTCCGGGCCGGTGTTCAGCGGGGCATTGAACAGTATATTGCCGCTTAATTCAATTTTTGTTATAATGGCTTTCTTAGCGGCAGTAGCTTCCGGACTGTCATATGTCTGGCTGCGTGATTAGAAATAGCATATGCATTACAAAATATAATAAACTACCGCTTCCCCGTTATTGGATTGCGTATATTTTTTATTGTACAGTTCGAATAATGTAGTATTGCATTAAATAAAAGTACATGGCCGTTGAAGGCAGGGAGGTCGCTTACTTCTACCGGGTAAGCCTATAGCAAGTTCTAAAGAAGGCTTCCCATTTTGCAGAACTATAAAATAAGTATAGATTTGATTTACAAATACTATCACATGAGGAGTGGTAATAGAAATGAGTATTATACAAAAGTTCGAAAAACTTGGCGTTGATAACGCTCCTGGCCAGGAATGCCGCCAGAATGTTGGCGAAATTGATATCCGTGGCGAGAAGATTTCAGGCACGCCCGTTGATTTCTCACATGGTGATGTAGATGCATTTCCCCCTATTCCTGGCACTCTTGAATCATTCATTGAAGGTGTCTGTATGGGTGGCAAACAGGCATATACTGAATATCGCGGCAAGCAGTCTATCCGTGAAGATTTAGCTGCTAAGATTTCTGCTTTTATTGGTGCAAAGATTGATTTCGAACAGGAAATTATTCTTACTCCAGGTACTCAGGGAGCATTATTTTTAGCCATGGGTGCTAATATCATGAGTGGTGATAAAATTGCCTTTGTAGAGCCCGATTATTTTGCAAATCGTAAACTCGTTGAGTTTTTCGATGGTGAGTTGGTACCTATTCAAATGGAATACACTAAATTTACCGATCGCGCCGGTCTTGATCTTAAAGCATTGGAAGAGGCGTTTAAGTCTGGAGTTAAGCTATTTGTTTTCTCAAACCCCAACAATCCTACAGGCGTTATTTACTCTTATAATGAAATATGTTCTATTGCAAAACTGGGTAAGGAGTACGGGGTTACTGTGATTGTCGATCAGCTCTATTCTCGTCAAATTTTTGATAATCGCACATATATACACTTGTGTAGCCAAAAGATGTTGCCCGACAACTTGATCACGATCATAGGTCCGTCCAAGACAGAATCTCTGAGCGGTTATCGTCTTGGTGTAGCTTTTGGTACTGCGGCTATTATTGAACGTATGGAAAAGCTTCAGGCAATTATGGCATTGCGTTGTAGTGGTTATAATCAGGCTGCCTTTAAAGGTTGGTTCAATGAACCCGATGGCTGGATGAAAGAGCGTATTGTACAGCATCAGGCTATTCGCGATGATATACTCAAAGAACTACGTACAGTAAGGGGAATCGAAGCGAGGACTACCGAAGGTGGCAGTTATCTATTTGTCAAACTGCCTGTGATGGATATTTCTATGCATGACTTCGTTAAGGTTTTGCGTGCGCAGGCAAGTGTAACTGTCACCCCGGGTATCGAATTTGGTCCTCAATTTGTTAATTGGTTCCGTATCAATTTCTCCCAAGATCACAAGGCGGCTGTTGATGCAATCAAACGGATTATCAAAGTAATGGAGTGGTATCGTAAATGAGTATTGAGAAAAAAGTAAATCCAATTTCTCAAGGCAAATATGTTTCGGCAACCCGTGGCGGAAATTTCATATATACAGCAGGTATGACGCCAAGAAAAAATGGTGTTTTGATTCTTCATGGAAAAATCAAAACCGCAGAGCCTATTGAAAAATATAGAGATGCAGTTAGGCAAGCTACTTCTAATGCTCTGACCGCAGCACTTAATATGCTGAAAGAAAATGAACGCTTGGAACACGTTCTTTCGCTTTCCGTTTTTGTAAATACAGAAGAAGATTTTACAGCTCATTCTAATCTGGCGGATTTCGCTTCGGAGTTCCTTTTCGAAGAAATCGGAGAAATAGGTATCGGCAGCCGTGCTGCGATTGGGGTTTATTCATTACCTGGAAATGCTCCAATAGAAGTTCAGATGGTTTTACTGGCTTCTTGTAAAAATATTTAATCTTCTAAAAGGAAGTGTCCATAATTTTGGTGTAGTGCGGCCGGGAAAAGTTGATAATTCTACAAAGTGTAAGCTCCATTAGGGAAATGAATGAACAGGATTTTCTTGGTAGCTCATATGAGCTTTGCCCCGGTCGCACTGTCGGATTCATTGCGTAGGTAATTATGGTAATTAGGTAATTATAGGGACGGTTCTGTTGATTACAACAAACATGTATAGTATAATATTTACAAAAATAAGAAAGGATGCCGGATATGCCACGAACCGCAAGAAGAAAAAGCAAAAGTGGTATATATCATATAATAATAAGAGGAGCAAATAGGCAGGAATTGTTTCATGGAGAGAAGGACCGATTAAGATTCCTGGAGACAGTGGAAAGATATAAAACTGAAACCGGGATAAGAATATATGGTTGGTGCCTGATGAATAACCATATACATCTTGTATTGCAAGAAGGCAAGGAAGATTTAGCAATTACCATGAAAAGAATAGGAGTAAGCTACGTTTGGTATTATAATTCAAAATATCGTACAACAGGGCATCTATTCCAGGACAGATACAGGAGCGAGAATGTCGAAAGTGATGGATACCTTGCAACTGTGGTTCGATACGTACACCAAAACCCTGTAAAGGCGGGGCTTGTCAAGCGGCCTTCGGACTGGAAGTGGAGCAGCTGCCAAGCGTATTATGGGAACGGCGCATATAATCAGGAATTATTAGACAGTGAGTTGATACTTGGACTGTTTTCACAGGACAAAAATACTGCAAGAAACAAGTTTAGAGAATTTAATGAAATCGAAAATAACGATAAATGTCTGGACGATGATGTATCGATAAGATTAACAGACGAGGAGGCAAGACTGGAAATCGAAAAGATAAATCCGGGATTTAATATAGCGCAAGTAAAGAGCCTACCAAAGAAGCAAAGGGATGAGATAATTAAAAAGGCCAAGCGTATTGAAGGCATAACGCAGCGGCAATTAGCAAGGGTTCTTGGAGTTTCACAAACTCTTATTTCAATTGTTTAGTCTAATCAAAAGAACCGTCCCCATGATTACAGGTTAGATATGCTGCAGTCAAAACACAGCCGCTAATTGCTGCGCCCTTGGCTTTTATTATTTTTTGTGTAAATACAGACGTTTATTGCTTTTCTAACCTAAGTTCCCGTAATGTCTAACGAGGGGTACTGCTAAAAATGCAGGCATATCAACGATTTGAGCCATGTTTAGCTTGACTCATCCATCGTTATACAATATAATGTATAACGATGGGAGGCGATG
>Ga0334898_1002735_pt1 | contig 15587 bp, 15 predicted proteins | sample GraSluR3_MG_10_FD_207228 | JGI IMG/M metagenome (GOLD analysis project Ga0334898, IMG submission 207228) | Sludge microbial communities from methane-producing bioreactor in Wageningen University, Netherlands - Granular Sludge_3_08-R3 | ecosystem: Engineered > Bioreactor > Anaerobic >... | reverse complement strand
AACCTGATCATCGTAGCCACCCCCCACAAGCTGAAGGAGACTCCCCGCCTCCTGGTGGATACCGGAGATCCCGAGCTGGACGCGGTGGTATCGGGGAGGAGGCTGGTGATCTGCGGCTACAGGATCGCCCAGCGAAAGGAGGTCGCCGCCGCCTCGATGGTCGGAAGGGGCGGGGAAGGGAAAGGCCTATAGAAGCTGTTTTTAGGCTCATTGAAGCCCTCTTTCTGATCCCATCGGCGAATAGAATCAGGCCCGGGGCCGTCTTCGATAAATCCAAAAAAAAGAGGCCGCAGGAGGTGCCCACCCCGGGATCTGGGGGAGAGGGCGCCCTCGGGCCTTCACCTCAAGGAGTTCCAGAGGGCGATCAGGTGATCGCCGTACAGAACCCAAATGAGGACGAACACCCCGAGGATGACGTACAGGTTCGAGATGTAGACCAGAACCTGTAGCAGTCTCGCCTTCTTCTCGGGGGTTCCAAACCACTCTTTCGCCTTTCGTTCAAGCAGGTTCGCCATACGATGACGCCATTTTATTGCCTATCCCGCCTTGGCGGCCGCCTTCTTGGCCGCTGCCAACTCCGCCAGCTTCTCAGCCTCGGCGGCCTTCGCTGCCCTCTGGGCCTTGCCCTTGAGCATCTTCAGCTTGACGAGGTTGTCTCTGTCCATCTCCTCCAGAGCGAAGCCGATGAACTTGACGGTATCCTTGATGTCGGGGATCACTTTGAACTCCAGAGCGTTCACCCGTCTCTTGGTGGCGTCGATGTCCTCCACCAGCTTGATCAGGGCGGTCTCCACCTCTGCAGCCGTGATGATCTTATCCACCAGGCTCTCGTAGGCCTCAGCAGCTTCGTCGATGGCGGCGCTCGTGCCGATGATGCCGTATCCGCGCTCGAACATCTGCTTCTGAACCGAATCTGCCGTAATCTTCGGCACTACTACGCCCATGATGTTCCTGCTTTCCAGCTGTACAGCCGGCTCCTTCTGGAGGGCGAAGGCGACGCTCTTGATAGCGAGGGCACCTTCGGAGGCCTTGGCCATGTTGAGGCTCTGCTGAGCCTTTATGAAGTCCTCGACCAGCTCCTGACGGATGGTTCTCGCCTGATTGAGGACCTCAAAGAACTCGATCATCAGACCGTCACGCTTCATCTTCAGAAGATTGTGACCCATCTGAGCGACCTTGATCCTCCTCTTGAGGGCGATAAGGACTGCCCTGGTCGGCTTCGTCCCTCTGATTACGGCCATGATCTCACTCTTTCTTCCTGTACCTGGGGTGGTACTTCTTGATGAGGTGGTCGTCGATCCTCGTCAGCATCGTCTCGGGGAGGGCCGATAGAAGGTTCCATCCGATGTCGAGGGTATCGAAGATCGTTCGGTCCTCGTCTCTGCCCTGGTTGACGAACTTCTGCTCGAAGGCGTCGGCGAACTCCAGGACGAGCCGGTCCCTCTCTGAGAGAGCTTCCTTACCGACGATGGCGACGAGCCCACGGAGATCGCAGCCCTCTGCATAGTAGGCGTAGAGCTGGTCTGAGACCGCCCTGTGGTCCTCTCGGGTGTGGCCTGCGCCGATCCCGGAGTTCATCAGCCTGCTGAGGGATGGCCTGATGTCGATGGGCGGGTAGATCCCCTTTCGGTGAAGCTCACGAGAGACGATCAGCTGCCCCTCGGTGATGTAGCCGCTGAGGTCGGGGATGGGGTGGGTGATGTCGTCGCCGGGCATGGTGAGGATGGGGAACTGGGTGATGGACCCCTTCTTCCCGGTGATGATACCCGCCCGCTCGTACTGGATGGCGAGGTCGGTGTACATGTAGCCGGGGTATCCTCGTCGGCCGGGCACCTCTTCTCGGGCCGCCCCCATCTGTCTCATCGCCTCGCAGTAGTTGGTCATATCGGTGTAGATGACCAGCACGTGCATGTCGAGGTCGAAGGCGAGGTACTCGGCGGTCGTCAGCCCCAGCCTGGGGGTGAGGAGCCTCTCGACGGCGGGGTCATCGGCCAGGTTCAGGAAGACGACCGCCCTCTCCAGGGCGCCGGTCCTCTCGAAGTCGGCCATGAAGTGCTGAGCCTCCTCGTTGGTGATCCCCATGGCGCAGAAGACGACGGCGAAGGACTCGGCCTCGCCGAGGGCCTTGGCCTGTCGGGCGATCTGGAGGGCCACGTCGTTGTGGGGAAGGCCTGCGCCGGAGAAGATGGGCAGCTTCTGGCCCCGGACTAAGGTGTTGGTCCCGTCGATGGTGGAGATGCCGGTCTGGATGAAAGCCCTCGGCTTCTCTCTTGCGGCGGGGTTGATGGCCGCCCCGGCGATCTCCCTCTCCACCTCGGGGACGATTGGAGGCCCGCCGTCTCGGGGCTGCCCGGACCCGGAGAGGACTCTCCCGATGATGTCGGGAGAGAGGGGCATCTTGATCACGTCGCCGGTGAACTTGACGGTGGACTCCTTGCCGAGGCCGCCCGTCCCCTCGAAGACCTGAACGACGACTACTTCGTTGGAGGTGTCCAGAACCTGACCCCTCTTCAACTCTCCCGTCTCCGTCCGGATCTCCACCAGCTCGTTGAAACCTATGGGCTCAGTCTTCTCGACGAAGAGGAGAGGGCCCTTGATCTCGTTAATTGTCTTGTACTCCTTGGTCATTGATAACCACCCTCATGACATCGTCTTGAACTCGCTCTCCATCTGAGCCAATACCCTGGAAAGCTCGGGCTCATAGTCCTCGATGAGTCTGACCTTGGCCAGAGCGTCCTTTGAGGGCGTTCCGAGGATCACATCGGTGGGAACGCCCCGGGAGAGAGCCTCGAAGGCGTGGTCCCTGAAGGAGAGGATCGCCTTGAGCAGGTCGAACTGCTTCTTGTAAGGACAGAAGGTGTCGACCGGGTGGAAGGCGCTCTGAGCGAGCCAGAAGTTGATGATCATCCTCGCGACCTCGAGGGTCAGCTGCTGGTCCTCGGGGAGGGCGTCGGATCCGACGAGCATCACGATCTCTTCCAGCTCGGCGTTCTCCTGGAGGATCTCCATGGCCCGCCTCTTGTTCTTGTTCCAGTCCGGTGAGACGTTTTCGCTGAACCAGGGCTCAAGGGTGAGGTCGTAGAGGGAGTAGCTGTCCAGCCAGTTGATGGACGGGAAGTGACGCCTCTGAGTGAGCTTCGAGTCTAGGGCCCAGAATACCTTGGTGATACGGAGGGTGTTCTGAGTGACGGGCTCGGTGAAGTCTCCGCCGGGAGGACTGACGGCGCCGACGATGCTGATGGAACCCTCGGTCCCCTCCAGGGTCGTAACTCTGCCGGACCTCTCGTAGAAGTCGGCGAGCCGCGCCCCGAGGTAGGCGGGATATCCTTCCTCACCAGGCATCTCTTCAAGACGGCTGGAGAGCTCTCTCATCGCCTCGGCCCATCGAGAGGTGGAGTCGGCGGTCATCATCACATCGTATCCCATATCTCGGTAATACTCAGCGGTGGTGATCCCGGTGTAGATGGACGCCTCTCGGGCAGCTACGGGCATGTTGGAGGTGTTGGCGTAGACGATGGACCGCTCCATCAGGGGCCTGTTGGTCCTGGGGTCCACCAGCTCCGGGAACTCGTGGAGCAGGTCTGCCATCTCGTTGCCGCGCTCGCCGCAGCCGACGTAGACGACGATGTCGACGTCAGACCACTTGGAGAGGGTCTGCTGCATGACCGTCTTTCCGGTGCCGAACCCTCCGGGGATGGCCGCAGTGCCGCCCTTGGCCAGGGAGAAGAAGCCATCGATGACCCTCTGCCCAGTCCTCAGGGGGATGGTGGGGGCCTGCTTGATCCTTGAAGGCCTGGCTCTTCGGACCGGCCAGTACTGGATCATGGGGAGCTCCGTCCCGTCCTCCAGGACGCAGATCGTCTCCTCGACGGTGAAGTTTCCGGACTTGATCTCCTTTACTGTCCCCCTCTTCCCTGGGGGCACCATGATCTTGTGCTTGATGAGGAGCTGCTCCTGGACAGTACCGATGGTCTGCCCGGGCTCCACCTTGTCGCCCTTCTTTACGACGGGGGTGAACTCCCACTTCTTCTTGTGGTCAATACCATCAACGAATAGACCTCTGCTGATGAAGTTTCCAGACGCCTCCACCAGCTGGGGGAGAGGTCTCTGGATGCCGTCATAAATAGAGGTAAGAATCCCTGGACCGAGTTGTGCTACCAGCGGTGCTCCAGTCTCCTTGACGGGCTCCCCAGGCTTGACGCCCGCGGTATCCTCGTAAACCTGGATGACGTGCTTGTCCCCGGCGATGCCGATGATCTCGCTCATCAGCCCCTCTTCGCCGACCAGGACCAAGTCGTACATGTGAGATTTGAGACCTGTAGCCTGCACCACCGGCCCGGCAACTCTGTGAACCTTGCCCGTGCCTACTTCCATAAATCAACACCTATTGCCCTTTTAATCTTCTCTCTCATCTCTGTGCTCTGCTCAGTTCCGATGGCTATCACCGTTGGCTTGACGGATTCCGTCAGGGTCCCCCTGAGCCTGGAAGGCAGATTGTTGAAGTCCCCCTGGCTCAGAACGACGATCCCGACCTCGGGGTCCGCCATCACCGTTTCGATCTTTGAGATGAGTTCCTCCTGGTTGGCGGCCTCGTAAGCTTTCCTCACCCCAGCCAGGGTGAAGCCGATTACAGCATCACCGCTGCCGATAACTGCAATCTGCATTACGCCACCACCTGTTCTTCGATGAGTTCAGCGGGAAGTCCCGCCTCCTTGCCGCGGACGATCTTCCTGATGTTGGAGACCTCGGTGTCCTTGCTGACGATGTAACCCAGCACCGGAAGGATGGATAGCGGATGGTAGTTCGAGAGCGCCCAGGCGTACCTCACCAGGTATGCCCGTAGCCTCGCCTCTATCCTGCTCACACTGCCTCCTTCGGCTGCTACGTCCGATATGGCACTCCAGAAGGGATAGCCCTCAAGACCCCTGACGAACTCGTTGTAGGATTGGCCCGCCATCCGGCTCAGCTCTTCGTGGAGCTTTCCGCCGGGGATCAGGTTATCCTGTATTACGCTTGCCTCGATCCCGGCCTTGTTCATCCGGAAGAGGGTGACCAGGTTCTTGACGTCTATCTCCTTTCGGACGTACTTCAGCAGTAGACCTCCTCCTACGGAGAGGGTTCCGCCGACAGCGCGCTCCATCCGGAAGTAGTAAAGCTTGTCCAGGGCGTTCTCCACCGAGGAGAGCATCTGTCCATCGTAGTGGGCCAGAGCCTCGTAGTAATCGGTACCGTCGAAGGCAGAGATTACCTCCTCGACCCGCTCCTTCTTGACGAGACCCTCCAGAAACTCCATATCCAGCTCGCCGGCGGGGACCAGATACTTGGTGATCTCCTCCTCGCTGGCTCCGTAAAACTTGCCTCGGAGTATCGTCTTGATGTTCCAGATGTCCCAGCGCCTCAGGTACTCCAGAATGAGGAACTGAGGTTCATCTATCGAGACGTCCAGGAGTTTCCTGTAGGTCTTTGCCAGGTTGGCGAAGGTGGCGAACTCCACCAGCTCCGCTCCGGAGTGGTCCTTGGCCATCAGGTCGATCTCTTCCTTGTATTGGGTCTCCTCCAGGTACCGCGTGATCTCTGGTATGTCCATGCCCAGCATTCTCTGATACATCTCGTGGGGGATGAGCTTGGTCTTCATCGCCCTGACCCGCCCCGTGATGTATGCGTACTTCACCGGTTTTCCGAACTTCGGCAAACGTAGTACCGGCATGGCCTCACCCAAACAGGATCTTGGAGACGTCTTTCATGGACTTGCTGAATGCTTCGCTCGCCAGAGTTTCGTAGGTGTGATCGTAGCTCATCGATCCATCTTCGCTCTCTATCACGACGCCGCCGACGGTGTCCACAGTCCCGGCAAAGTTGGGGGCAAGAGAAGAGACGAAGGTCTCGTCCTTTTTGCTGGACTTGACCTTCATCCCCTTCAGGTTGTAGGACTTGACGATCTCCTTGATGAGGTTCTCGTTCTCCTTAGCCGGAAGCTTCGATACCGCCTCCACCAGCTTCGAACGAGTCTCCTCCATGAGATCCTTGCGGACGTTCAGCTCCGCCCTCTTCACCTGAAGATGAGCGCTTGATATTACTCTGCGCTCGAGAGCCTCTACAGCGCTGTCTGCCTCCCCCTCTTTCTCGGACTTGATCTCCGCGGCACGTGCTCTGGCTTCATTAAGTATCCTCGCCACCTCTTGCTCGGTCTCGGCGTTGATCTCCGCGACCTTGCTCTTGCTGGTGGCAAGGATGTCCTCTACGACTGCGTCTAGTGCCATTCCTCTCGACCTCGCTCAGGATGGCGTATTCACGCGAAGGGCGTCCAGGCGAACATCAGGATCAGTGAAACAGCAAGGCCGAAGATGATGAGGGTCTCGGGCAGAAGCATCAGGAAGAGACCCTTGCCCAGGAAGCCAGGCTCCTCAGCCACGACGCCCACCACAGCAGCTCCGATACCCTGCTCACCTACGCCCGCACCAATACCGGCAAGTCCAGTCGCAAGACCTGCGCCAACAGCCAGAAGTCCGTACAGCACTCCACCATCAGTTATAGTCTCTACTGCCATTTTCTTTTCCCTCCGTTAACTAATCCTAACCGCTCAGTCTCTCAAGAACCTTCGGACACGTCCGAAGGGCGAATACTCGACTCCACCACCATGCGCGCTGTAGAACTTGGTGAACATCTCGACGTAATGCAACCTGAGAGGGTGCATGAACGGGGAGAGGATCCCCAAGAGCAGGTTGATGAAGTGAACCATAATCAACACAACTATGCCGACGACGATCGCGATCGTCGTGAATCCATCGTGCGCCCCGCCGCTGAGCATCGGCATCAAGACGTAGAAACCGAGCTGGTTGGCAGCGAAGGCGACGCCCACCGACGCGAGGCCAATGGCCAGAAGTCGCAGGTAGGATATCAGGTTGCTCACAAAGAACGGTATGTGAGTCGCGCCCATGACCCCTTCAGGTCCCCTGACCATCATGATGATGGATATGACGATGACCAGGGCGCTGAGGAGCACCAACGGGTGGCCCAAGCCCCCGGCGATCAATCCCAGGAGGCCGAGGCCGAAGAATACCTGGAAGAGGAGCACGGGGAGCCTCTCATAGTAGGCATGTCTCTTCTCGCCGTAAGCGAGCTCGTTCTTGACTCCCAGGATGGAACCAATCCCTGTGTGGACGATGCCTATGAAGAGGCTTACGCCGATCAAAACCAGAACAGAGGCCGTCGCCAGCCTGTACATGGGGAAGACCCCGCCAGCGAAGCTGCCGATCTCGGGACCTATCCTCCCGAGGGGACCGTAGAAGCCAGAGCCGAAGTCGACGCCGACGTGATGCGGGTCAGCCACCGTCCCCAGGAGCCCCGTATAGTGGGCACCACTGAAGATGTAGTCCCACAGTCCGAGCGGACCGAATATCTCGCCGAAGACGATCCCGAATATTATCGCCCATATGCTCGATATGGTGACGATGTTGATCAGAGACTGCCAGCCGGGAGTCCTGAACTTTCGCCGGAGCATCATCATCACGATGAATACTATCAGGCCGTACGCCACGTCGCCCAAGATCAGCCCGAACATCAGCGGGAAGAAGACGAATATCAGGGGCGTCGGATCGTACTCCTTGTACTCGGGGATCGCGAAGAGGCGGGTGATCAGCTCGAAGGGCTTCACTACGCCGGGGTTGTTCAGCTTTGTGGGGATGTCCTCCCCCGCCTCCACCAGCTTATCGGCCTCGGAGGCGTCCAGCCTCTCAACCTGGACCCGTCCACCTGCAACGCTCTCGATCTCTCCCTTCAGCGCCTCGAACTGGTCCGTCGGAACCCAGCCGTCGATGACGAAGGCGTTGTCGGTGGAGGCGAACCTCAGGGGCGACTCCGCTTTCTGGGCCTTGATGGAGAGGTGCTCGTCGATGGCCAGGATCAGGTCCTCGTGCTGGGCCCTGATGTCGTTTAGCTTCTTCTGGAGCGGCGCCTTCTCCCCCTCCAGCCTCTTGGAGTCGGACTCGAGGGTGCTTATGGCACCGGCGATGGTTCCAGTCATTCCCCGGGGTACGGATATCTCAGAGAACCCATGCTCAGAGAGAACCCCCGAGACCTCCCCGGCCTTCTCCACCGGGACGAATACGGCCACGGCGTTGGTGCCGCCGGAGGTGGAGGTGAAGACCTCATTGACGTAGGAGACCTTGGAGACGTCCGCCTCGACGGGGGATGCTGCGGTCCCCACGAAGGCCGCCAGGGAGCTGTAGCCGTGGAGAAGCTCCATATCGAGGGTCAGCCCCGCCAGGGGCTTCAAAGCCTTGGCCTGATCCTGCTTGATCTTGACTTCGTTCTCGATCTCAGCGATCCGCTCGGCGGTGGCGATGACGTCGTCTCCGACGTTATCGAGGATTCCGTCGATCTGGGAGAGGACCTGAGACTCGGGGAACTGCTTGTCAGGCATCTTGTCAGTGATCCCGAGGTACCTCTCTATGGACCGGAGCTTAATCAGCTGTTCGGCGTATTCAGACGACTTTCCCAGGGGCTTGCCCATCTCGAAGGCCTCATCAGCGCCAGAATAGTTGACGAGGTGCAGCAGGTTGAGCTCGTGGAGCTTCTCTATGACAGGTTCTATTACCTTATTCGACCCGGCGACGACAACACGACACATCTCAACGGGTCTAAGCATGCAACAACCCCATAAACTCCTTCAGTAGATGTTCGACTGCAGCGTTCACCTTGCCGCTGGCGCCGCTCTTCATTACATTGACCTTTTTCATGCCGTCGTCGATGATCGCCTGCTTCTTCGACTGAACCCCCTTCTCAGCATCGGCAAGACGCTTCTCAAAGTACTGCTGGGCTTCAGCCTCGGCGGTCCTCACAATGTTCGTTGCTTCGGCAGTGGCATCGGCGATTCGCTTGTCTCGCTCTTGTTGGGCCCGCTCGATGCTGGCTTGAGCATCGGCTTCCGCTTGCTTGATCTTCGATAAGATCTCGTGTCTAGTCATCTGATCCCTCTACCCTCACTACATCCTTACCGTTTTCAGACAGCGCTACCATCACTCAAGCTGTGATAAACGTTCTGACCTCATTACATGTAACAATATAAACTCTTCGGTTTTAGGCGAGATCGGCTCCCGCTCTGGAATATCTCAGCGGGACCAGAACTTCAACGCCGCATCCAGCTCTTTGTGACTCCTGGCGTACTCCTCCGCGGTGACCCCGGCCACCCAGGCCTCCACCGCCTGGACCATAGCCTTCGCGCCAGCCGTGGTCCCGGAGGGATGGCCGTGAACCCCCCCGCCGGCCTGGATTATGCAGTCGGTGCCGTATCCATCCAGGTTCGGGCGGACCATCCCAGGATGAACTCCGCCGGAGGCGACGGGGAAGACGGGGAGGAGGCCGTACCACTCCTCCCGGAGGGCGTCTCTGCAGCTGTCATTCTCCTCCCGGTCCCCGGCCATCTTGCCGAGGTAGCTTCCGGTATGGAGGTTCGTCCCTCCGGCCATCCGGACGAGCCTCGATATGGGGAGCATCGATATCCCATGACGCCTATCCCGGGTGAAGGCGCCGTGCATCGTCCTGTGGACGTGGATCGGGACCTTCACCCCCCGGGACAGGACCTCCACCGCCGAGAAGCCGGTGGTGAGGACGTCGACCATCACCATGTTGGCGCCGCGACCGACGACCTCCTCCGCCCGCTCCAGGATCTCCTCGGCGCCGGAGGTGACGTTGACGGCGTAGAAGGCCTTCTTCCCCGTCTCGTCCTCCACCTTGGAGAGCTCCGCCATCACCGCCTCCACCCTCTCGTCGATGGGGCAGAAGGACTGGTCCGTCAGGGTCTCGTCGTCCTTGATCAGGTCGAGGCCGCCCCTCACCGCCTGCCCCGCCACCTCCGCCGTATCTTTTGGGCTGAGGCCGACCTTCGGCTTTATGATCGTCCCCACCAGGGGCCGGTCGAAGACCCCCAGGATCTTCCTCGCCTCCTTTATCCCGAACCTCGGCCCCCGGTGGGCTTCGACGAGCCTCTGGGGGAAGATTACGTCCAGGAGCCTGACCTTCTTCAGGGCGCCGAGGCCGAAGAGGTTCCCGGCGACGACCGAGAGGTACTGGGGGATGTTCCCGGCCTCGAAGAGCTCTTCGGGGAAGGCGACGTACGCGAAGTTCCCCTCCGCCCGGACGACCCGGGCGGCGAGGTCTCTTGCCAGCCTCTCCCGCTCCACCTCGGTCCAGGTCCCGGTGGACTGCTCGGCGGCTATAGCCTCGGCGGCCTTCTCGATCGGAAGGTCGGTCTCGACATAATATTTCGCTATGACTTCCATATCCTCCAACTCTCCTCAGGGGAGGATAATGCACCTCGCCGGTAATAAACTCTCTTTATGCCCGAATGGTCCCCGGCGGGGAGGGGAGATACCGACATAGCGGGCTCTTCGCCCCCCCATTCTAAAAAACGGAACCGTAACAGGTAAAAGGCAAAAGGTACAGCCTCATCCAGCAGAATCACCACGGCCGGTTGGCAAGATCCGAATCAAACCTCCCCCGTCGGTCATCGGCCAGGGGCGGAACGCCGCTGATGAACGCCGATTTCGATTCGAGGGGTCGACCGGAGAGAGGGGACTGTAAATGACTAAAATCACCATCAGCTTGATCAAGGCAGACGTCGGAGGATGGCCCGGCCACGCCACCGTCCACCCCGCACTGAAGGAGACCGCCGAGGCGGTCCTATCCCAGGAGAAGGCGAAAGGCGAGATCATCGACTTCAAGGTGATGTCCGTCGGCGACGACCTCCAGCTCATGATGACCCACCAGCGGGGAGAGGACAGCGCCGAGATCCACGGCCTCGCCTGGGAGGTGATGTGCAAGGCGACGGAGAAGGCGAAGGAGCTGAAGCTCTACGGCGCGGGCCAAGACCTCCTCTGCGACGCCTTCTGCGGAAACATCAAGGGGATGGGGCCGGGGGTCGCCGAGATGGAGTTTGAAGAGAGGGCGGCCGAGCCGGTAGTCGCCTTCATGATGGACAAGACGGAGCCGGGGGCCTTCAACCTCCCGATCTTCAGGATATTCGCCGACCCCTTCAACACCGCAGGCCTCGTCATCGACCCCAGCATCCACCAGGGGTTCGTCTTCGAGGTCTGGGACATCATGGATCACAAGAAGGTGATGATGGACTCCCCCGAGGAGATGTACGACATCCTCGCCCTCATCGGCGCCAAGAGCAGGTACGTCATCAAGAGGGTCTACCCCAAGGCGGGGAAGCTCCCCGAGGACGAGCCCGCCGCCGTCGTCAGCACCGAGAAGCTCTACCAGACCGCCGGGACCTACGTAGGAAAGGACGACCCCGTCGCCCTGGTCAGAGCGCAGTCGGGGCTCCCCGCCCTCGGGGAGGTCTTGGAGCCCTTCTCCCTCGGCCACCTCGTCAGCGGCTGGATGAGGGGGAGCCACAACGGTCCCCTGATGCCCTGCGCCTTCGAGGACGCCATCTGCAGCCGGTTCGACGGCCCCCCCCGGGTTATAGCCGCCGGATTCCAGATCGCGAAAGGGATGCTGATCGGCCCCGTCGACCTCTTCCGAGACCCCGCCTTCGACCTGACGAGGCAGAGGGTCCACGAGATCACCGATTACATGCGCCGCCACGGCCCCTTCGAGCCCCACCGCCTGCCGATGGAGGATATGGAGTACACCACCCTCCCCCACGTCCTCAAGAACCTGGGGGAGAGGTTCGCGGACGCCGATTGAGGCGGGAAAGGGCGGGCCGCCCCCTCCCCTCCGACCTGCCCCCCATCGAAGGGCCCGGAACTCCCCCCAGAGCCGCACCCTCCACCCTCCATCCCCAATCCGGGGCCTGGACGAGAAATGGTTAATAATTATGCGAGCTAATTTTTAAGTCGTTCTCGTCGGCGGGGGTCAGATCACCTCCAGGAAGAGGGCGGGACTTTAACCGATCAAGATCGAGGGGGTTCGCAGGATTGGGATCGTCGACAGAACCCGAAGAGACGGGGGCCCCAGCGCCGGCGGGGGGGGCCGGGGATGGGGGGAAGAAGAGGAAGAAGCGGAGGCTGAAGGTCGCCCACCCGGAGAGGTGCATAGGATGCCTCTCCTGCATGTTCGCCTGCAGCAGGATCAACGCCGGCCGGGCGTCCCCGGACCGGAGCGCCATCAAAGTCAAGACCCAGGGGGGGCTCGAAGGGGACTTCGCCGTCGTCGTCTGCCGCGCCTGCACGGACCCCCCCTGCGCCAGGGCCTGCCCCACGGGGGCCCTCGTCCGGAGGGAGGGGGGCGGGGTCCTCCTGAATAGGGAGCTATGTCAGGGGTGCGGCGCCTGCGCCGAAGCCTGCCTCATCAGGGCCATATCCCAGGACGACGAGGGGCAGACGGTCTGCTGCAAGCACTGTGGCGCTTGCGTCGCCTTCTGCCCCCACGGAGTCCTGGAGATGGAAGAGGTGGAGGAATGGGGGGGAGGTTTGTAGGATGCTGAGAAGGGTTCTATACATAGACCTGGGGAGGGGCGAGAGCGCCGTCGAGGAGAGGGAGGATCTCTTCGAAGAGTGGCTCGGCGGTACGGGGGTGGCGACCCAGCTCCTCCTGGAGGAGTGCCCCCCGGGAGCGGACCCCCTCTCCCCGGAGGCCCCCATAGTATTCAGCATCGGCCCCTTGAACGCCCTCTTTCCGGCCATCACCAAGACCGTCGCCGCCTTCAAGTCCCCCTTGAGCGGCGAGCTCGGCGAGTCCTACGCCGGCGGGAGGCTCGGGATGGCCCTCAGGTTCGCGGGGCACGAGGCGGTCGTAGTAAGGGGCGCGGCGGAGCGGCCCGTCTACATATCCATCGAGAACGACGAGGTGAAGATCAAGGACGCCACCTCGATATGGGGGGTCCCCGCCACCGTCGTCGGATACATCCTCCGCGACGTCGAGACGGGGGTTGGCCGAAGGTCGATCATCAGGATCGGACCCGGCGGGGAGAGGCTCGTCAGGTACGCCGGGGTGGTCGTCGACACCTACCGCCACTTCGGGAGGCTCGGCCTCGGCGCCGTCTTCGGGTCGAAGAAGCTGAAGGCGATCGTCGTCTCGGGGACCGAGGACGTGATGGTCCCGGACCCCAGGAGGTACAGGCGGATCTACAACCGCCTATTCAAGACCGTCGTCCAGACCGACGCCATGGAGAAGTACCACGACATCGGCACCCCCATCAACATCAACGTTTTAAACCAGCTGAAGGGGCTCCCCACCCGGAACTTCCAGGATAGCAGCTTCGAGGGGGCCGAGAAGATCAGCGGCGAAGTCCTCGCCGACAACTACCTCTTCCGGAGGGTCTCCTGCGCCCACTGCCCCATCGGCTGCATCCACATTGGGATGCTCAAGACCTCCTTCTCTCGCGAGCATGAGTTCGAGATCAGGAAGATCTCCTACGACTTCGAGCTCCTCTACGCCCTGGGGTCGAACCTCGGGGTCTCCTCCGCGGAGGGGGTGCTGGAGCTGATCGAGGCGTGTGAGCGGCAGGGGCTCGACGCCATCAGCACCGGGGTCGTCCTCGCCTGGGCGACGGAGGCCCTGGATCAGGGGCTCGTCACCCTCCAGGAGACCCTGGGGGTATCCCTCCGGTGGAACGACGTCCCCAGCTACCTGAAGGCGATAGAGAATATAGTCAGGATGGAGAACGAGTTCTACGCCGCCCTCGCCCAAGGGGTCGTCTTCGCCTCGGAGAGGTACGGCGGCGGGGAGTTCGCCATGGCCCTGGGGAAGAACGAGGTCCCCGGCTACCACACCGGCCCCGCCTCCGTAGTCGGCCTCACCGTGGGGGTGAGACACTCCCACCTCGACAACGCCGGCTACAGCATCGACCAGCGAGCTCTGAAGAAGAGCCTCACCCCCGAGGAGATGGTCGACGCCATCATCCGGGAGGACGACTCCCGGGGGGTCTACAACTCCCTCGTCGGCTGCCTCTTCGCGAGGGGGGTCTACACCCCCGAGAACATCCTCGAGGCCCTGGGCTCGGTGGGGATCGAGAAGACGGAAGGGGAGCTGGAGGAGCTCGGCCGGAGGATCTTCGACGAGAAGTACAGGTTCAAGAGGCGGGAGGGGTTCGACCTGGCAGAGGCCCGGATACCCCGACGGTTCTACGAGACGGTCTCCGCGGTCGGGATGATCGATCCGGAGACGATCGAGGAGATGATGAGGATCTACCGGAAGAGGCGAGGCTGGTGAACCCGCTCCAACAGACCCCGAAGGGTGGCTGGAGAGCTGGCCCCCCAATCCATAAACGGAGATGTAATCTGTGATCTACACCATAACCCTGAACCCCGCCCTGGACAGGACCCTCTGGGTCAGCGAGATCAAGGAGGATGTATCGAACCGGATCATCCGGGAGGAGAGCTACCCCGGAGGGAAGGGGATCGACGTATCGAAGGTCCTGACCGCCCTCGGCGTCCCGAACCGGGCCCTGGGGTTCATCGCCGGGTTTGCGGGCCGCCAGCTGGAGGCTCAGCTGACCCGGGACGGGACCGACTGCAGCTTCATCCCCGTCTCCGGGGAGACGAGGACGAACGTCGTCATCCACGAGCTTGGGAGCGGAAGGCAGATCATCCTCAACTCCGCCGGCCCCGAGGTGAAGCCCTTCGAGCTCCTCGAGATCTCCGACCTGGTCAGGAAGATAGAGGAGCCGGAGTTCGTCTCCATCGGAGGGAGCCTCCCGCCCCGGGCCCACCCCGAAGTCTATCGGAAGATCATCGAGACGGCGAAGCTCCGGAGGGCGAAGGTCGTCCTGGACGTGGACCGGGAAGCCCTGAGGGTGGGGATAAGGGGCAAGCCCGACGTCATAAAGCCGAACATCCACGAGCTCTCCGCCCTGGTGGGCAAGAGGCTGGAGAAGAGGGGGGAGATCCTGGAGGCGGCCCGGGAGATAAACCGACGGGGCGTCGGAATCGTCCTGGTATCGATGGGGCCGAGGGGGATCCTCCTCGTCTCCGAGGGGAAGGCGTACCAGGCGGTCCCCCCCCAGGTGGAGGTGGTGAACACCATCGGCGCCGGAGACTCCTCGGTGGCGGGGTTCATATACGGCCTCGCCGCGGGAAGAGACCTCAAAGAGGCTCTGATCTGGGCGACGGCCGCCGGGACGGCGACGACCCTCCGGCAGGGGACCGCCCTCGCCACCCGGGAGGACGTGGAGAGGATCGTCCCCCAGGTGAGGCTCGAGACGATATCGGAGGATTGAGGAAGATGACGAGAAGAATGGAACGAGACGAGGTGCGGGTCCCCGCGGACGTTCCGCCCGGAAGGCGGTGGGACTACCAGGAGAGCTACCTGAAGATCACGAGAGGGAGCGGCCGGCTGATGCTCTTCGCCGGAGACCAGAAGGTCGAGCACCTCAACCGGGACTTCAGCGGCCCGGGGATCAGCCCCGAGGACGGAGACCCCGAGCACCTCTTCAGGATCGCCGACCGCGGGAGGATCGGGGTCTTCGCCGCCCAGCTCGGCCTCATCGCCCGCTACGGGATGGACTACCCGAGGGTCCCGTACCTCGTCAAGCTCAACTCGAAGACCGACCTCGTCCAGGCCGACCAGAGGGACCCCCTCAGCCGCCAGCTGGTGGAAGTCTCCCAGGTGGAGGAGTTCGCGAAGGATAGCGGCCTCGA
>Ga0334898_1002729_pt1 | contig 15599 bp, 9 predicted proteins | sample GraSluR3_MG_10_FD_207228 | JGI IMG/M metagenome (GOLD analysis project Ga0334898, IMG submission 207228) | Sludge microbial communities from methane-producing bioreactor in Wageningen University, Netherlands - Granular Sludge_3_08-R3 | ecosystem: Engineered > Bioreactor > Anaerobic > Unclassified... | reverse complement strand
CCACCGGACTTACCCAGGGATCTATGATTGCCTCACCCCTGGCCGATACCATGGAAGACTTGTTCATTGATACTCTGGGAGGAATATTGGGTGCTGCCATAGGAATCATCCTTATTAAAAGAGAAGAAAGCAGAGGAACTGAACCAGAAATGCTGGATGAACTGGAAGCCCTGGCTTCAGGAAATGACGAAAATAAAGACGAATAAATTCGTGTTGATTTGTAAGGGTGTGATTGGGGTGATAAAATAAATTATAAAAGAATTCAAGGCATTATTATTGCTTTTTTAGTGTTTTTAGTTATTGTGTTTGTATTCAGCATCCTGGCTGATTTTGCAGGTGAAAAATCACCTACAGGGCCTGTTAAAATTATCTCCTGGCTTTGTGGTTCTATTATTGCCTTTAAAATTTTTGAAAAACTAACAGAAACTCGTGAGGAAGATCAGATCTGATCTTCATAGTAAAATCCGTATTTCATCTTTACTCATATACGTGCTAATTATCACAATAAATCCTGGTAAATTATATACAGGTGTGATAAAATAGTGGAACCTGTCTTGTGACACCTACAATGGGGCTTGTTCCTCTTATTGCTTAACAAGCCCTTGAAAATTTTATATTACTAATTGAAATGGAATTTTCTTATATTCGATAGGATATGAAATGAAACTGTAGGTCATGATGATAGAATAAGCTTTTAAATAACATTTTATGGTAACATGTACTAATTTTCTATTGATAAAATGTTGATTAAATCTCTAAAAAACTGTGAATATTTCCAGGTCCAGGATAAGACTGTTCTCTGTGAGCTTCTACACCCTAAGAATGAAGACATAGATATGGGCTGCAGCATCGCCCACGCCATTATAGAAGAGGGTAAGGCATCTTTACCACATAAATTGAAGACTGGTGTGGAGATCTACTATATTCTGGAAGGCAGTGGTAGAATGCATATTAACCAGGAAATTTCCGAGGTAGAAGCTGGTGAAGCCATTTACATCCCCCCAGAACATGTGCAATGGATAGAAAATGTTGGGAATGACAAATTAAAGTTTTTATGTGTGGTTACACCACCCTGGCAAGAAGAAGATGAAGAATTATGCGAAAACTAATAATCATGGGTTATTTTGAGTAAATTACCATAACACACAGGTAACTGAACTCCATATCTGCCACTTCTTCTAAACTTCCCTTAAAAACTCTTTCATCAGGGTAACTGAGCTTTTCACACACTGCAACTCTTCTTTCAGGATTAACTCCATTTTCCAGTAGGAATTGGGCTAATTGTTCCACCCGGAAGTCAGGTAACACCATAGTTGGTTTTTCATTATCTAAAAAACCAAGTATAACTTCTGAATTCCCTTTCCCATGCAATGTGAGGAGGTTTACTTCATCCCAGGGGATTTGAAGTCTGGCAGCAGCGAGTTGCAGGGAACTGATACCTGGAACCACTTCCAAGTCCAGGTCATCCCTTAATCTGAGGATGGGTTTCAGAACACCAGAAAATCCTGGGTCTCCTGTGGATAGAATAGCCACATCCTTACCTTCATCTACTAATGAAATTGATTTTTTCATCATTTCATCCATGTTCCGTGCCCGGAGCACCAGAGTTTCCCCAGAAAACCCTGGGAATAAATCTAGAGCGCGTTGACTTCCCACCAGAACATCAATAGACTCAGCAACCTTAATGGCTGCTTTAGTTAGGTAATCACTGGATCCTGGGCCGGTTCCCACTAGGTAAAGTTTTGCCATGTTATATTTCTCTCCTGGAATTTCAGATAATAATGAATAGTTAATTAATGTTTGATTATCTAATATAATGCTCTTTAAAACTTAATTTTAAATGGAGATTCACCAATCAAGAAAAATCACAATCACAAGATATTATGATTATAAATTATCTTGCAAAGCCCAATTATGTTACATTAACTAATTTTAGTAAATATAATATATTATATTCACTATAAAAAATTTTTCATGGATAAAATATGATTAAATTTTGTAGTAAATTTTATAAGTAAACTTATTGTTAATTAAAATCCTTCTTAATAATTAGAGTTAGCTATGATTAAAATAATAGTTAAGATGATATTTATGATAAATTTAATAGCTTACTATAAGTAAACAGAAGGCCATGAAATAAATAATCGATTTAATTCGTTATGAGCAATAGGTTCTTAATAATAAATACTAAAAATCAAATTTTTTTCCTAAAAATAGCTAAATTTGTATATCAAACAATGTATATTCAAAGAAACAAAAATTAACATAGTCAATGAAGTGGTTTTTAGTAAGAAATCATGTTCAAATAGCGTTATGGGAACAAAACATAAAGAAAGTAACATTATACGAGTTTATATAATTAAATCTTAGCTTATGTATAATGAATAGGAACAAAAATAAAATTTAAAATTTTCCTGACATTTAACTAAAAGTTACACTATAATTAACAAGAACCGAATGAACCTAGAATAATAGTTGGATTACTAAGATTTATTTTCCAAATATCAGATAGTGCTTGAAGAACGTACCAACTCATAGGATTAGTAATATTAATATAAATACTTAACCCCCTATTACCACCTTAAAAATCCCAAGAGGGAATGTATCAAAAGATTACTAAACTAAGCAAATCCATATTATAGCGTAATTTATATGTCAATGCCAATATTCTCTAATTTTCCATCCCATTACATCTTAAATCTAATTTTAAAACCTATAAAATTGTTTTCAGAACATATAATGCCTTTTTTTAAAACCGTTACAACATTTTGATCCTAACGTAATAGTGAGGCTAACCTTATCGGTTCTTTATTGATATTGTAAAGTCTGGATAATTATTGGAGAAGTAATATGATTTCAAAAGAAGTTGAAAAAGAAATTTGTAACATTGTTGATGAGCTAATTAAAGAAATGCTAACTCGTTGCATATTGAAAATAGAATATTCCTTAGTAGATGACATTAAACATCTGGAAATAACAGTAGAAGAACAAAATGAAATTATAAATATTATTAAAAATCACTTTCATGATAAATATAATGATTATAAATTTGAGGGATGGGAAATAACAATAGATGAAGACATGTGTTTAAATTTCATAGATGTACCTCTTAATAATGCAGAACATAATGGGCACTATGGAAGAAATGTTAGGATTATTGATCTAATTTTTGATGATTATAAAGAAAAAAAATATGCTGGAATAATTAATTACCACCAAGGATATACTGAATGGGCTTATGAATATGCAACTAATAGAAGAAATGATGTAATAAAAGTGAATCAAGGCCAATATCGACTCATTTTTGAGGACAATGTTGTGAATGATAAAGTAAATGAAATAAATGAAACACATAAGTTATACGAATATCCCCTTAAATTTGATGATCCCTTCTTTAAGAATGGTGAATTCTTCAGTAAACAAGATAAATTAATCAAAGCTTTTTTAACAGGAAGTGAAAAAGTAGCTATATCCTCAACTATGATATTGATACCATTTTTTTGTAAAGGAATATATTATTACCTTACTATTGATAATTTAACAGAACAAATAAGCATAGATTCTGTTAATACAGCATTCAAACACATTAATAAACAAAGTAACTTGTATTATCAAATAATTACTGCCATTCCAAAAGAATTAAGAGATGAATATGCTGAATTTGAGCATAATCTATTGAAAGATATCAGAAAAGCTACTGGAAAAAATAATAAATTATTAAAGCAGTTTTATAAAGACAAACCTAAGAGATTAGTGGAAAGCAAATATATTTACAAAGTAGAATGACATGTTTTTGAATAGTTCATTCCTTATTTTCACAATTTTTCAAAGGATATTAAATCACTTAAAATTCATAAATTAGTTATAAAAAAGTTAATAATTAATATTAACAAACAAATTGAAGCTGAAATACTTATTAATTCTTATCCACTAAATTATAGCATGAAAAAAGACGAATTAAAGACATATATAATCTCTTTTCCCTTTTCTTTTTCTACTCTCCCTTTTAGGGAGGGTGGGTATACTTTATTTTAGCATATAATGGAGCAATTAGTATATGTAAAATAATTATTACAAAAGGAGGTTACTACATGACAAGACTAAGCATGACATTACCAAAAGGACTTCAAGATGCTATAAAGAATACATAAATAAACACGGTAATCAGCTATCTTGAACTGCTTAAAGAGCTCTTCTCATATAAGTACAATATTAAAACTACAACATGTAATAATATAAATGTTTAAACACCCTGAAAGTTGTTATTATCCCTCTGAAAAACACAAATACACTTAAAAGAATAAACAAAATGCTGGATAGAAAATAACCTTCATTTAGGCCATAGTTTACTAAAAAGTTATATATTGATAGTAAAAATGAAGTAATATTAGCTTTACTTAGAACTAATGCTATATATAACATAAAACACCCTACTGAAGAGAATATTGTGGCTGAAAGGAATAATAATCCACTTTTCATTAAGTTATTAATGCTTTTTTCAAAAGGTTCATAATTTGCTCCTTTTTCTTCCAATTTCGCTTTAGTAGGTCTTAAAACTAAAACTATATTAAAACATAATAGGCAAAATGTTCCATAAACCAAAAGTAAAGTTAAAGTAATAGTAAACAATTCTGTAAAATTGTTTAAGAAAGATAAATATTGAATATATTTTGATAGCAGTTCTTGAGCTAGGTACACAATAATAATCGAGCATACAGGTCCTAAAACAAATGAAAACCCAGATATAGTAGACTTAATGTCATTTTTTGAGATTGTTATTGTTTCTCCCTCTTTAATTAATCCAAAAATAAACGGACTTGAAATATAGGCAATAAAGAAAACAGAAATAAATTTAAATGTTTCATTAGGGTTTCTTATAATAACATCAGCTAAAAAAACTGATAATAATACAACTATTATTAATTTAAAGTGTTTATTAATTTTTTTATCTAATTCCTTAAACTTCACAATAGCACCCATATCGTATTTGTGTCCAAATTTATATTGTTTTAATCCAAACTTTATTTTATGAAAAAAAGCGATTCCTTATTCATTATTCTATTAATTATAAGTATAGGATTATTAATGTACATATCTTTAATGTACAATATCTTGTGGTTAATTCTTATCATCTATATTTCAACACTTATTTTCAGAATATTCGTTTTGCCAGCAGAATATGAATCCGAATCAACCGAAGAATTATTAAAAATTGTTAAAAAGAGAATTAAAAATCGGAAATTCATAACAACTGCTAAAATCGAATTATTAGATTATGGAAGATACAGTGGAATATTAGCTTTGATTTTAACTTCGTTGTGTTTAAAATTTTATATGGATTATATTAACTCTAAATTTGGTGTTAGTAATGGGGTTCAAGATGTTTTATTCATTATTTTAACTTTTATTTTGGTCTATGCAACTCTTTCATTACTCTCATTGACTTATACATTAGTTTTAAGAAATGAAGAAAATAAAGAACTTATTGAAATAGAGTATATAGATGATATTTCTTTACAGCACAAAATTGAAATGGAAATATATGAGAAGTTAAACCGTTTTAAAAAGGAATTAAGAGAAGAACCAAACATTAATAATGAAGAAGAGATAGAAAAAAGAGTTAAAGACAAAAAAGAAGAATTAATAAAATCTTATCATATTGGCACTACAAAAAAAATGCTCAAAATCAAGAGAGAACAACAGTTAAAGTATAGAAAAGCTGGGCAATCATTTTTTATGAGTACATTATTATTAGGGGGAGGATTCCTGTTTATATACGCTTTTTTTGTGTTCAGCTCAATTACTATCTCAACTAATACAATTTTTTATGCAATTAAAAATTTGATTATCTCAAGTAAGATTACACCCTTGTTTCAATTCATGACTCTTCTTATATTGAGTTATAGTACTTTAAATTTTTTAAGAGGGTTAATAATAGCATTTAAAGCTCTTATACGCGAAATACCCTATTAAACCCACTTAACAAAATCTGCTTAGAGCTAGACCAAAAATTAGGGAAAATGTTTTCAGGATAAAGGGGTTCAGTTAAAATACCCCTGGCCGGTGCTTTCACTTATCAATATAAACTTGAATATTTCCTTGCATTGCACCGCATCTTATCCCAACACTCTTAGCCCCGTTACTATTCAATGTTAGATTACCACTGCTGGGAGCGTCACCGAGTTTCATACGAACGTTTTTCATCTCTATAATATTATCGCTGTAGTTATTTGCATTTTTACCATTTTGAGTTACAGTATTATAAGTAACAAACTCAAAATATCCGCCAGTATCAGTAAAATCGCCAATTTGCACTGGAGAAATATTATTATATTTAATAAGCACAGTTTCAACATCATCAGGAAGTGTCACATAAATATCTGCTAAAGCTGAGCCCCCTTCAATTGTTAAATTATCTTTGGTTAGATTATATTCAGCTAACAACTCCATATTAGTAGTATCAGCAGTACTAGTACATCCAGAAACCATTACAACAACAAGCAAAATAGCTATAATCCCAGAAATTATTAATCTATGTTTCCCCATTTTCATTTAAATCCCTTTAATTACCCCTATTACAAATGTCTATTGCGGTTCTTCTTCTATCATTTCAATATCCCTTTTAGCAATCAATTTTGCCCTTTCTTCTGTTTTTTTAAATGTATCCCACGTTCTTTTCTTAAAATCACATCTTACACAATTCCAAACGTACCAATAATAATTATCTACTATTTCGAGTTGTGTTTCACAGTTCGGACATCTTGGGGGATTTTCAAGATAAATAGATGGTTTACTAGTGTCAAAAGGGTTTGAAAATGGACCTGGATTAATTGTCCGTACCTTCCATATAACATCATGATATAATAGTTTACCTATGTCAATCCAACCATAGGTTGGTTTAAATCCAATAGGAACTGAACCATAAGACATTTTTTTTCTGATAGCAATAGAAATAATCCAGAATACCAATATGATGATTAGAACAACCCAAAATATTGTTGGAATTGAAATAAAAACTGAATACCAATCTTTTTTAGCTAAAATTGAGTAAATATATGGCAGTATAAGAACTACTATTCCCGCAAAAACTGGGGAACGATAACTTTCTGTAATAAATTTAAGTATATTCATTTAATTAACCCCAATAGAGTATTTAATTAATAAACTTTATACCATTCTATAATAAATAGATTTTCAGAAGATGGTGATGGTATGTCTAAATTCGAAGAGTTAGGTAATTTACTAGAAAAATCTAGAAGCGACTATCTTGATGATATTTATAGATGTAGTAAATTTGCTAGTGAACTTGTTCGTGGATTAATGGAGTATTTGGAAATCCCAGAATCAGAACAATTAGTTAAATTTTTTCAAGACAAAAAAGAAGATGAAAAAACAGAAACTTATCGATATATTAGGGATACAATGGAATTCAACCCCGAAGATAAATTTTGGCACTTTGGAATTGAATTAAAGATTTACGAACCTCATAATAAACTGAATTCCACACGAATACGATGGGGGATGTTAATAAAAAGTTTTGAAGATTATTTTATTCTTAAAACCGATGTTACGGCCAGAGAAGATATAATTCATGAAAATAATGTGGAGGAGTACAATAAATTCTATGAACACATATTTAAGCAATTAAAAACACACTTTGAAGAAACAAATATTAACTATGCTAAAAAAGAAGATGGTAATAACCTTATATATATCCATTAACCCTATAAATTAATCATCATCATAGTTTTTTAATATCTAACTTAGGCAATGTCTTGAAAATAATATTTGCAGTTCTATACTCTTTTAGAACTTCTTCGCTCAGTAGTTTACAAATACGCCAATAGAATAAGAAGCACAGCAAAAATCTATTTAAAACAATAGTTTTTCTACTAATCTCCATTTATCTGTTTTTTTCCAAGTATTCCGCTATCGCTTGGCGAATGTGAAAACTTATAGGATTGTAGCTTTTTTCTGACAATTCCCTTAATTTATCCAACATAGTAGGAGGCAACTTGATAGTTATTTGCTCCATTTGTTCTTTAGATTTAGGTCTTCCTCTCTTTTTTGGTTCAGGCATGATTTCACCTATAGCAAGTGGTATGTTTCAGGGAGTTTATAAAACTTTTAGGAAGTTTTATATTATTTATTAAATTTTTTTAAACTTCGTTATATCCGTATATTACGAAGTAAACCCATCCCAAACCACCAATAAAACCCATGAATAAACAATTAAATCTAAAATAAGACAAAAAACATCATAAGAAGTATATACCTCCACCACCACCAAAAAAAATCTCAAAGGGGTATGTATTAAAAAATAACGTAACTAAGCTAGTTTATATGATATAATAATTTAAACTTAATGTCTGAAATATTGTATTATTCTATTAAATAAATAAACATAACAAAATTACATAATGTGTTGAGAACTTCTTTTAAGAAAGATATTGGGTTTAAAAAGCAATACAACAACAATGTATGCCAAAAAACCAACAGCGCAAACGACATATTGTTCATTGTTTTGTAGATATGTCATTTGAATTAAGTACGTGTTAATTAAAAGTATAGTTTGAACGACAAGCACACATAATAAAGCCACATAATAAATTACACGATTGAAATTGAAAAGTTTAAATGTATAAATCAAAACTCCAATAACACCTAAACAAATAACCAAATATCCTAGATTGTTTGAAGATACATACCAAAGAAATAAAGCAAATACCGTGCATAACTCAGCAATAACAAGAGATCTATCAACCATTTATACTGCCGCCTTTTCAAATTCCTTAATCAGATGTAACCTAATTCAATAAAGTGTCAAATAACACCTTATTGAACATGGTTCTTATAAATATTTCTTTTATCAATGGGAAAACTCAAATTCACCAGCGAAAGCATTAATTGGCAAGATAGGGTTCCCAACTTGGATCTATGCAATTAACATAAGGTTCTCCCGGCCGGGGATGATCTTCTTCACCAGGAGGGATTGGATTCGGATCTGGATTTGTATAACTAAAAGCACCATATAGTGAAAGTATTGTATCCCCTACACTAAATAAAGTCTGAGTCGATACTGCCGTATATACACTTACACCTGCCCTAATAAGTGTCACACTCTTACTTACAGCTCCAAGTGTAAGTCCGGCCCCCGTTACGGTGAAAAGTGTACCATAATAGCTAATTTTATTAATGTCACTTGGGTCTGGTTCTCTTGTATAGACTGCATACGGTTCCCAATATCCTGGCACATAATAATATATTGTTCTCGTCACTTTTAAGTGATAAAATCTTCTTTCAAATCCAGAAAGGTACCAAAAAGCACCTATTCTTTTATAACCCCATGGTGTCCAAATTTTCCATCCAGGATAATATGAAAATACAGGAACATAGTAAGGAATTTTTCTATCTATTCTAATAGTATAAGATCTCTTCTCAGGAGGATGCCAGCGCCATTTCATTGTTCTTACTGTATGCCATAATCCTTTGATAGTTCCCATCTGATCATCAGTCAACTGCACAGCACCTTGTATTGCATCATTTAACACAAAAGCATATCCCATGTAAAGTTCATTGAACTTGGTTAGATTCATTTGTATAATACCAAGATTAGGATCAAACAAAGTTACTGTGTCATTGGTTATATTTTGTATTACATCAAAGTGATTGTAACCATTGATTTTTAAAACAACTATATAATCAGGTTGTAGTTGTCCAATGCTTAATTCATATCCATATGCATTTACTCCTTTAGCATTAGCTGCATTTTTCAAACCAAGTAAACTAGTTCCAGTTTCATCTGTTTCTGCAATTTTGGCCATTTCAGCTTCAGTAGTATATATTCCTAATTTTTTCAAGATAGTTGCTAAGGCGGCAGGTCCACAAGTATACATTGTAGTTGCCATAATTACTTCGCCAGATTCTATTACTGATGTGTCTGTAAGCCAGTTATCAGCGAAGTTGTTCTCTGATATAATAGTTCCGATGGAATCATGATAGGTGATTCCTGCCCCATTGTCTGTAAGATTATTTCCAATTATTTTATTATCGTTGGTGTCGTAAAGATAAATTCCCACCCAATTAACTGTGAGATTGTTTCCAGTTGTGTTGAAATTATTTGAATGCTGTATATAAACTCCATAGTAATTTTCATCAAATTTATTTCCTATTATTGAGTTGTAATTAGACATTTTAGCATAAAGACCATTTTCATTTTTAATTATATTATTATACAAGATGTTGTTGCCTGTTGATTTATAAAGTGATATTCCATTGACACCACTTTTTATTATGTTTCCTGTAATGTTATTGTTTCCAGACATATACAAATAGACGTTCCATTCACTTTCGCTAATGATGTTATCAATTATAAGACAATTATAAGCATTGCTTAACGATATACCATGTGAAATATTTGCACTGACAATGTTTATACCCCGTATTTCAGTTCCACTACCTGCGTTAACAACCAAAATTACGCTTTTATTGAAATCTTGTGGTTTTAAGGTCACATTTTCCCCAGTAACAGCTTTTATAATAATTTTTTTGTCAACTAAAACGTTTTCTACGTAGAGACCCTCAGAAATGGTTATTGTATCCCCATTCACTGTATCCGGATCATCTATTGCCTCCTGTATACTGGAGAAACTTTCCATAGTACGATCGTTGCGAACTCCCAATATGTTTATACTGGTTATATTGACGGATTGAGATACTGTTTGATTGTCTAATGTTACTGAAACATTTGCCAGACCCGCTGATGTCCCTGTGAGTTTTAATTCAGATCTACCTCTCTTGGTGGTTCCAGAGCTGTTCATCGTTCCAATTGTTGTGTTGAAGTAGATAGGTATATTATCCGGTATACTACCATCTGATGACGTGTCTTTCCCTTGATTATTATGAGTAATATCTGCCGTTATTTGGTAGTTGTAGTTCGTTCCGTTACGATCAGAACGATCGGTGAGGCTATTAACGGAAAGTACCAACCATGGATCGTATATAACCTCTCCTCCAGAAATGCAAATGTCGCTCGGGCTATTCAAGGATACTAATGGACTATTGGACCCCCACCAATTATTAGTCGCGTTAATAGTCCCATTACCCACATTATAAAACCCATACCTACTATTACCAAGAATCCTATTGAAGTGCACTTCTGTTGATGAATTATTTAGATAAATTCCATCCAGATTATTATAGAGGTTGTTGCTGTAAATTCTGCTGTTATTTGAGTCTTGAATTTTGATCCCTACAGAATCATTTGCGAATATACTATTACTGGAAACTTCGTTTTCAGAGCCTGTGTTTATAAATACGCCATTTAGGCCGTTGTTTGAAATTTCATTCCCAGAAATAACATTATTTGTGGAATTGTACACGTAGATCCCATTAGTATTGTTTGTTATGTTATTTCCTAAGATTTGATTTTCATTGGAGTTGTTAATGAATATGCCAACATTATTAATGGATCCATTTATAATCAGATCTTGTATCGTTGTACCGTTAGCACTAATATTTATTGTGAAAATTGGTAGATTAGGGTTTAATGCTTGTATTGTCACATTACAATCATAGATTGGCCTTATGGTAACTTTTTTATTGACCACAACATTTTCTGAATAGTTAGTTTTTTGTAACCAGATAGTGTCACCAATGATGGTGTCTTGATCATCTATTGCTTCCTGTATGGAATTAAATATCTCATATGTTCTGAAATTAAACGTCCCATTCGGATTAGACCTTGCTATCCATGGTACTACATAAACTTTTTCTGGAGGAGTTTCAGTTGCATTGTAAGATGTCACGATCTTTGAGTACATATAAACCAGGGACTCGTAACCCATTACATCCCCAATAGTGGTATCTGTGACATTATTTGGTGCTGTTCCGTTTGTATCCATGTAAGATTTTATTTTATTGGCCATACTTACGAATTCTGTATTATATATTGTTCCACAGGTGATTTTTTCAGTGATATTGGTTGGATTTCCGATAGTTTCCAAAATTATGGAAGTGTTCAAATAATTTTCAATATTTATAACGGACCGGACTAAGAGATTCAAGAATTGAGACGTTGTTACTTGTATTCCTGCAACAGTCACAGTATTTGGAAGAGTATAATTAGTATCAACATAAGACTTAACAGTTTCTGAAGCATTTTTTATCTGGTCTGTTGTTATAAAAACCGTGCTTGTGTTTGATATCACCATCCACGGATTAACTGTGATGAATTGGGGTAAGGTATTTGTTGCATCATGTGAGTTTATGATTTGACTGTACATGTAGATTAGAGATTCAAAGCGTATGTCTCCTAAACTTGTAGTTCTACAATTAGGCGCTTGTCCATTAGTATGCATATATGACATTATATCATTTGCAAGGTTAACATAGTTCTCACAGACAATATTTTCCCCCTTAGTTATTGTTTCAGAAGGAGTAAGAGCAGTATCGTAACTTATAAGTGCAATTGAAGTATATAAAGAATCATCTATATTTAATACTGTAGCAACTGCCATTTGTAGGAATTGAGCCATATTTACAGTTGTTCCAGCGATTGTGACAGAAGATGGTAATTGATGATTAGTTTCCACATAGGATTGCAAAGTTTTTGATGCATCTTGTATTTGATCTACAGTAAAAAATATAGTGCTTGCATCTGAGACAACCGCCCATGGTGTAACAGTAATCTTCTGAGGCAATGCCGTTTTATTACCATAATAATCCACTATTAAGGAGTACAAGTAAACTAATGATTCATAACGTATGTTTCCTAAACTAGTTGACACATAATCTGGTGCTCTTCCATTAGAATCCATATAAGAGATTATAGTCTCAGCATGATCTATAAAAGAGGTAGTGTTAATGTTTCCCCCCGTCACGGTTTCTGATGGGCTATTCGCCGTATTATAACTTTGTAAAACAAGTTTAGCGTTTAGTTTCCCGTTTATATTTGTTACTGTCGTGGTTAAAAGTTTCAAAAACTGAGGCATGGTTACTTGTGTTCCAGATATAGTAACATAACTTGGAAGCGTGTGATTTGCCTCTGTATATGACTTTACTGTTTCTGAAGCATCTTTAATTTGATCTGTTGTTATGAATTTGGTATTGACATTGGAAACAACCGACCACGACCTTACTGTTATAAGATCAGGTAGAGTGTAATTATTTGCCTTATAAGAGGATAATATCTGGCTGTACATGTAGATAAGCGAAGGATAGTTTATGTTTCCGAGACTACTGGTTTGGTAGTTAGGTGCTCTTCCATCTCCATACATGAAAAACTCAATCGATCGTGCAAGATCGAGATACTGTGTCTGGTTGAGGCTTCCACCTGTAACTGTTTCTGGAGTATCTGTTGGAAGCCCATAGCTCTGCAGAACTAACTGACCAGCATAAGTGCCATTTATGCAATGTAAGGATGTGGTTAGAAGTTTCAAAAACTGAGGCATGCTCACAATAGTTCCAGAAATATTTACATTATTTGGAAGCGCATGATTTGTCTCAATATATGTTTTAACCGTTTCTGATCCACTAATTACCTGGTCAACATTGAAAGTTACTGTATTTGGATTCGAAATTACTGACCATGGAATAACTGTAACATATTGTGGAATAGTGTTTTTTACATTATAATAGTTTAAAATTTGGCTGTACATGAAAACCAGATCTTCATAGCGCATGTTTCCCTGTGAAGTTCCGGCATAATTTGGTGCATACCCATTGGAATACATAAAAGAGATTATGTTATCCGCAACAACGAGATAATTTTCATAGTTAATTTTTCCACTAGTTAAGGTTTCTGAAGGGCTAGGTGCTGTGTTGTAACTTTGCAGAACAATTGATTGGTATAAACCAGCATTAACATTTTTTAATGCTTTGAGTTCAAGATTCAAGAATTGAGGCATTGTAATTTGCATTCCAGAAATTGTTACACTAGCTGGAAGAGCATGATTGATTTCTATATAGAATTTAACTGTGCTTGCTGCAGTTTTTATTTGATCCATAGTCAAAAAAATAGTGTTTTGATCTGTAACTGTTGCCCATGGTGTTAATGTTATATAACTAGGTAACCACAGGTTTGTACTGGCAGAGTTTATAATTTGTGCGTACATATAAACCAGTGATTCATATCGTATATAACCTCTTACAGTTGTTTTGTAGTTGGGAGCATACCCATTAGTATCCATAAAATTACTAATAGCAGTTGTAGCATCTAAATAATCTGTAACGCTAAGATCACCACCGGTAATACTTTCGTAAGGATTTGGAGCAGTATTATAATTTTTTAATACAATTGATTGGAATAAATTATCTTTAGCATTTATGAGGTAAAGCACTTCTAGTTTCAAAAAGTTGGGCATAGAAACTGTTGATTTGGAAATAGTTACATGTTCCGGTAATTGATGATTAGTCTCTATATATGATTGAACCATATCTGCAGTGTCTCTTATTTGATCCATTGTGATGAACATGGTGCCATTATTCGCCACAACTGACCACGGTATAACTGTAATAAAGTTTGGTAAAACGTTTGCCGCCTTATAAGATTTTAAAATTTCCGCAAATGTATAAACTAATGATTCATAACCCATATTACCTAAATTAATTGATCTATAGTCTGGAGCCCTGCCATTAGAATCCATATACGATTTAACACTGCTTGCTAGACTAATATAATCCGTTTTTGTGAGATTTCCTGTGGTACTTATGGTTTCTGAAGAATTGAGCGGTCGTTCAAAATTTCCTATGGAAATCGAAGTAGTAATATTATTATTTAAATTTGCTACTGCTGTTATGGTAAGATAAAGAAATTGTGACATGTTAACTGTTGTTCCGAAAATGGTCATATTATCGGGTAGTTCATGATTGGCTTCTATGTATGTTTGAACAGAATAAGAAGCGTATAACAAGTCAGTTATAGTGGTACTGGGTGGTGCTGCTGCATTGATGGTGTAAGTTGCTGTTTGTGTTGTACCCACATTTCCTGACGCGTCACGTCCGTAATATTTTAAAAGTGTTGATCCTGGATTTAGGTTTAATGTGACTGTTTTTACTTGATTATTCCAAGTAACACCATTATCCAAACTATAATAAACATTAGGATTTGGATCAATACTATCATTGGCTGTTAAGGTCACATTCTTTAAGGTATCGTATGTACCAGATGGTAAGTTATTGGTTACGGTAGGGGGGACATTATCTATTACTACACCTGTTGAATCTGTACCTGAATAGTAAACCACGGTTACATAATTAGGTAATTGACCGTTAATTAAATAATAATTCAGAATTTTTGCATACATGTATACTAATGATTCATAGCGTATGTTTCCTTTACTACTAGAAGCATAATTGGGTGCAACCCCATTATTGTCTATAAAATTACTAACACGACTAGCTATATCCACATATTCTGTTTTATACACAGTACCAGTTCCTGATCCTGATGGACCTGTAGGATTACCGACAGTATCAATATCTACAGGAGTGGTCACACCTTGATTAAGTTCTACAGTGAATTTAGTGACCGTGTTTAAAAATGAAGGTGTGGTACTATTTTTGTCAGATATGTGTACATAGCCAGGTAAATGATTATT
>Ga0334898_1002727_pt1 | contig 15608 bp, 16 predicted proteins | sample GraSluR3_MG_10_FD_207228 | JGI IMG/M metagenome (GOLD analysis project Ga0334898, IMG submission 207228) | Sludge microbial communities from methane-producing bioreactor in Wageningen University, Netherlands - Granular Sludge_3_08-R3 | ecosystem: Engineered > Bioreactor > Anaerobic >... | reverse complement strand
GGGCTCCCATATCCAGGGAATAAAGCTGCTTGCTTTTTAGGGTATCCGGCACATCTCCTGTTACAATTCGCTGTGCGATTCCCTCGGCAATGGCAGTTTTTCCCACGCCGGGCTCCCCTACCAGGATGGGATTGTTCTTGGTTCGCCGGCTGAGTATCTGGAGGACCCTTCGGATTTCATCGTCCCTCCCAATAACGGGATCTACTTTACCCGCAGCCGAAAGTTCATTCAGATTTACAGCGTATTTGTTCAGGGCATCAAACGTCTGCTCTGCCGTCTGGGAATCCACTTTCCGTCCCTGACGTATCTGTTCTACGGCTTTTTTCAGATGGTCTTCGTTCAACCCGCGGGAGCGCATCATTTTGGCAACGTCGTCTTTGCCTCCGGCCAATCCGGCCAGAATGTGTTCAACGGTGACAAACTGGTCCCCCATTTTTGTGGCAATTACCCGGGCTTTTTGCAGCACTTCCTGTGAATCACGCGATAAGTACGTATCTGAAGCTCCCTGTTGTTTAGGATATTTATCCAGCAGGATAGTCAGCTCTTTTTCCAAAATATCGGGATTTACCCCGGCCTTTTGCAAAAGATACACACCTACTCCTTCCCGGTCACTTAAGATGGCTTTCAATATATGACCGGTCTCTATCATCTGGTTAGAACCGGCCTGCGCCGCGAGAACTGCCGATTGCAGCAATTCCTGCGCCTGTATGGTATATTTCTGTTCATTCATAACAGCCTTATGATCTCAAACATTGTTCCAAAGCGTTTTTTCTGACAATTTGTCACAATTATTCTTTACATTTGTACAATGAACTCTTTATTGGACGATGGCCGTCTGCTTCCCCTTGTAGAAGACTTTTATACCCTGCAGGGAGAAGGATTTCATACAGGCCGTGCAGCTTATTTTATCAGGCTGGGAGGCTGTGACATAGGTTGCTCCTGGTGCGATTCCAAATGTACCTGGAACCCTTCGCTTTTTCCGCCTGTTCCTGTAAGCGATATCATTGCCCGTGCCGTCAGTTATCCTGCCCGGGCCGTTGTGATAACCGGCGGAGAACCGCTAACCTACCCGCTCGGTCCGTTATGCAAAGGGTTGAAAGCAGCCGGGGATATCAGCATTTTTCTTGAAACTTCCGGGGCCAAACCTTTGAGTGGTCAGATGGACTGGATCTGTCTTTCTCCCAAACAAAATCACCCTCCTCTTCCCGGGTTTTACCCCCTGGCCAACGAATTAAAAGTGATAGTAACCGGTCCGCTGGATATGGAATGGGCCGAGTTCAACAGGAAAAAAGTAAGACCGGAATGCCACCTTTTCCTGCAACCGGAATGGAGTCACAGGGAAGCAGTTCTCCCTCATATCGTTTCTTACATCAAGGCCAATCCCGAATGGCAATTGTCGTTACAAACCCATAAATACATTAATATACCCTAAAATCAAGATTTTTATGAAACGTATCTTATTCTGCATCATGACTCTGGCTGTTTTCACTTTTTCTGCTACGGCTCAGGAAAAAGAAGAAAAGAAAGAGGAGGGATTTCAATTTACAGTGATCAAAGAAAACCCTATCACTCCGGTAAAGAACCAGAGCAGCACCGGAACTTGCTGGTGTTTTTCGTCGTTAGGATTTATGGAATCCGAACTTTTGAGAATGGGCAAAGGTCAATACGATTTTTCCGAAATGTATGTTGTATCCAAAACATATACCGACAAAGCTGACCGGTACGTTCGTCTTGACGGATTTTTGAATTTTGCACAGGGAGGCGGATTTGATGATTACCTTTATGTTATTCGCAAATATGGCATTGTTCCAAACGAAGTCATGCCCGGTTTGAATTACGGAGAAGAAGTGCATCGTCACAGCGAATTGACAGCCGTTCTAAAAGGAATTGTGGATGCCGTCAAAAAGAATCCGAACCGGAAACTGTCAACGGCCTGGAAAAATGCATTCCAGGGAGCCCTGGATGCATATCTTGGAGCCATTCCCGAAACATTTGAATACAACGGAACAACCTACACACCCAAAACGTTTGCCGAATCCCTGGAATTCAATCCCGATGATTACATTAACATCACATCTTACACCCATCATCCCTTTTACACACAATTTGCACTTGAAATCCCGGACAACTGGCTTTGGGGTACTTCATACAACATTCCGATAGAAGAACTTATGGCCGTTATTGATAACGCGGTTCTGGAAGGTTATACCGTACTTTGGGCATCGGATGTGTCAGAGATGGGATTCGGACGGACCGGTATAGCCATGTACCCCACAACAAATCCGGAAGAAATGGTTGGATCCGATCAGGCCAAATGGCTGGATATGTCTGCTACAGAACGAAATAATGCTTTTAGAAACCTGAAAGCTCCTGTGACCGAGATCAAAGAAGTCACACAGGAAATGCGTCAGGAAGCCTACGACAACAAGCAAACCACTGATGACCACGGGATGCAGATCTACGGAATTGCCAAAGACCAAAACGGTACAAAGTATTATATGGTAAAAAATTCCTGGGGAGATGATGCAGGAAATTACAAAGGCCTGTGGTACGTTACAGAAAAATTTGTACAGTACAAGACAATGGACATTCAGGTGCACAAGAATTCCATTCCTAAGGATATCCGCAAAAAAATGGGTATTAAATAACGCTGTTAATGATGAAAAAGACATTCCTGCTAATAATTGTTGCTGTTGTACTCTCAGTTTCGTTGAGTGCGCAGCAATATGAATTCACTACCGTTACCGACAACCCGTCTACAACTCTTAAGAACCAGGCCCGTACAGGAACTTGCTGGTGTTTTGCCACGCTTTCTTTCCTGGAAAGCGAGTTGATACGAATGGGACAACCGGCTATAGATCTCTCGGAAATGTTCGTGGTACGCAACACCTACAAGACCCGTTTCTTTGACAACTACTTGAGAAGAGGCAACGGAAATCTCGGCCCGGGATCCCTTAGCCACACCGCGACAAATACCATTGCCCGGTACGGGATCATGCCCGATGAAGCCTACCCAGGAATCGCTTACGATTCTCCGGGACACAACCATTCCGAGTTGCAGGGATATGTTGACGCGTTGGCTGAGATTCCCGTAAAGACAAAGAAATTCAGTCCCGAAAGCGGGGAATTGCTGAATGCCCTTCTGGATGTATACCTGGGAGAAGTACCTGAAACATTTGTATACCAGGGGAAGGAATACACACCTGTTACTTTTTTGGACCACCTGGGGCTGAATATGGATGATTACGTGGAAATAACCAGTTATACCCACCACCCGTTCTACGAACAAGTACCTCTGGAAATACCGGATAACTGGGAACACGAACTATATTACAACGTACCGCTGGACGAATTCATGTCAATTGCGGATTATGCGCTGGAAAACGGGTATACCCTGGCCTGGGACGGGAACATATCCCGGGATTTTTCCCAGGAAAACGGTGTAGCCATTGTCCCGGGAAACGATCCTTCGGTTGATGAAGTAGCGGTTACCCAGGTAATCCGCCAGCAATGGTACGAAACATTCCAGACCACAGACGACCACCTGATGCATGTCACCGGAATTGCACACGACCAGTACGGTATAAAATACTATATCACAAAGAATTCATGGGGCGAAACCGGGAAATACAAAGGGTTCGTGCATATGTCAGAAAATTATTTTCGCGGAAAATGTATCGGTTATATGATACATAAAGACGCGATTCCCAAAGAACTCCGCAAAAAGCTGGGACTTTGAAAAAAGTGTTGCTACATATTCCCAATGCCATCACATGCCTGAACTTGTCATGCGGTGCATTGGGAATTGCTTTTCTTTTCAGAGACAGGATAGACATTGCTTTTTGGCTGTTGATCGCTGCCGCCGTTTTTGATTTTCTGGACGGATTTGCTGCCCGGCTACTCAATGCTTATTCTCCCCTGGGTAAAGAACTGGATTCCCTGGCCGATGCCATCAGTTTCGGCCTCTTACCGGCATTTATGCTCTATGTGGTATACCTGCCGGCTGCTCCCCGGCAATGGATGGCGTTCATACCTTTTCTTGTAGCCGTTTTTTCTGCTTTACGCCTGGCCAAATTCAACGTGGATAGCCGTCAGACCAACAGTTTCCTGGGATTACCCAGTCCGGCCAACGCACTGCTGATTGCTGCTGCCGTATACTATACCCGGAACAGTCTCCCCTGGAAAACACTAATGCAGACATCCTGGTTCATACCCTGTATGTCTGTTGTACTGTCTTTTCTGCTGATCAGCAACCTGCCCATGTTCTCCCTCAAGCTCAAAGGATTCGGATTCACGGAAAACAAAGTTAGATACATCTTCCTGGGATTGTGTTCTGTGTTGGTCATAACCTTGCTGGTGACAGGAAATCATCCCGGCCTGGCCATGATGGGTTGTATCAGTCTGTATATAATAATGTCCGGGATCCTGAGGATCTCCGGACATCATCAATAAAGTTTGAAGAGGGTCCCGTTTAACTCAGTTCGGGCTGAGGTCCTATTCCGAATTTTTCTACCAGCACACTTGTCACGTTTGGTGACAGGAAAGCGGGAAGTGTCGGCCCCAGGTGAATGTTTTTCACACCAAGACTGAGAAGTGCCAGCAATACAATGACTGCTTTTTGTTCGTACCAGGCAATGTTGTAGAAGATGGGCAGATCGTTCACACTTTCCACTCCGAAAACGTCTTTAAGTGCGAGAGCTATGACGACCAGCGAATAACTGTCGTTACATTGTCCTGCATCCAATACACGCGGTATCCCGTTTATGTCTCCCAAAGGCAGTTTATTATACCTGTATTTAGCACATCCGGCGGTAAGGATCACGTTGTCTTTTGGCAGCGCCAAGGCGTAGTCCGTATAATACTGACGTGATTTCATACGTCCGTCGCATCCTGCCATTACCACAAATCGTTTGATCGCCCCGGATTTGACAGCGTCCACAATCTGATCGGCAAGAGCAAGTACCTGGTGGTGTGCGAAACCGCCTATGATCTCGCCTTTCTCAATTTCTTTGGGAGGCTGGTATTGTTTTGCTTTTTCTATCAATTCGGAGAAATCTTTCTTTCCTCCTTCTTTCCTGGCGGGTATATGTTTTGCTCCCGGATAACCTGCCGAGTTGGTGGTATACATTCTTTCCAGGTAGGTTGCATCTTTCAGAGGAGGAACTATACAGTTGGTCGTGAAAAGAATAACTCCGTTGAAAGCTTCAAATTCCTCACGTTGCTTCCACCAGGAATTGCCGTAATTGCCTACGAAATGATCATACTTCTTGAATTTCGGGTAATAATTGGCCGGTAACATTTCTCCGTGGGTATAGACATCCACTCCCGTACCTGCTGTCTGTTCCAGCAATTCTTCCATGTCTTTAAGGTCGTGCCCGCTGATAAGGATCCCCGGATTTTTTCCAACCCCGATATTGACTTTTGTCATTTCAGGATTCCCGTATGCAGTAGTATTTGCCTTATCCAACAGGGCCATTGCTTTAACGCCGGTCTCTCCTGTCCGGAGAACCAGGGATATCAACTCGTCTACCGGTATATCATTACGTGAGACCTGGTACAGGGCTTCTTCCATGAAACGGTAGATTTCTTTATCCTCAAACCCCAGGTTCAATGCGTGGTCCGCATAAGCAGCCATGCCTTTCAAACCGTAGATAGTCAACTGTTTAAGTGACCGTACATCTTCATTTGACTCACTCAACACGCCTACTTCTGCGGCTTTTGCCTGGTAACCGTCAGGGACTACCTCAATGTTGACTTCCGGCATATCGGGAATATCAACACCGTTTTCGCGGGCTTTTTGCAACAATTCCTTTTTCAGAGCAAATGCTTTATCAATACGCTCACTGATAGCAGTATCATCAAAATTGGCATTGGTTATGGTGCAGAACAAAGCATCCATAAGAAAGTGGTCGGGAAGGTCGGCAGCCAGGCCTTTCTCCCGCAATGATTTTTGCACAATAGCCACACCTCTGCTAACATATAGAAGCAAATCCATTAGAGCTGCAGTCTGTGGTTCCTTGCCGCATACTCCTTTAACAGTACAACCCTGGTTGCGGGCCGTTTCCTGGCATTGAAAACAAAACATACTCATAACTAAAATTTTTAAGTGTATAATAATTTCATTGAATCCATTCTTCGGATTTTACATTTCCCTGAACCGTTAGTACTACTTTTTTTACGGGTATGTAACGCCGGCATTTTTCGCGCGCCCGGCGCACCAGTTCCATCAATCCTGAACAACAAGGGACCTCCATGATCAAAACCGTTAGTGTTTCGATTTTCGCCTGATCTATCATCACGGCCAGTTTTTCAATGTATGATTCGCGGTTGGAATCCAGCTTGGGGCAAGCAATGGACAACACCTTGTCTTTCAGGAAACGGTTGTGAAAACCTGTTGCTGTGAAGGCTGTACAATCGGCAGCCAGTAAAAGATGGGCTCCTGCAAAAACCGTGTTTACAGGATTTATCAGGTGCAACTGAAACGGGAAATTCACGGCTTTGTGCATTACGGGAACAACGGCAGCAGGTTCCAGGTCGGGCGTTTTCTTCTGAAGGGAAGACAGATCCACCTTGATATTGTGCTTATTCAAATAATCAATTCCCTGGTTCATAAAACCGGTTTCACCATGGTCTTTCAGATGTTTTAAATGAGCCAGTATCACATTGTCACCCTTGGGAGCTATACGTTCCATGACAGCTTCTTCGTTGTAAGGTTCTGCCTCTCTTTCTTCCAGTGAAATTGCCCCCCGGGGACAATCGGGTATGCACGCACCCAACCCGTCACAATACAGATCACTTACCATAACGGCCTTCCCATCTATCATCTGTAGCGCTCCCTCATGGCATCCGGTAACACAAATCCCACATCCGTTACAAAGTTTTTCATCTATTTTGACAACTGTCCTCTTCATTTATATCAATTTAATTTACAAAAATATAGTTTTTTACAGAGTTATTATGTTACTTTTGTTACATGGAAGACATTTACCAGTGTCCGTTATTCCGCGGCGTTGACAAACATACTTTGGAAAGTATGCTGGACGGAAAATGCCGTGTCCGTGATTTTTCACGGGGCGAAACAGTAGCCATTCAGGATCAAACGTACAAATCGCTCTTAATTGTAGAAAAGGGTATGTTACGGGCCGAAATGACTAACCGGGAAGGAGTAAAAGCTGTCATTGAAGACATTTCGGTTCCCAAGGCTGTAGCACCCTCATTTCTTTTTGCTTCAAAGAACAGGCTTCCTGTGACATTAACTGCTCTTACGGAATCTGCCGTTGTTTACATCCCTAAAAATGTACTTTTTTGGCTGATGAAAAAAGATGTCAGGATATTGGAGAATGTATTGAACAGCATCTCCGACAGGTGTCTTTTCTTATCAGAAAGGGTACGTTTACTTCAGTTCGGGACCATAAAAAGCAAACTGAAGTCCTATTTTATGGAACAAAAACACAACAACGGATCCGGCACTTTCACCATTCCTCATACACAACAGGAATTGGCAGATACGTTCGGTGTAACCAGACCGGCACTTGCCCGGGCCATAAAACAAATGGAACAGGCAGGAACAATAGTCAGAAAAGGGACCCGTACGTACGAATTGCATTAGTAATTATTCTCATATTCTTCCCATAATTCGGATTCTTTCGAATAAGCATCATCAAGAAAAGATCCCGAATTGTTTTCAACAAAATCAGCAAAATCGTCCATCTCCCGGGATTTGTCCAACAGGGAAGCTTCCCGGGCAGCTTTAGCCCTATGTCTGTAAAGCTCAATGATTTGGTTAAGTCTTTCCTGTTTCATACTTTAAATATAGGTATAATTCCCTTATCTTTGTCTTTATGGATATTCTTGAAATTTTGACGGACGATCGTCCAATGATTGAAAACCCCCTGCAAGAAAAACGTTTGACCGAACACGGTTTAAGCATTTATTTTGAAAAAGAAAAGCGTAAGTGGCTGCTTGATACCGGTCTTTCAGGGCAGTTTGCGGCGAATGCCACCAGCTCAGGTATTGACATATCACAGGTAGATCACCTGGTTTTATCACACAACCATAACGATCATACCGGAGGCCTGGAGACTTTCCTGCAAAACAACTCAAAAGCTATTATTCATTTATCCGAATGGGTACAAGAAAGCACGTGTATTTCAATGAGAAACGATCAGAGAATGGATATCGGACTGGACCGGGATTTGCTCAAGCATTATGCATCACGGTTTGTATGGCATCCTTCTGAAAATGTGAAGCTGACTGATAATGTATGGTTGTTGGCAAATATACCCTCCACCTATCCCCTGCCTCTGGCCAATGCGAATCTTTTATGGAATTACAAAGGGAAAGACGCACCTGACCCTTTTAAGCACGAAATAGCCCTGCTGATCACCGGAGAAAAAGCAAATACGGTTATTTCATCATGCACCCACAAAGGGATACTAAATACCCTGGAAGCGGCAAGTGCCGTGGTAAAAGACCCCATAACCGCATTCGTGGGAGGTACACACCTGAGAGATGGATATGAAACAGAAGAAGACATATTGGGCATTACATCCCTGATCATTGAAAACCATCCGCAATTGCATTTGTATACCGGTCATTGTACCGGGGAACATACCATGACGGTCTTAAAACGGTTTCTTCCTGGTCATGTAACTGCTTTTTATTCAGGTTTCAAGACGAATGTTTGATTTTTATATTGCGTTTTTTTTCGTATCTTTGTAAAAATATTGATATGAAAATTATGACCGTAATTCTGTCCTGTGCGGCACTGCTTTTTGCGGCCGGATGCGGGGCTAAGGATAATCCTGAATTTAATGTAACCATAGATGATACCGTAAAGGAATTGGATCTGAACCGTTACCTGGGAAAATGGTATGAAATCGCTCGTTTTGACCACAGTTTTGAAAGAGGACTGGTTGGAGCAACGGCCAATTACTCACTGAGGGAAGACGGAAAGATCAAAGTGCTCAATACGGGTTACAAAGACTCTTTTGAAGGAAAATTCAATGAAGCCGAAGCTAAAGCATACATACCCGATGAGAACTATCCCGGAGCTCTGAAAGTATCCTTTTTTCTTTTCTTTTATTCAGATTATTGGGTCCTTGATCTTGACGAAAATTACACATTCGCCCTGATAGGCAGTAAAAAAGAAAAATATCTATGGATACTTTCGCGTACTCCTGAAATGGCTCCTGCTGACCTTGACCGGGTATTGAACAGAGCCACTTCTCTTGGTTACAATACAGGCGAATTGATCTGGGTAGAGCAACGTGACTAGCAAATCGGGAAAAATTGCCAACATATCGTGAAAAAAAGCCATTGCCCGGTATCCTAAAATACCGGACCTTTGCATCATGAAAACAATCATGACATTTATTGCTTTGATCCCGGCCCTGGTATTATTCGGGGCAAATGATGGTAATACTGATAAAAAAAAGGAAACTAAAATTATGGAACTCACAAAAGAAGAATTCATCAAACGCGTTTATAATTACGAAGCCAATCCTAGTGAATGGAAGTATGAAGGAGACAAACCCTGTATAGTGGATTTTCACGCTACCTGGTGTGCCCCCTGTAAAATGCTTGCACCTTCCCTGGAAGAAATCAATCAGGAATACAACGGCGACATATACATCTATAAAGTAGACGTTGACAAATCTCCGGAACTGGCTGCAATATTCGGGGTACGTAGTGTTCCTACGCTTTTATGGATTCCCCTTTCCGGCAAACCCAGCATATCCCAGGGAGCACTCCCCAAGAGCCAGCTGGATTCTATTGTCAAAAGCACCTTGCTAAAAACAGAATAGGTTTATTATCTTTGCTGAATGGAATATACGTATATCACTCCCCTGCAGGGGAGTTTGATAGTTACGGACGATTTCCACAGCAGAGACTCGCTTCTCCGTAACAAAGACTTTTATAAATTTATATGGGTCCGTGAAGGATCCATAGATATTGAAATTGATCACATGGGAATACACCTGGAAAAAGACCAGGTTATTCCCTTGTCCAATTTACACCACATCACCTTTACCCGTATAGAAGGTAAATACGTTTCCATTCTTTTCAACAGCAATTTTTACTGTATCTTCAAATCCGATAACGAAGTGTCATGCAATGGGTTCCTGTTCACCGGTTATTCCGAACCCATGCGTATGCCGTTAAACATATCACAGTCTGAAACCCTGGATAGGATTATCACGGACATAGACCGGGAATACCTGGAAAATGATTCTCTTAAGGAAGAAATGCTTCGACTTCACCTGAAACGGTTTATTATTGTCTGCACCCGCATTGCACGTGATACGTTCTCCTTTGAACCGGGTAACGAAACCACTTTTTATCTGTTTCGCGAGTTTTTTACCCTGGTTGACAGACATTATAAAGAAAAAAAGAAGGTGAATGAATATGCTGACATACTGAATCGTTCCCCAAAAACCCTGACGAATCTTTTTGCCCTTTACAACTTGCCTTCCCCACTTCATATCATTCACCAGCGTATCCTGGCTGAAGCAAAACGTCTGTTACTTTACAGCAATAAAAACGCCAAAGAGATTTCCGATATCCTGGGCTTTGATGATATGGCTTCGTTCAGTCGTTTTTTCAGACGAGCTTCAGGAATGAGCATAACTGAATTCCGTAACGAAAATATACCGTCATGATAACTTTAAGCCGCTTCCTGGTCGTATGTTTTTTTACTGCTATATCCTTGTTGTTTACAAACTGTGAGGTTAACAGGATATTCAACATGGGAGAAAAAGTAGTAAAGGAAGTTGACATTAAACGTTTTAAGGGGAAGTGGCACGAAGTAGCCCGTCTTTGCACTAATGGCAAAAAGAACAATCTTGTAGCCGTAACCCTGGAAATATCAATAGATCCCAAAGGAATCATTCACCTGTTCCTTACGGGTCACAAACTCACGCCATACGGTCCTGTTAAAAATTTGAGAGGAAAAGGGAAATGGAATGAAAAAAAACCCGGTACGGTTCGGAATACTTTTTTTCTGAATTTTTACAGGGATTACTATATTCTTCACGTAGGAGAAGATTATTCCACAACCATAATCAGCAATCAGACCGGGACCAGGCTGCATATTTTGTCTCGACACCCATCCTTATCTGCTGAAGAGGTTTCTTCCATAAGAGATAAGATTCTTTCACTGGGTTATGACCCCGGAGAATTGTGCTGGTCGGAAACTTATTTTTGAAAAAGATCGTTCAACGCATTGAGTTTTTCATCCAGATCGCGACATTTCACCTCATACTGATCTTCTGAAGGTAATTCAGTCCTTACCCCGTAATAATACTTGATTTTTGGTTCAGTTCCGGAAGGTCTGATAGTTACAACTGTATTATCCGCACAGACAAATTGTAGCACATCGGATCCGGGCAGGTTGATCTCATACCTCAGATCACTCACCAGATCTACCGTTTCCCTTTTCTTATAATCATGAAACAAAACGACTTCAGATTCCAAGAGCCGGGACGGGGGATTTTCTCTTAAACGAGCCATGATGGACCTGATCTTCTCCATACCGTCTTTTCCCTTGAGTGTTACTGAAACCATACGTTCTTTAAAAAAGCCGAACCGCAGGTATACTTCCCGCATCAGATCATAAAGCGTTTTTCCTTTAGAGGCTGCCCAACAGGCAACTTCCGCAGTCAAAGCACAAGTTACAACGGCATCTTTGTCCCTTACAAATTGGCCTACATTAAAACCGTAGCTTTCCTCTCCCCCACATATAAATTCTTTTCTACCCTCGTTATTGCGGATCACTTCGGCTATGTATTTGAATCCTGTAAGCACATTATAACAGGCAACATCGTAATGGTCGGCTATAGATTGTAAAAGATCACTTGTCACGATCGTCTTGACAATATATTCATTTCCCTTGAGACGTTTTGTATCTTTCCATTTCTCCAATAAATAGTAAGTCAAGAGGGCTGCTGTCTGATTCCCGTTCAGTAACTCAATCTGACCGGCAGGATTCCTGACAGCTATCCCTACCCTGTCAGCGTCAGGGTCAGTAGCCATGACCAATTGGGCTCCTGTCTGCTCCGCTTTTTCAATAGCCAGTTTTAAGGCAGCCGGATCTTCCGGGTTCGGAGAAACAACAGTAGGAAAAAACCCGTCTGTCACATCCTGCTCGGGAACGTGAAAAACATTTGTAAAGCCCAATCTTGAAAGAGCTTCAGGTACCAAATGTACACCTGTCCCGTGAAGTGGCGTATAAACCATCTTCAGATCACGGAATGCTTCTATAGCTTGAGGACTTAAATTTATAAGGCTTAAAATGGCATCCAGATATAACGTATCTTCTTCTTCACCCAGCATTACAATTTTTCCCTTTCCCCCGGAAAATTTTACCATGGAAGGTGAAGATATTTTTTGCACTTCCTCAATAATCATGGCATCCCGGGGTGCCACCACCTGTGCCCCGTCATTGCCGTATACTTTATATCCGTTGTATTCTTTGGGATTATGACTTGCCGTGATCATTACGCCGATATGACATTTATGCTCCCTGACCGTAAAACTCAGTTGGGGCGTAGGCCTGAGAGAATCAAAAAGGAATACGGTAAAACCATTGGCAGCTAAAACCTCAGCAGTGATCCTGGCAAATTCCGGGGACTGATTTCTGCAATCATACGCAATGGCCGCTTTGTAGGGTCCGGCTTCGTTCTTTTTTACAAAATCCGCCAAGCCCTGGGTTACCATACCCACCGTGTAACGGTTCATGCGGTTTGTCCCTGCGCCCATGACACCCCGTAATCCCCCCGTTCCGAATTCAAGGTTTTTGTAAAACGAATCTTCCAGTTTTACAGGATCCTCTTCCATCATTCTGGTCACTTCATTACGTGTTTGTTCATCAAAGGACGGGTCAAGCCATTCCCGGGCTTTTTCCATAATATGTTGTTCCATATATTTTCAAATTATATTTTCAATTCCTTCCTGCCAGTGAGGTACCGTGACCCCGGGTAACTGATTTATTTTTTGCGGACTCATAACAGTATAAACAGGTCTGGCAGCTCCTTCCACGTAGCCTGTCAAAACCGGTAAAACGGGAACCGTGATTAAGTGGGGGGTCTTATGCAGGATCAGGTCACATACCTTTCGTGCGAAAAGGTACCGGCTGCACCCTCCACCCGAATTGGTATAGTGAAACAACCCCGATTCAATCCGGTTTCTCATGAGACTGAATAAAGCATTTACCAGATCCGGAGCATAAGTGGGTGAATTCTTCTGAAAAGCATCTACATACAACGGCCCGGTTTGGTTCCTGAGTAACCCGGGTATAGCCGCCAAAAAATTGCGTGAGTACCGGGAATAGACCCAGCTGGTGCGGACTACGACGCCCCTTGGATAGGCTAAAACCTTCAGTTCTCCGGCCCTTTTGGATGCTCCGTATACGTTTACAGGTGAAGTCTCATCTTCTTCTGTGTAAGGTGTGTCTTTCTTTCCGTCAAATACATAATCCGTAGATAAATGGATCATTACGGTACGTGTCTTTTCACTTGCCCTTATCATTCCCTCCAGACAGTCTGCGTTCAACCGGTATGCCATTCGCGGATCTGCTTCCGCTTTGTCCACATGGGTAAAGGCTGCCGCATTGATCACATAGTCAGGTTTTTCGTGAATAAAACAGGACATTACAGCATGGGGATCCGTGATATCCAACTGTTCCCGTGAAAAAGCCGCTAATTCAATATCAGCCCTGTCAGCAGTCATCTGACGTACTATCGAACCCACACCGCCATGTGCTCCTGTGAGAACCACTTTCATAGTAACAAAGATATTAAAAAATTATCTTTGCATACAGACAACTGCTATGTCAAAAAAAGACTACAAACATCAAATGATCCTGCTCCTGGCCGTTTCACTGCTGGTCAGGTGTATTGTGGCTGCCTTGACAGAACTGGGAAACGACGAGGTATATTACTGGACATATGCATTATACCCGGACTGGAGTCACTTTGATCATCCTCCTATGGTAGGATGGATCATACAATTGTTCACGTTAAATCTCAGGTACGATTCCGCCTTTTTCCTCCGTCTGCCGGCCCTGATCCTGGGAACAGTCAATACGTGGATGATTTACCGACTTGGAACTCTGATAAGAAATCCCAGAACAGGTTGGTATGCGGCCCTGCTCCATACCGGATCACTCTATGCCACGATTCTTGTGGGAATTTTTATTCTGCCGGATACACCCCTGAGTACTTTTTACCTGCTTTCCCTGTTTTTTATGTTTAAGGCTTGCGGATTGGGGTCATTGGCAAAAAATGATCCAAAACCTGTCTTTTTTATACCGGCCGGCGTCTTTGCAGGTCTGGCCATGCTCAGTAAATACACCGGTGTTTTTCTTTGGGCGGGAACGTTCCTTTTTGTCCTTTTTTACCGCAGGAGCCTCTATAAAAACCTTTATTTCTGGCTGGGTATCCTGGTCTCGGCATTCCTGTTTTTACCGGTCGTTATCTGGAATTTGACACAGGATTTTTCCAGTTTTGCTTTTCACTCCGGACGCATATCCTTTTTTGGAGAGGGCATCAAACCGTTCCTGTTCGGGCGGGAGATCTTTGGAGAGTTTTTATACAACAACCCTGTTAATTTTATCCTCATCATCTGGGCCATCCTGTTTTCATTTAAAAGAAAACACACAAAAGTTCCAACACATGATGCAGTAACAACAGGAACAAGGAGGATGATCCTTTTACAATCCTTTCCGCTTATAGCCACCTTTTTGTTTTTTTCACTTTTCAGGGAAACCCTGCCGCACTGGAGTGCTCCGGCATTCTATCCCCTGATCCTTCTGGCCGCTGCCACGGTTGATGTCCGTTCTCCGGAATGGCCGGTAAAAGTGTCGGTAGCGTTTCTGATCGTAGTCGTTTTTGTGAGCGTAGTACAGATACAGACAGGTTTTATTCCCCTCGTGCCTCCGACCTCTGCTACAGAAGAATCTGCAACCGATCCATACAGAGAACTCGGCAGAAAAGATTTTACCTTGGACATGTACGGATGGGAACAGCTGGGAGATTATTTTGCGCTTATCAGCGGGCAACAGGAAGCGCTTTACAAGGAATCAAACGGAAACAAAGGCATGCCCGGAGGAAGTGCCATTTTGGCCCATCGCTGGTTCCCGGCAGCTCATCTGGATTACTACGTGGCCCGGCCTGCCGGTACAGTGGTAAAAACAAAAGGCCCCGTGGAAAGGACCCATAAATACCATCAGATCACGCAAATCAGGGGCGGGATAGCTCCCGGAGAAAAGCTTTATTATATTGAATCAAGCCGTTTCTCCGAAAACATCTCCAACACAGTCCCACTGGACACGTTATTTATACAACGGTGCGGAAAACCGGTAATCCGTTATGTGATCCATTGCATAACGGAAGAATAAGTCCGGTAAAAGTTAAAGTTCAACCGAGGCAAACAACGTGTCCACCATAACGGTAAACGTTCCCGGTTCCACCCTCCATTTTTTGTCAGCTCCCCAGAATTGCAATTGATCTTGCTGTACGCTCAACCGTACTGTTTTGGTTTCTCCGGGTTCCAGGATGATTTTGGAAAACGCCTTCAACTCCTTAACCGGCCTGGTCATGGATGCATAA
>Ga0334898_1002725_pt1 | contig 15615 bp, 10 predicted proteins | sample GraSluR3_MG_10_FD_207228 | JGI IMG/M metagenome (GOLD analysis project Ga0334898, IMG submission 207228) | Sludge microbial communities from methane-producing bioreactor in Wageningen University, Netherlands - Granular Sludge_3_08-R3 | ecosystem: Engineered > Bioreactor > Anaerobic >... | reverse complement strand
TTTCGGCTTCATCGAAGAGTTTTGCGAATCGGATGGCGGCATCGGCCGTCTTGCCTGAAATATCTTTCGAATCGCCCGCCTTCACCAATGCCGCTATCAGGTCGATTCCATCACCATTGGCGATTTCGAGGATTTTCTCGACCGACTTCGCTCCGATTCCTCTGGCTGGTTTGTTCACCATCCTCTTGAAATTCACTTCATCGTTACGATTCATCAAAAGATTGAGAAGTGCCAATGCGTCCTTGATCTCCTCCCGATCATAAAAGCGGAGGGCTCCTATCACCTTGTAGGGAATGTGTTCCTGGGTGAACAGGGTTTCGAAAGCGACCGATTGGGCATTCGTCCTGTAGAGAATCGCGGTGGAATCGAGCGAGCCGCCTTTTCTCAGTTCGGACGCTACTTGCATGGCCTCGGACCTTTCATCCGAGACATGGATCAATCTTGGTATGGAACCACCATGCTTGTCTGTCCACAAATTCTTTTCATGTCGACCTGAATTGTTCCGTATGACCGAGGACGCAACGGCAAGTATGGCCTTGGTGGAACGATAGTTCTGCTCGAGCTTCACCACCTTGGTCCCCGGGTACACATCGGGAAACGAAAGGATGTTCTCCACCTCGGCCCCTCTGAACCGATAGATGCTTTGATCATCGTCACCCACCACACATACGAAGGTCTGCGGTCCCACCAGATGCTTGAGCAGGTTGAATTGGGCGATATTCGAATCCTGATACTCATCCACCAGAACCATCTTGAAACGACGGTGGACACTCTGCAGCACTTGCCGGTCAGTTTCCAACAACTCTATGGTACGTCCGATGAGATCGGCGAAATCGACATTGCCCACTTGTCGCAGCTTCTTTTCGTAGGCAGCGAATTGATGCTTGAATGTGGTGTCGCGCCTGAATTCAGCCAATCGGGGAGACTCGGGATCCAAACCCATGTCCTTCGCAAGCGATATTGCCTTCGCGATGGGAGAAAGTTCGGTCTTCTTGCTGGTGGGAAAACAGCTTGCCAACAGGGAGACCGAATCTTCATCATCATAGATGGAGAACGAACTGTGCAAACCGATGGAGGCACCGTAACGTCGCAACATCCAAGCCCCGAAGGAGTGGAATGTCCGGATCTGCATCTCCGAAAGATCGACACCATCCAGCATTTCGGTTACCCGGTCCTTCATCTCCTTTGCCGCGCGGTTGGTGAAAGTGACCGCCAATATTTCCCATGGACGGAGTGCGAGTGCTTCGATCGCATAGGCAATCTTCGTGGTGATCACTCTCGTTTTCCCCGAACCCGCACCGGCAAGCACCAGCAACGGACGACTGTTCTCCAACACCGCCTCCCTCTGCGGTTCGTTCAACTGGGCGAGATACGTTTCGATGCGACCCATCAGCGCACCTCCTGTCGTACCGGAATCGCTTCAAGATCAATACCGTTCACACGGGAAATGCCACACTCCACCACCGTTCCCGGTACCAAGTCCCTGCCCATGACCACCGTAAGTCCATCAACCTCAGGTGCCTGGTGGGGGGTTCGACCTATCGCAAGCTCCTCTCCTTCGACCAATTCCTCTATCAACACAGGCTGTGTGGTTCCCACGAATCGTCGCAACCTCTGGTGGGTGATGGGCTCCTGGAGTGCTTCCAGCTGCCTCTGCCATGCGCCTGCGCGTTTGGCCATGGTCTGGTGTTCCGTCTCGGTTCGATCCTTGAAAGCTGGAGTATCTTCCTCCCTCGAGTACACGAACGTTCCCACCCAATCGAGCTGTGCTTCTTCGATGAATGATTTCAACTCCTGTACCGTCTCTTTTGTTTCACCGGTGAATCCAAGCATGAATGTGGACCGCAACGTGGCATCGGGAAGCTCTTCCCGGATCGATTCGATCAACTGCAGGTACCTGTTTCGATCACCCATGCGACCCATTGGACGCAACACATCGGGATGGGCATGCTGGAAGGGGATATCGAAATAGGGCAGCACCTTGGGATTGTGCTTCACGAATTTCGGCAACTCGGAAGGAAACGCATCGGGATGTATGTAGAGCATGCGGATACGAAAATCTCCCTCTATTGCCACCAGAGCCTCCAAAAGATCGATGAACCGTGAGGTACCCGATTCACCGTCCGTACCATATGCGGCAAGATCCTGGGCTATAAGGTTGAGCTCGACAATACCTGTGGCGACAAGTCGCCTGGCCTCCTCCACCACAGCCTCGAACGGCCGGCTGCGCAAAGGCCCCCGAATGACCGGAATCGCACAATAGCGACATCTGTGGTTGCATCCCTCGGATATCTTCAGGTAGGCGCTGCCTGGAAAATTGAAGAGCTTCCCCCTCTTGTCGCTTTCTTCGCTTATTGGAGGATAGGCAGGCAGATCCATAGCCCTTTCACCGGTGTAGATGCGCCTGACAAGATTCGTGATGTTCCTCAAATCACGGTTGCCGAATATTCCATCGGCTTCCACAAGTTCCTTCTCGAGTTCCTTTCCGTATCTCTGGGATAGGCAACCGGTCATGATCACTTTCGCTTCGGGGTATTGGTCCCTCAGGGCAAAGAAGGTGTTCACCGACTCCTCCCTTGCAGATTCGATGAAACCACAGGTGTTGACCAGAATGATATCGGCATCATCGGCCTGCTCCACAACCGCGCAACCTGCTTCAACCAACTCCTCCACCATCACTTCGGCATCGACTTGGTTCTTCGCACAACCGAGATTCTCCACATACACCCTCTTTCCAGAGATATCGCGCATCAATTCCTCCAAGCACCGAGAACGGTGCATCGGCAAGTCTGGGATAAGGAGCGGGGACTGTCAAGAGGAGCCTCCCTTCCAACCCGAAAGATGGCCTTCCAGCACATATCTCAAAAAAATTTTTCCACCGCCACTCTTTCGAATGGCATGATTTGAGGAAAGAATCATGTAGAAAAATGATATTGGCAGAAATTGCGTTGAAGATAGACCATACCATCAAATTATTTCTATTTCATACTTTGTCTCAAATTGGAATCGTCACAAATTTTCTTGCGGTAGGAAAACCGGTACAGCAGGATAACATTGTGACTATCTTTTGGTTATAAAAAATTTTACTTGACTCGACACATCAGCATGGGATATCCGTTAAAGTGCATATTGCTTGCATAACTAACCATCTTGGTATAGTATCGGTCCGTATGCACTTGTATCACCATTCTCATTGTCGCGAGGTTGCCGATGACTAAATACATCATAAGAAGACTCTTGGGAATCATCCCGACACTCTTCATTATCGTCACCATCAGTTTCTTCATAGTACGTGTCGCCCCAGGTGGACCGTTCGATGGAGAAAGAGCCTTACCGGAGGTCGTCAAGAGGAATATCGAGGCGAAGTATCATCTGGACGATCCTCTTGTGGTCCAGTATGGCCGGTACATGTTCGATGTCATGAGGGGAGATCTTGGTCCTTCGTACCGTTACAAGGACCATGATGTCAACTTCTACATCTTCCAAAGCCTTCCCAACTCGATGATACTTGGAGCGATCGCGATCTCGATCGCCATATTGTTTGGAATCACCAGCGGCATGCTTGCCGCTGTTAAGCAAAATACATGGGTGGATTACCTGAGCATGGCTTTCGCTGTAGTCGGGATATCGGTACCGCTGTTCGTCATTGGACCGGTGCTGCAATATATATTCGCCATGAAACTCCAATGGCTTCCCACTTCTGGTTGGTTCACCAGTGGGGACGGATGGAAGACCATTATTTTGCCGGCAATCACACTCGCCTTTCTGGACTTCGCCACCATTGCCAGGCTTACACGTTCGAGCATGTTGGAGACGTTGCGCAGCGATTACATCAGAACCGCCAAAGCAAAAGGAATGAAGAATTCCTCCATCATCTTCAAGCATGCGATGAAGGGAGCGATGCTTCCCATAGTGAGCTATCTCGGTCCCGCGTTCGCCGGCATCATCACCGGATCGGTCGTGGTGGAACAGGTGTTCAGGATTCCCGGACTGGGAAAATTCTTCGTCCAATCCTCATTCAACCGTGACTACACCCTTATTGTGGGAGTCGTCATCGTCTATTCGGTCATCCTCGTAATCATGAATTTCTTCGTCGATATCGTGTATTCGTTGTTGGACCCACGCATCACCTACAAATAGGACTGGAGAGAAATCATGAAATTGTTTGGCAAGAAATCCACATCGCAAGAAGCGACAAACGAATTCAACCAGGTGATCGCCGGAAACAGCCTTACCAAGGATGCCTGGAGAAGATTGAAGAAGAACAAGATGGCGGTCATCAGTGTCGTCATCGTCTCGATATATATTCTATTGGCGGCCTTGGCGCCCATACTTCCCATCTATCCCTACGATGAGATCATATTGGACCACCAACATCTACAACCCTCCTTCACCAAGAATGCGGGAGAGTTGCTGATGGAGAAGAAACTCGCCGAAATCTATACCCAGGCATGGAGGCAAGGCCGCATGGATGTCACCCAGGAAGAGGAGGACATGCTCTGGAACTGGATCGACAACAGTGAAGCCAACAAGGTATGGGACTACATGTACATCGAGGGAAACAGGCAAGTCGAGGAGGGGCTCTACACCTTTTCCTCCGCTGAGCAGAGGACCATCGACAATCTCCAGAACAAGTTGAAGACCGACCTCCAGATAAGTGTAAAGAAGGTTTGGTATACCGATCCAACCACAAATGACACCGAGAACGTCGAGAAGCTTCCGGTCGAAGAAATTGTAGGCATCTATGCCGAAATGATCGGAGCCCCGATCGATATGGTGGTCGAGCAGTATGAAAGGGAGATCCAACAACAGATCCTCAAGACAGTGAAGGCCAAGAATCCCGATCTCCCCGAAGAGGATATCCAACCTTTGTTCGAACTCGAAATGGAAAGCATGTCGGAAAGGGAACATGATACCTTGGTGCGCGACAATATCTTCGCCAAGATCGTAGTGGAGGCGAGAAGGATAGCTGCCGCCGATTTGAAGGATGCCGCAACTGACGAAACAGCCATATTCCCCCTCGATAAGGAAATCTCGATCAAAGGACCGCTTTCGGCGGATGTGGAAGCCTCCAGAAAACATGAACGACGCTACTATCTCGGTACCGACTACCAGGGAAGGGACATGCTCAGTCGGATCATCTACGGTGGACAGGTATCGATCGCGATCGGTTTCATCGGTACCATCACCAGTGTGCTGATCGGAATCGTGTTGGGATCACTTGCTGGTTATCTCGGGGGCAAGATCGACTACTTCATCATGCGGGTGGTCGACATCATGTACGGGCTTCCCTACATGCTTCTGGTGATCATTGCAATGGCCATATTCGGCAGGAACATATTGAACTTGTTCTTCGCTTTGGCGATCATCAGTTGGCTTACCATCAGCAGGATGGTCCGTGGTCAAATCATGTCGTTGAAGAACCAGGAGTTCATCGAGGCGGCACGATCGATGGGAGCTCCCACCTGGCGCATTATTTTCCGTCACTTGGTACCGAACTCCTTGAGTGTGATCATCGTATTCTCCACCCTCAGGATCCCTTCGTTCATCATGACCGAATCATTCCTCTCCTTCTTGGGACTCGGAGTCCAGGCCCCCTACGCATCGTGGGGTTCGCTCGTCGGAGATGCTGTGGGAGGCATGACATTGTACCCATGGAAGCTATTCTTCCCTGCGGCGGCAATGACCATCTTCCTCTTCGCGATGAACTTCCTCGGAGACGGATTGCGCGATGCCTTCGACCCACAGAGCAAGAACCAGTTATAGGAGCAGGAAAAAGTGACGAACAAGAACTCACAAGAGAATTACGATATGTTGCTTGAGGTGAACAACCTCAAGACCTATTTCAAGACCGATGCGGGTATCGTGAAGGCCGTGGACGGCATTTCGTTCAAGCTCGGCAAAGGGGAGACCCTCGGTATCGTGGGAGAATCCGGAAGTGGGAAATCGGTTACCAATCTTTCCATCATGCGGCTCATTCCAAGCCCTCCGGGAAAGATTGTGGACGGAGAGGTGATCTTCGAAGGCAGAGATATCCTCCAGCTTCCCGAAAGTGCGTTGAGGAATATCCGGGGAAATGAGATTTCAATGATCTTTCAGGACCCGATGACCAGCTTGAATCCCTTCCTGAGGATATCCACACAGATGATCGAGACGATCAGACTACACCAGGACATCTCCAAGAAGGATGCCCTGCAAAAATCGGTCGACATGCTCAAATTGGTGGGAATTCCTGCCGCGGAGGAAAGGATTCACAACTATCCCCATCAATTTTCCGGTGGAATGCGACAGAGGGTAATGATCGCCATGGCCTTGAGTTGTGAAGCCAAGATCCTCATAGCCGACGAACCCACCACCGCACTCGATGTGACCATTCAGGCCCAGATCCTCGAATTGATCCAGGAGTTGGCAAAAAAACTCGATACCGCGGTGATATTGATCACCCATGACCTCGGTGTGGTAGCGGGCATGTGTGACACCGTATGTGTCATGTATGCGGGCAAAATCGTGGAAAAGGCAAAGACAGAGGACCTCTACCGCAATCCTTCGCACCCCTACACCTACGGATTGATCCAGTCGGTTCCACGACTGGATAAGGCCCATGATGGAAAACTCTACTCTATTGAGGGACAACCACCGAATGTGATCGATCTACCTCCCTGCTGTCCATTCCATCCCCGTTGCAACAAGGCGATGGACATCTGCAGGAACCAGTACCCTCCCACAAAGGATTTGGGCAATGGTCACGAAGTGGCTTGTTGGCTATTCACCGATGAGAAGGAGCAATCCCATGAGTAATGCAATTGAGAAAAAGCCGCTGTTGGAGGTTATGGACCTCAAGCAGCACTTCCCCATAGAATCGGGCTTCATCTTCAAGCGACAGATTGGAGCGGTCAGGGCAGTTGACGGAATTTCATTCAACGTGAATGAAGGGGAGACCCTCGGTATTGTGGGGGAATCGGGATGTGGAAAGTCCACCACCGTTCGCTCGATCGCACAATTGTACAGGCCAACCAGCGGAAGTGTGATCTTCGATGGTGTCGATCTCGTCCACGCACCTACCCAACAGATGCTTGATGCCCGCAAGAACATGCAGATGATTTTCCAGGACCCCTATGCGTCGCTCGATCCACGGATGACAGTCCGTACCATCATCGCCGAACCCTTGAGCATCTACCGGAAGCGGGGAATGTTGGATGAGTCCTATACTCCCGAATTCATAGAAAAGCGCGTTGAGGAGTTGATGGAGAGAGTGGGTCTCAACAAAGCCTTCAAGAACCGTTATCCCCATGAATTCAGTGGTGGACAAAGACAAAGGATCGGAATCGCACGAGCCTTGGCCTTGAACCCGAAGATCATATTGGCCGACGAACCGGTCAGCGCACTTGATGTGTCCATCCAATCCCAAATCTTGAATCTCTTGCATGATCTGCAGAAGGAACTGGGACTCACCTATCTGTTCATCGCCCACGATTTGGCGGTGATCGAGTACATCAGTACCCGTGTGGCCGTCATGTACCTGGGGAAGATCATGGAGCTTTCGAGGGCAAGCGACCTCTATAAGAATCCGTTGCATCCCTATACCAAGGCTCTGTTGTCCGCAGCTCCGATTCCAGATCCCGAGATCGAACGCAAACGGCAGAGGATCATCCTTACCGGTGATGTGCCATCGCCGAACAAGGAACGATTCGGTTGTTATTTCTATGATCGTTGTCCCAGTCGGATGGAAAAATGCAAATCCAATATTCCTCCCATGAAGAGAATGGACGCGCATCACGAAGTCGCCTGTTGGTTGTACGAATAATATTCCAGGCTGTCTCCGGTCATGTATCGAAAGACAGCCTGCTTCTATAGATCCCTCACTGACACCGATTGAATCGTATCGGGTTCGCGATCGGCATGGAACGGCAATCCCATGGTTGACGAAATCACTTGGGCCGCGGCCTCGGTACGTCCGGCACTGGTTCGTTCCGGTATGATTTCAATATCCTTCACCGAATCATCGGCCATATGCAATGAAAACACGACCATGGCTTTGTTCCTACCTCTAGGCTTCGCATCCCTCTGTGCAGGAGAACTCCCTCGAACGAAATGTGCGACTTCAATCCGATCAACATCACTCGGATCAATGCGCTTGCGCTTCACAAACCAAAACAACCCTATGGTGTAGAGGATCGTGTGTGTGTGTGGATCGAAATCCCACTTCTCACGATATCCCATACCGGCCAGACCGAGCAGGAGAAACAGGAGCGGGACCAAGGAGCTCAATGAAAAGGATCCGTCGATCAAGACGGAGACGAATCCATAAGTCATGAAGAGGGAAAATGTCGCATACATCCACCTGGTGGAGTTCGTCACCGCATAGGTGACCGACCCATCGCGATTTCGTTTTATTTTCATGTGCATCATTACCATCTCCCTATTTCCAAATCCGTGCTATTATAATAACGGTAATGTCGTTTGGAGGAAAGTATCGAGAAGATATGGAACCTTTTTCGTAGTAGTGATGAAGGGGGTTCCAGTCGAGTCATGATAGTCAATTTTCCTTGATTATTAGGATTCTTTACTGTACTCTATGGTGAACGCATATATTTCATAAGGAGATATGTATATGAAAAAGGTTCTATCAATTGCTTTAATCATTCTCCTTGTCGGTGCCTTATTTGTTTCCTGTGGAAAGAAAGAAGAGGCCGCCAAGGTTGAGACACCTGCAGCACCAACTCCCGCCCCTGCGGCTCCAGCTCCGGCTCCTGCAGCTGAGGCCCCGGCTCCCGCGGTAGAGGAGGCTCCGGCACCAGCGGTTGTTGAAGCTCCAGCGGAAGAAGCGCCCGTGGTCTTCAGATTGGTCAACGGTGCCGAGCCCGAGAGCCTCGATCCCCAGATGATCCAGGGAGTTCCCGAGCACCGCCTCTACGAGGCTATCTTCGAAGGTCTGGTGGTCTATGATCCCGAGACCGCCGAAGCCATCCCCGGATTGGCGAAGAGCTGGACCGTCAGCGACGACGGCACCACCTACACCTTCACCCTGCGCGACGCGGTGTGGAGCGACGGCGTGCCCATCACCGCCCAGTCTTTCGTGGACTCGTGGATCCGCGAGCTCGATCCCGCGACCGGAACCCCGTACGCATGGTTCCCCGCGATGTTCCTGAAGGGAGCGGCCGAGTTCAACGCCGGTGAGACCGGACCAGAAGCCCTCGGCGTGCGCGCGATCGACGACAAGACCCTCGAGGTCGAGCTGGTCGGACCGCTTCCGTACGCGATCGGCGCGTTGGCCCACTACTCGTTCGCGGTCGTGCCGATGCACGCCATCGAGAAGTATGGCGACGAGTGGACCCTTCCCGAGAACTTTATCGGCAACGGACCGTTCACCTTGAAGGAATGGGTGCCCCAGTCCTACATCAGGGTCGTACGCAACGAGAAGTACTGGGATGCCGACGCGGTGCAGCTTGACGAGGTCGTCTTCTATGCGATCGACGACAACAACACCGCCTACAACATGTACCTCAACGGTGAGGTGGACTGGATGACCACCGTGCCGCTCGACCAGTTGGAGGCCGCTTCGTTGCGACGCGACTACCACCGCGCTCCGCAGCTTTCGACCTACTATTACACCTTCCAGACCCAGAAGACTCCGTTCAACGACGCGAGGGTGAGAAAGGCCCTGTCGTTGTCGTTCGACCGCCAGGCTTTGGTAGACCAGGTGTCCCGCGCCGGACAGATCCCCGCATGGGGCATCGTGCCAGAGATGGCCGGGTACCCGGGCTTGGGCGAGCCGACCTACGATGTGGCGCAGGCACGCAAGCTGTTGGCCGAAGCCGGTTACCCCAATGGTGTGGGATTCCCCGAGACGGCGATCCTGTACAACACCAGCGAAGGCCACCGGGCGATCGCCGAGTTCCTGCAGCAGGAGTGGAAGAACAATTTGAACATCACACTCGAGCTGGAGAACCAGGAGTGGGCGACCTACCTGTCGAACCGCAACCAGGGTAACTTCCAGATCGCACGTGCGGGATGGGTGGGAGACTACCAGGATCCGAACACCTTCCTCGACATGTTCGTCACCGGCGGTGCCATGAACGGTGGAAAATACTCCAACGCCGAATACGATGCACTTATCCGCAAGGCAGCGACCATGAGTGGCGATGCACGTATGGCAACAATGAGGCAGGCTGAATCTATCCTCATCAATGAGGACCAGGGGATCATGCCGATGTACTACTACACCACGAACAACATGATCGACACCACCAAGTGGGGCGGTTGGTATCCCAACACGATGGACTACCACCCGGTCAAGGACGTCTACCTCAAGTAGTGTTCCACCTACTGTGATTGATTGGCTCCCGGCTCAAGCCGGGAGCCTTTTCATAGGGAAAAGCCGAGTCCGGGGCCATCGTTTGGATAGATACGTCCGTCGATGATCTTCACCGCGTCGTACGATGGATCGTCGATGAATTCCACATGCCCGTCCAGATCGGCGTATTTGACGTTCGTCGAAGAGAGTGCGACATGTAGGCCCGCCGCGATGCCCAGTCCGGCCTCATCCATGCAACCCACCATAGTAGATGCCCCATGGGCATGGGCTACCGCATCGAGCTTCATTGCCCTCCATATTCCACCGGTCTTCGCCAATTTGATGTTGAAAAGGTTGGCACCACCGGCAGCGATCACTTTCAACGCATCCTCGGGCCCCAACACCGCTTCATCGGCCATTACGGGCATGTGCGACTGCGACAGGTTTCGAAGCTGATGGAACTGTCCGAGTTCCTTCTTGTCGCAAGGTTGCTCGATGAACTCTGCCTTCACCTTGGCCAGAGTATCCATGCAAAGCAACGCATCATTCATCGAATATCCTTGGTTGGCGTCGAAGTAGAGCAGGATATCGTGACCCACCGCTTCGCGTATCCTCCTCAACTTTTCCATATCGTCCTCGACGGAGAGTCCACCTTTCACCTTGAGTGCCTTGAACCCTTTGCCAACCCACATCCGGGCCTTCTCCACCACCTGGAGAACCGGTTGGATTCCCAGTGTGATGCTGGTGACCATCGAGGATTTCGCTCCCCCGAACAACTTGTAGAGCGGTAGACCGGCTTTCTTTCCCACGATATCCATCAGAGCCATGTCGACGGAGGCCATAGCCGTAGGTTGATCGATGAGCAACGAATGCAATCTGGAAAGGATCGCTGCATAGTTGAGGGGGTCCTCGCCAAGCAACATCGGAACGGCGATATCCCCAAGGGCGGCTCCAACCGACTTTTCATTCTCTCCGGTCACTTCCTCGTCGAACGCACTGCAACCGAATCCCGAGATACCGTCATCAGTATCGATGCGCAGGAAATAATTGATCGCCTTGTCGGTGGTCATATAGGCGATCGTGAAGGGTTCTGCCAAGGTGAGCTCCACCGGCCATACTTCACATCCGATTATCTTCATTGTTTTCCCCTCTTGTGCATGTAGGTCAGCATTGTATCCACGATAGGACCCAAATCATGCACCAGGCCATCCACTACCGGAAGTCCCGTCTCTTTCTGCAGCGCTTCGCAATACGCGTCTATCTCCTCGGGACGCATCCCTTCATGGTTGAGCGTGAGTGCCACCACCGGTTTTTCCGACACCAGTTCGACGGCTTTGATCTGTCTCTCCAGAGGATGTACCGGATGACCGGTAAGTCCATCATAGTCCTTGCGCAGGGGGGCATGTTGCATCACCACCACATGGGGCTGGCTTGCGGCGAGGATTTCAAAGCCACCCGGATAGAGGGGGTTGAGTAGGCTCCCCTGCCCTTCGATCACCATGACTTGCGGTTTTTCGTGATCCCATGCCTCGAGTATCGCATGTTCGATTTCACCGGCGACGAAATCGTTTATCAAGGAATCCATCCGCACCCCATACTTGGCACCTTGCAACCATGCGGTTTGTCCGGTACCGATCATCTCTGCCGATATCCCCCTTGCTTGGAAAGCCTCCACAAGCTTCCATGCGATGGTTCTCTTGCCGATTGAAGAATCGGTTCCCAACATGGCGATCCTGAAGGATCCCACCTCCCTGATACGTCCGGTATAGCTGTGCAGGTCATCCCTATGGGGAATTTTCCTTACATCCCTGATCACCGCACCGCTTGATTTCGCGGCGGCAACCATTTCGGGGTCCTCAGAGAGGAAATGATGCATCCCGCAGTCCACATGCAAGCCCAACTCAAGGGCATGCAGCACATCGGAGTGCATTTTAGGGGTGAGTCGTCCTCCATCGGTGGCAACCCCGAATACGAAGTGGGTGATCGGACGATCGGTTTCCCGAAAGTGCCCCACCGCGGTATCGATATCGGCAAATGTGGGAATTCCCCTTTCGATGCCATCGAGCAGCACACCTGCATCCTCACCGGGATGGGTGCTGTCGACAAGTGCCGCCACATCGTAGCGTTTGGTGAAACGGATCAAACCATGGGCGGTTTTTCCCCAGATCGTATCGAAAAATCCATCACAGTAGACCAATGCGACTCCATCCATCGTCGTACTCCTTCTCGTGCTTGGGAACTCCCTAATGGATACTCCAGTTCCACCCTATTTTCAAGGGGATGTGGAGAAATGCATTTCATGGTGGATAATCATGGGATTGCTTGTTATGATGGTTTCGATAGGAACAAGGAGCCGGTCCGTGACAAGAAAACTACTACTCATCCTCATCTTGCTGTCGGGTTTCCTTGCCTCTTTGTCGGCAACCGCTGTGCAAGGCTCCTATACTCGGAAATCGGTGACCGCCTTGGACTCGGTGTTGGTGTTTCCCCAAGCAAGCCCGATCGTGCGCAGAAGTTGGGCATTCGATCTCGACCGCTTCAAGAAGTTTCTCACACATCATATCGAGATGCCTCGATTCGATTTCAATGAAATTCCCGAGCATTTGCAGAGGAAATTCATACGTGAGACGGACCGGTATTGGGATCTCGATCTTTCCACCCTCACCAACATTCTCGAAAACACGGTCGTGGAAAGCATCCTGGACATTCTGAACGATCCAGAGATCCAAAAGGCACGGGCAATGCAGTTCAAGGATGAGGCGAGCCTCACAAGTTTCGCCGCAACCAAGGCCAAGAGCATGGGACTCACCGAAACGGAGTTGCTCACTCTCTTCAACTCGGCCTACATCTATCTTCCATTCATCTCTTCCGCCTTTGTGCAGAAAAGTGATGAGGGGTTCGACACGGTACATCTCACCGGTGGCATCATCTGGTGGAAGATCGATGTGGATACGTCTGGGAAAAGCTCCTTGCGCCAGTTGATGGTGGCCACCACATGGTCGATGGGGTTCATCGATTACGATCGGATTGATCATGTGTTCATATTCGATGGGGAAGCATGGTATGCCGATCCGCTCGAATATGCGGTGAACGATGCGATGCTTGCGTTTGCGAAAAATCTTGCGGTGAAGACACGGGAGATCCCCGATTTCAAGCTCCAAGCCCAGATCACAGAAAGCGATGGCAGAAAGTTTGCATTCCCCTTGGGAAGGAACGAGGGGGTTCGGCTTGATGATGGATTCGATATCGTGGAATACCGTGAACAGAAAGATGGAACCGTATTGCCTGTGAACAAGGGGTACATGCGGGTCACACGGACGGGCAACAATGCGTACGACCCGACCGATCCCAGTTATGGTGTGCAACTGTTGGGAACACGAGCGAGCATTGGAGATGTGGTGATGGAACATCCCCGCTTGGGCATCGATCTCGGATTGACAATGGGAATCACCACAGGCAGCACCATACTTCCCGAACATACCGCGGTAACCATCGGCTCGGTCGATTATCCTGCGCTGGAAAGTTCCGCCGATTCACAACTCACCCTCAGTGCCTTGTTTTCCTACAACCTTGCCCCCATATTCAATATATCGCAACTGTTCGTGAACTTGGATGTTGGATTGGGATTGCCCTTGGCAGATGCCAAGGATTCGGCTTCGCTCTCGGTTCTTTCCCCCTATGTGGGTATTTCCAAGCGTTATGGGAGGCGTCTGCTTGTGGGTGGATCCGTTGCCATGGGAGTCGATATGCTGCACATCGCCGATTCCTCATCGGGATGGAACACCACGATTGAACACCTTGCTTTTGGTGTGAAGGCATCGGTGGAGGCGTTGTACATGTTGTCCCCCGACTGGCATGTCACCTTGGCAGCTCATCATAAGGTGGGATTCGCACCGTTCGATTCACGAGTCACCGTAGGGAATACGGATTGGCCTTTCTTGAAGGATACTTCGGATGTACGTTTGGGGGGTACCACTGTGAGTGTGGGCATCACCTATTCCCTGGGTTCGCTGCCGTTCAACCTCTTTGGGTTCCTCGATCCGTTGAAGCAATTTTGATAGGAGATTCGCCATGAAAAGGTATTGTGTCGCTTTCTTGATCGCTGTGCTCGTTGTCGCCACCGGTTGTGTGGGCTTCGGCACATCGGATCTTCAGATTCGGGAACACCAGATTCCCAATGCGAGGCAAGGGTCTGTGGTCGAAGTGCTTTCACCTGTCGAAGTGATGGTCGAGTCCTATGGAATCTACTATGGCGAAGGCAAATCATTACGCGCACGCAAGCAGGATGTACGGGCACACGGGAATGAAAGGGCCCTGCTCGATGCGAGAAGAAGCGCGATCCATGTGTTGCTCTTTGAAGGAGCCACTCCCCTATTGTCCAGAACAGAGGAGAGGATGGCGTTCGAACGTGACAAGGATTTCTTCTATTCCCCGGAAAGCCTTGGAAGGTACATCACTTGGGAAGAGAGCCAATTCACTTCCCGACTGCTGATCGAGGATGCGACCGGATTGAAAATTTCCAAGCGGTTCAAGATACACACCGAACGTTTGGTCAAGGATCTGAATGCGAGGAGAATCCTTGCAAGTCGTGAATCGCTGATGTCGGATGTCGGAAACCCGATCATCATGGTGATACCCAATGCGGAATCGAACAGAAGTCCATTGGATATCCTCGGAGACGATCCTACGGCCCGCCAGGCATCGACGGTGATCCAATCCCACCTTGCCGCCAAAGGTTTCGAAACCATCGTTCCCGAACAATCGGCCGAAATCTCCCAACTCGTGTCCACACAACAGAACCTCTCCGGAAAGATGGATTTGGCGTATCAATTGGCGCTCACCATTGGTAGCGACATCTATATCACCTTTTCGGGGTATCCCGAGGACGGCTCGTTCGGCACTACCCGTTATGTCGCCACACTCAATGTCTTCGAGAGTACCACCGGCCGCCTGTTGGGTTCCGAAACAGGCTATGGGGAAGGTCGCAAGGGTGAGTTGGGAATTTCTGTTGAGGAGGCACTGAACGATGCGGTGGACAAGGCCTTGATCCGGGTCATGGATTTCTGGAAGGAAGATGTGCGCAAAGGGGTACCGTACAAGGTGGTCGTCGGTCTTGATCCAGGTCTCGATGCATATGATGTCGATTCATTGCAAATGGCACTTCTCAAGGCAGTCGATTCGATTTCAGTCTCGTATCGTGAATTGGTGCTTACCGATGGGACCATGGATCTTTTGGTCAGGATCGAACCTTCGGTGTACGAAGGATCGTTGGCTGTGTACCAGGCTTTGAAAGCGGCTTTCGAACGCCAAGGCACACAAGC
>Ga0334898_1002724_pt1 | contig 15615 bp, 10 predicted proteins | sample GraSluR3_MG_10_FD_207228 | JGI IMG/M metagenome (GOLD analysis project Ga0334898, IMG submission 207228) | Sludge microbial communities from methane-producing bioreactor in Wageningen University, Netherlands - Granular Sludge_3_08-R3 | ecosystem: Engineered > Bioreactor > Anaerobic >... | reverse complement strand
TCCAATTATGGTTCTGTCGAGGTCGTTAATTATGCCGTCGTTATTCAAATCTTTAAATTTCAGGTCGCCGGGACTGGGTTTACCTGTTGCAGGCATTGCGTGCAAATAGGTATTGTTTTCATCTGTCCTAAAGTCTGCCGGAGTTAAAATCCGTTCAGCAACATACCCGTAAAAACTTCCGATGGTGTGACCGAGCGTAGTCAGGTTATTCCCTGAGATAATTTCACCCGGAATGTATTTTACCTCATTTTTTACTGTGGTAACGTTTCCTGAAATAGTGTAGTTAAAATCGCCTTCCATTTTTCGGTAAGTTCCAATAAATTCAAATCCACGGTTTTGAATTTCGCCCAGGTTTACCCAGGGATCGCCGGCTCCCGAAACACGGCCAAAAGCTGCCGACATGGGAATTTTAACCAACAAATCGTCCTGGTTCTTGATGTAATATTCAGCACTTAACTGAACCTTGTTGTTAAACAAATTCAGGTCGAATCCGAAGTTTGACATTTCAGCAGCTTCCCATTTAATGGAGGGGTTACCAAAACTGTGTACAACATTAAGCGCAGGCAACATGCGCTGGTCAACACCGAATACCGGAGAAAACTGTGTAAAATTGTCGATTAAAGACTGGTACTGGAAACTGCCGATGCCTGAGTTACCGGTCTGGCCCCAGCCAAAACGCAATTTCAACATCGAAATTTCATCTATATTTTGTAAAAAGTCCTCATTTACTTTCCATGCAACCGAAACCGAAGGGAATGTACCCCACCGGTTGGCTGGGCCAAACCGCGAATTGCCATCCCGCCGGATACTGGCGGTCAGCAGATATTTGCTGTCGTAATCGTAAATTATTCTGCCAAGATACGATTCTGAAGTAAACGGGTTATAATAACCTTGTACCTGCCGGCCTTCTTCGTACGACTGGCTTATAACATTCAATTGTTCGTAAGGAAAACCCAATGCATTGGCATTAATCGAATTACCTTCGTTTTTCCGTACATGATGTACTGCCGTGGCTGTAATATTATGCCTGTCGAACTGATTACTAAATGTTACCTGGTTTTCAAGCGACAGGTTTATACTTTCGTTGAAATTTTCTGTTAGTTCGGCTTGTGCACGGCTTCTCACACCCATGTCGAAAGCGGGGAACCAGAATTTTGAACGGCTGAAAAAACCTTCCACAGCAGGGGTAATTTTGTAAGTAAACCATTTAACCGGTTTAATTTCAACAAAAATACTTGCCAAAACGCTATTGTTGAAACTGCGATCGTCGCCAATTTCCATTGGCCCCCTCGGATTGGGTTTGTCGTTAAATCCGGTGTTGCTAACAATTTCATTTGAGCCGTCGGGCATAGTATATTCATACGGCACCTGCGGACCCTCATAACCTCCCTTGTTGTTTTCGTTGTGCATTCGCATTAGTGGTGAAGTAATTAAAGTGACCTGCCAGGGACTTCCCTGATAAGTTGTCGGGCTCTGAGAAATGGTTCTGCTCAGGCTAAGCGTTTCTCCAATTTTAATGTATTTGCCAATATTAAAATCGGAATTGGCTCTCAGGCTGTAACGGGTTGCAGCGGATGCCAGCAAAATTCCCTGTTCATTTGAGTTATTCAGTGAAATGGAATAATTTGAATCTTCACCACCACCTGAAATTCTGATGTAATGGTTTTGGGCAAGGCCAACACGGTTAACCTCGTTTTGCCATTCAGTTCCTTTTTGCCAGCCTTCGCCAAAATACCACTGCCGGAAATGATCCTCGTAGGACACAGGCACAGCGATATTATTTTCCTGCAGCAGTGTGGAATAGAATTCAGTATATTCGTCGGCATTCATTACATCAAATTGCCGGGGAACCCTGTTTAGTGAAATGTAGCTTGACAACGATACTTTGGGTTTGCCTTTTTCGCCTCTTTTGGTTGTAATAATTATTACCCCATTAGCGCCATCGGCTCCGTAAATTGCTGCTGCCGAAGCATCTTTTAATACCTGAATGGATTCAATGTCGGTCGGGTTCACGCTTCCAAGTCCGCCGGTAATTACCCCGTCGATTACATAAATCGGGTTTGGGTTCTGGTTTATGGAGCCTATACCTCTAACCCTGATTTGGGCACTGCTTCCGGGACTTCCCGATTGTGAGATCATTACCCCGGGCGCCCGGCCCTGCAATGCACGGGTCAAGTTACTGGCCGGTATCCGGTTCAGTTCTTCGGAAGATACAACTGCAACCGCTCCGGTTAAATCCGACTTTCTCACTGTGCCGTATCCAATCACAACCATTTCAGACAACATCACCTCACTTTCCTGGAGTTGGACATCAATTACTGTTCGGTCTGAATTGGGCACTTCCAGATTGGTAAATCCAACAAAAGAAAAAACCAATGTATCCTGAAGATTGGGAACACTTAGTGCGTATCTCCCGTCAGCATCGGTAACGGTTCCGGTTGTGGTACCTTTTATTATTACCGTTGCTCCAACCAGCGCTTCACCTGATGCCGCATCCTTTACCAGACCGGTAACGGTTTGCTGGGCATACAAAACGGCGCTTTGCAGCATTATTGCAAAAAGCAGCAACAATGCTTTCCACGTGAGTCTTTTTTTCATAATTTTTTCGTTCATTATTAATAATTTGTATTTCCAGATATATTGATTTTTAGTTCATGTCTGCAATAAGTTCCTTCAGTTTTGAACTTTTTCCTGTTATTTGTTCTGCTTCTGTAATGTATTTGAGTGCCTGGCTTTTTTGGTTCATTCTGTAATAAATAAATGCCTGAAGTGCCAGGTAGTCTGCATTGTTATTTCTCATTTTTAACAATTCCTGCGAATTGCGAAGGGCAATTTCAGGAAACCCATTGTTTACATAAAGATTAGCTTTTCTAAAAAGCTTTCCCTCCCTGGCTTCATTTGATTGCTCAACCTCTTCAATGTTTTTTGCCAACTCATAGAAGGTGGATTTCCAAACAGGAGATTTACTGTTTATTCTGTTTTCGCATTTGTCAAGCAATGAAATTATTTCCCGAGTGTTTTCACTGTTGAAATGGTTCATAATTTTTTGAAAGAGGGCATCAGGATTACAGGGATACAGACGCATTGACTGGTCTAAATCCCTGTTGGCCAAATCCTGCTCACCCAATTTTGTGAAGAATTTTCCCCTTTGTGCAAATGAAGCTCCGTTTGGATTATCTTTTATTTGTTGATTATAACATTCAAGGGTATCCATTACTTCGGAGAATTGTTCAAGTTTCACTGAAAATTCGCCTTCAAGTCTGTCTTTAAATTCAGTTGCAAGATTATAATGTTTTCCTTTCTGCAAGGCAAAAAGTATTGTTTTCATGTCGTCGTTTTCCAGCTTTTTCTGAGGGCTGAGCAGAAAATAATGCAGAACGTGAGAGGAATATCCCGATACAATCATTCGCTGGAAGTATTCATTTTTAACGAATGTATTTTCCGGATTTTTGAGGAATATTTTCCCCATTTCGAACAACATTTGCGGATTGTCTATTTTTTTTTGCTCGTGCATTTCCGCAAATTTCTGCATCCGGTTTTCAGGACTGCTGAACAAACAGGAAGGAACAACCTGCACAACAAACAGGGAAAATAAAATGGCTATGTAACATATTTTATTCATTGCTGTACATTCAGGTATTTTGAAAGATATTGGGCAACTCTTTTGTGTCCCGTTTCATTAAAATGGTTATCTCCCTCGATATAACAGGTTTGGGCAATCCAGAGCGGATTTTCTTCATTGATAAAAACCGGGTAAAGGTTGATAAAGTCAATGTTTTCCTGTTGGCAGAATTTTCTCCAGTTTTCCACATAATAGTCGGTAGTGTCTCCTTTTAAAACCTGCGTTTGCCACGGATGTACACTTAACCTGAGCTTAATGTTTTGGTCCGAACACAATTGGTTGAGTTTTGATATGTTTTCAAATCCCAGTTTCAGCCCCAGATCTGCCAAATCTCTGAGTTGTTCGTTGTATATCCATTCTGAAACGGCATGAAAATCAGGGTTTTTTAATAAATCTTCGTCTTCGAATGTCCTGAAAAACTCCTTGTACAATTCAAGAGTGTTTCTGTTGGGTAAACTTCCGGTTTGTTGTTTCAATCCTAACAGCGTTTCATTAAATATTTCAGTCTTCTTTTTTTCTTTTATGCCTGAAATTGAAAAAACAGTAAAAGAATGCTTGTGAAAAAAACGACTGAATTTTTCCTGAACAGATGCATACCACTTTTGCTCTGTTGAAGAAAATGACTGATATGCAATTTCGTTTTGCAGGTCAGAAATGTCGATAACTACCCAAATTTCATTCACCTTTAATTTCATTTTATTCAACAGGTAATCCGCTTTTAAAAAATGTATTTTAGGGCTGTAGCTAACAGCCGATGCATTCAGAATTTCAATATCGAATTTTTCTCCTGATTCCTGCAACCTCCCTGCAAATGTGAAGCGGTAATCAATACCTACTCCTTCGGAATGTGAATCGCCAAGAATTAAAATTCTTCTTTTATCAGAAATTAAATCAACCTCCCGAACCGATACGTCGCGAAATGCCAGGTTGTTGGTGTAAAACCTGTAAATAAGCGGACCCCAAACGGCATTTGCTGAAACATTTTTTTTCAATCCATGGTGAAATCGGGTGTTTCTTACCCTGAAATGATTGAAATTTTGAGGAATAAGAAACAAACCGAGCAATAAATCGATTGCCGCAAATACAACAATAAGCAGCAAGAGGGTGAAAACGGCTGATTTTCTTTCTTTGTGGTTCACAATCAACTTTTGTTACCGCAGGTTAGTTTTACCGGATTTTTTCAAAACAAAGGCTACCTTTTTATGGGTAGCCTTTGTAATTTTTATTACCCAGGTTTAATATTTAACCACTTTTGTAGCCCCGCGTTCGTTGTTTATACGAATCAGATATATACCGTTTTGCATATCCTGCATTGAAAGTCTGCTTACATTTTTAGCTGATTTCAAACGGGCGCCTAAAACACTGTAAACTTCCAGATCAACAGGTTGTCCTCCTTTTACATGAAGAATTCCGTTGTGTATGTAAACCCTTGTGTCCTGTTCTGCTTTCAGGTTTCTGGTGCTGGTAACTATGTCGTTGGAAAGCGTGAGTTGTCCGCTGTAATAGTTTGAAGCATAGCCATTGTTTTTATCGGCTGACCAGAAATATTCCACGTTCTCAGCATCTTTTTTGGCGTTCGATTTTACATCGAAGGCAAAAGTTTCACCAACCTGTAAAGCAGTACGATCTCCGGCAAGGTTTGCAGGATCAGTCGGATACGATAAAGCACCATCAAGCGACATAACCATAACAGCTCTGATTACTCCATCCGTTTCATTCCAGTAATGGTCTGCGTCCAGCAATGCTTCCAGACCTGCCTGGTTGTTGCTCCAGCCGGCAATATAAAAAGGTTGCCATTCATTTTTAACCACACCCGCAGATCCTTCATAAGCTGTAACAAAACCATCGGCAAACACAGCTTTTCCTCCACCCAGTTCAACAGCACGGGCATAAGCCTGGTTCTGGTACTGCAATACCAAATCCTCACCGCTAAAGGTGTTTCCTGCCGTACTGTCAGAAGCTGCAGCGAAAGTAGGTTCATGACGCACAGGACTGGTGGGTTGTGCCATAATTTCGAAAGTACGTGTACCTGCATCGGCCAAACCATTGATGTCGAGATATTTTATGAGCACATAAAAATTTTCTCCGTCGTGAACTCCTTTCCACGATGCTCCGAATGTGGCATCACCATCCAGATCGTATAAATCGCCACCGTCGGTATTTGTAGGGTTGGCCACCATTTTTGCATCCCCAAGCAAATCCCATGTGGCATCGAATGAAGTATTGTCAGCAATCGGTTCCCAGGTTGCCGGAGCTTTGTAAATGGTAACTTCAGGATTATTATAGGGATTAGTGGCATAGCCTGTTATTCCCTCATAATCGGGTTCCTCGTCCCATGTAACCCAGCTTACTCCCAAAATGGTAAAATCACCGGCTGGTTCCTCGCCTATTACCTGCGGTGATAATGTTACATGTCCGCTGTAATAGTTTGAAGCATAGCCGTTGTTTTTATCGGCTGACCAGAAATATTCAACATTTGCATCATCTTTTTTGGCATTTGATTTTACATCGAAGGCAAAAGTTTCATCCACTTTCAAAGCAGTCCGATCTCCTTCCAAATCGACAATATCAGCAGGATAAGAAAGTGCGCCATCCATGGACATAACCAGTACTGCCCTGATTACACCATCGGTTTCATCCCAGAAATGGTCAGCATCGAGCAAGGCTTCCAAACCTGCCTGGTTGTTGCTCCAGCCTGCTATAAAAAAGGGTTGCCACTCATTTTTAACTATACCCGCTGACGCTTCATAAGCAGTAACAAAACCATCGGCAAAAACGGCTTTCCCGCCACCCAGTTCAACAGCCCGTGCATAAGCCTGGTTCTGGTACTGCAATACCAAATCCTCGCCGCTAAAAGTATTTTCTGCTGTGCTGTCAGAAGCTGCAACGAATGTAGGTTCATGACGAACAGGACTGGTAGGCTGTGCCATAATTTCAAACGTTCTGGTTCCGGCGTCGGCCAAACCATTGATGTCGAGATATTTTATCAGCACATAAAAATTCTCTCCATCGTGAACCCCTTTCCACGATGCGCCAAATGTGGCATCGCCATCCAAATCGTATAAATCGCCACCGTCAGTATTTGTAGGATTGGCAACCATGTGGGCATCACCCAGCAAATCCCATGTTGCATCAAAAGAAGCAATATCTGCAATGGGAGTCCAGGAAGAAGGAGCTTTGTAAACGGTTACCTGCGGGTTGTCGTATGGGTTGTCTGCATAACCGGCTACCCCTTCATAATCCGGTTCTTCATCCCATGTAACCCAGCTTACACCATGAATGGTCTGTGCATAAGACCATGTGGCAAAAATTGAAAGAACAAAAAATAAGGTAAATTTTCTCATAATAATTAGTTTTTTAGTTGTTAAATATGAAATCTCTTAATTCAAAGATGCACATGGGAAAAAAAACCCTGTATATAGTTGTGGAATTTACAGTAAGAATTTTTACAGGAATTTTTTTTTTTGAAAATCAGAAATGAAGAGAAATACTAATAAAGGATACCAGTAACATTAACGGTGCATAATCTTTCAGATAATTTCTTAATGAAAGCATCGCTTTTGCCATGTGCATTTCTACCGTTTTTACTGAAAGACCCATGATTTCCGCAATTTCCTTATTTTTTTTGCCTTCGTATCTTTTAAGCTTGAAAGTAGTTTGTTGCTGGGGAGGAAGTTGTTCAACACCCTGTCTTATTTTTTCCCTAAGGTCTTTTATCATTAAAAAATCAGAAGGGGTGTCGTTGATTTTATTCGAAAAGGCGTCCGTTTCGCCGTTGTGTTTCAGCAGAAAATCTTCGAGCATTTCTTCCTTTTTATGTTTGCGTAAATAGTTAAGCGAATTTTTACAAACAGCCTGAAAAAGATAAGATTTCAGCGAAACCTTTATGTCGAGCGAAGTTCTTCGGTTCCATATATTGAAAAAAGTTTCGGAAACAATATCTTCGGCTAAATCTTTTCGTCCCAGGTATCTTTTGGCATAATTGCACAACGGAACATAATAATCGCGGAAGACGATAATGTATGTAGCTTCGTCTCCATGCTTTAGGCGTTCAATAATATTGGTTTCCTCCTTATTCATTACATTATGCGAAATTACTACTTTTTCAGCATTTATTTCAAACGCCAGGAAGCTTAATAATTGATTAAGCTTTTTTCGCGAATTAACCAGAATCTTTCCAAAAAATTATCTTTGCAACATAATTGTCACAGTATCACTCAAAGTGATGCCATGACTATTTGCTGTGCAAGTGTATTCTGAAACCATCAAAAAAATAAAAATATGTTGCCAAAAATAAATCCGATGTCAACTTCTGCCTGGGAAAAACTGGAAGATCATTATTTCAGTTTTGAGGGTACACACATGAAAGAACTGTTTGAAAGGGATTCCGCCCGATTTCAGAATTATTCACTGAAGTTTGAAGAGATTCTGGTCGATTTTTCCAAAAATATTGTGGACGATAAAGCGCGCGAGTTGCTGGTTGAACTGGCCGAAGAGTGCCAATTGAAAGCCGCCGTTGAAAGTATGTTTAAGGGGCAAAAAATTAATACCACTGAAAACCGCGCCGTGCTGCACGTAGCTTTGCGCAACCGGACAAATTCACCTGTTTTTGTTGACGGCAAAGATGTAATGCCGGATGTGAATGCCGTGCTCGACCAAATGAAAAGTTTTTCGGAAGAAGTGATTTCGGGCCGGTGGAAAGGATACACGGGAAAAGCCATTACCGATGTGGTAAATATTGGAATTGGAGGGTCCGACCTTGGTCCGCTGATGGTAACCGAAGCGCTGAAACCCTATAAAAATCACCTCAACCTGCATTTTGTTTCGAACGTGGATGGGACGCACATGGCCGAAACGCTGAAAAAAGTAAGCCCGGAAACTACGCTTTTTATCGTGGCTTCGAAAACATTTACTACCCAGGAAACCATGACCAATGCCAATACGGCACGGCGCTGGTTTCTTGATGCAGCAAAAGATGAAAACGTTGTGAAAAATCATTTTGTAGCTGTTTCCACCAACAAAAATGAGGTGGCAAAATTTGGCATCGACACCAAAAACATGTTCCGGTTTTGGGACTGGGTAGGTGGCCGATATTCGCTTTGGTCGGCCATCGGGCTTTCCATTGTTTTGGGAATTGGTTATGAGAACTATATTGAACTTTTGGAGGGCGCTCATGCCATGGACAATCATTTCCGCAACACAGAATTCGAAAAAAATATCCCCGTCGTTCTGGCGCTTTTCGGCATTTGGTACAACAACTTTTTCGGCGCCGAAACCGAAGCCATTTTGCCCTACGATCAGTACATGCACCGCTTTGCCGCCTATTTCCAGCAGGGAAACATGGAAAGCAACGGGAAATATGTGGACCGCAACGGCGAACAGGTGGAATACCAGACCGGCCCAATTATTTGGGGCGAACCCGGGACCAACGGGCAGCACGCCTTTTATCAGCTCATTCACCAGGGAACCAAGTTGATACCCTGCGACTTTATTGCGGCGGCCATCAATCATAATCCGATTGGCGATCACCACCAAAAACTGCTCGCCAACTTCTTTGCGCAAACCGAAGCGCTGATGGTGGGGAAAACTGAAGAACAGGTGATTGCAGAACTTAAAGCCGCCGGAAAATCGGAAAACGAAATTGCAGCACTCACACCGTTTAAAGTATTTCCCGGGAATATACCTACCAATTCCATCCTGATTAAAAAGCTCACTCCAAGAACGTTGGGTACTTTGATTGCTATGTACGAACACAAGATTTTTGTGCAGGGAATCATCTGGAATATTTACAGCTTCGACCAGTGGGGTGTGGAGTTGGGCAAACAACTGGCCGGTACCATTCTGCCTGAATTAAAAAGCGATGAACCGGTTGCCGGGCACGATGCTTCTACAAACGGGTTGATAAATGCCTTTAAAAAAATGCGAAAATAGGCGCTTGTGTACATGAAAAGAACAGAACCGGATTCCTGAAGTCCGGTTTTTTTTTGCACGAAAGTAAGGTAACCTCGCACATCGTATTTAGATTGAATGATTCAAAAACCTCCGAAATGAAAAAATCTTTATCAATTTGATAGCTATTGGCACAAAAGTTTAAAACATCGCGAATTGTTCAAATCTGTTGAATGGTTCTGTATTTCAATATTTAATCTGTTTCCAGGCTTCAGGTTTTTTTAAAAACTGTTTGCTGTATTGATTTTGGAATCTTTTTTGAATAATGCACTTCAAAATTCAAAGATTTTTTAATCATAAACTGGAATATTGTGAAATCTGATTTTTAATAATAACAAAAAACAAATAAATTATGAAAAAGCTCAGACTTAGTTTAGTAATGATGTTAAGCGTGGCCCTTGTTTTGGGAGGTTGTGCCTCATGGAACAAAACTCAAAAAGGCGCTGCAGTGGGCACTGCTGCCGGCGGTGCTGCCGGTGCAATTGTTGGAAAAGCATCGGGAAATACCGCTCTTGGAGCGATAATCGGAGCCGCAGCCGGAGGTGCTGCCGGTGCAGTTATTGGCCGCCAAATGGATAAACAGGCCGAAGAAATTGAAAAAACTGTTCCTGATGCCCGGGTAGAACGCGTGGGCGAAGGAATTGTGGTGGAGTTCAACAGTCAGATTCTCTTTGGTTTCGACCAGTCCAATCTCTCGGCTGATGCCAGAAATAATCTCGACAAACTGGTAGTTGTGCTGAATAATTATCCGGATACCAACATCGAGGTTCAGGGACATACGGACAGCACCGGTTCAGAGTCTTACAATCAGCGATTATCCGAACGGCGGGCCGGATCGGTAGCCGGCTATTTAATGCAAAAAGGAATTTTAAACCAACGCATTACCCAGGTTGGCATGGGAGAATTGTATCCCAAATATACCAACGATACCGAAGAAGGTCGGACTCAAAATCGCAGAGTTGACTTCCTGATTACCGCCAACGAAAAAATGAGAGCTGAAGCGGAACGGGAAGCCGGCAGTTAAACAAAAAGCTGATGCCGTTTAGTTTGGCTGAACTCAGCGATTTTTATCAAAATTAATTCACATAAAAAAGTAAAAAATGAAAACGAAATTTTTAACAGGTACAATACTTATGGTTTTTACGGCAATGGCGGTTTTTGCGCAAGGCAATTACCCTTCAAAAACTTCGTTTGCCGTGCTTGGAGGAATAAACTTTCAAAATTTAAACGGGAAAGATGCCGACGGAGATAAACTCGAATACGATCTTCTGCCGGGCTTTCACGGCGGTGTGAATGCACAGATTCCGGTAGCCCCCGAGTTTTATTTTCAACCCGGGTTAATGCTTTCTACAAAAGGAGCTAAAAATGCTGAAAGCTTTGAAATGGCACTGGCTTCCAAAGTCAGACTTTCGTATCTGGAATTGCCGTTAAATTTTGTTTATAAGGCGGCACTGGGCGACGGCTATTTTATGCTGGGTTTTGGGCCATATCTGGCTTACGGCGTCGGCGGTAAAGTTATTTGGGAATCCGATTCAGGTTCTATAGAGTATGATGTAAAGTTTAAAAAAGGAGATAACTCAGACAACTCAAGTATTTTTTATGTCAGGCCTTTTGATGCCGGAGGCAACATTTTTGCCGGATACGAACTTCCCGGCGGTTTGTTTTTTCAGTTCAATACCCAGTTGGGGATGTTGAATATCAACTGGGAAAATGAGTTGTTGCCTGATGATAAGTCGGTATTAAAAAACACAGGTTTTGGTCTTTCGGCCGGATACCGGTTTTAAGTTTACAGCAATTTAAGTGGATATACCCTTCGTGCAGCGCGGAGGGTATTTTTTTAACTCAGCTTTTCGGTTAAGCGAACCATCTCTTTTTTGGCCTGAAAATTATTGTATAAAATGTTGTAAACCGCATCGCAAACAGGCATGTAAACCTGGTGCTGCCGGTTGATTTCGTGAATGGATTTCGATGCATAGTAGCCTTCAGCCACCATGTTCATGTCGAGAAAAGCGCTTCGCACCGAATAACCCCGGCCAATTAAAGTGCCGAGCAACCGGTTTCTACTGAATTGCGAATAAACCGTTACCAGCAAATCGCCCAGGTATGCCGAATCTTTGATGTCGCGGCTGATGGGGTGCACGGCATCCACAAACCGTTTTATTTCCTGAATAGCGTTGGAGACCAGCACCGCCTGAAAATTGTCGCCATAGCCAAGACCATGAGCGATTCCGGCGCCTATGGCAACAATGTTTTTAATCACAGAAGTGTATTCTGTTCCCCAAATGTCATCAGAAGTGGAAGTGCAGATGTAATTGCACTGAATCAGTTGGGCAAAGTTTGCTGCTTTGGTTTCGTCGATTCCTGCCACTGTAAGGTATGAAAGTTTTTCCAGCGCCACCTCTTCGGCATGACACGGACCGGCTATTACTCCAACATTTTCAAAAGGTACATTGAAATACCTGTTCAGGTATTCTACTACCAAAAGGTTTTCGTGGGTTACAATTCCTTTTATTCCCGATAAAAAATATTTACTGCTGAGGTCGGTTTTCAAATTGCCCAGAATCTCCGGCAAAAATGCTGAGGGAACGGCCAAAACAATAATGTCTGAATTCTCCACAATTTTATCAACATCATTATAAAAATTTATCCGCTCCGTTTCGAATTCCACATTTTGCAGGTATCGCGGATTGTTTCCCAACTCCCTGAAACTTTCAATGGTATCTGTTTTCCTGAAAAACCAGTTGATTTGTCCCACATTCTCCAGCAACATTTTGGCAATTGCCGTTGCCCAGCTTCCGCTTCCAATAACTCCTGCTCTGTCTGTTTTAATATTCATCCCTTTGTTTTTCGGTGGGCAAAAATAAGAAGATTGCAAAACATTCTTCCAGTTTTCGGGAAATGTTGTATTTTCAGGGCGCAAATCAATAAATTTAAACTGTTCATGCATCAATACATTCTTGCACTCGACTCAGGCACAACCAGCAACAGGGCTATTCTTTTTAACCATTCCGGGGAAATCACCGGAACTGCCCAACAGGAATTTGAACAAATTTATCCGCGTCCCGGATGGGTGGAACACCGTCCGTCCGACATTTGGGAAAGCCAGTTGAAAACAGCCCGCGAAGTGTTGGAAAAACATAAAGTTTCTCCTTCAGAAATTTCCGGTATCGGCATAACCAATCAGCGGGAAACTACCCTGATTTGGAACCGTGAAACCGGCGAACCTGTGTATAACGCCATTGTTTGGCAAGATAGACGTACGGCAGGCATTTGCGATGAATTGAAAGACCGCGGCCTGGAAAAAACCTTTGCCGAAAAAACCGGTTTGGTTATCGATGCCTATTTTTCCGGAACAAAAATCAAATGGATTCTGGATAATGTGGAAGGAGTAAAAGAACAGGCTAAAGCAGGAAAGCTGGCTTTTGGAACAGTGGATACTTGGCTTATCTGGAAACTTACGGGTGGAAAACTGCACGTTACCGATGTAACCAATGCCAGCAGAACCCTGCTTTTCAATATTCATACCCTGGAGTGGGACGATGAATTGTTGAAAATTCTCGACGTTCCGAAGGAATTACTGCCCGAGGTAAAACAAAGCAGCGAGATTTACGGGAAAACAGAAAAAGCGTTGCTGGGAGAAGAGATTCCGGTAGCCGGAATTGCGGGCGACCAGCAAGCCGCATTGTTCGGACAAATGTGTATCGAAGAGGGAATGGTAAAAAACACATACGGAACAGGCTGTTTTGTGGTGATGAATACCGGAAGCAAGCCTATTGCATCGAAACACAAATTACTTACAACCATTGCGTGGCAGGTAAACGGCAAAACAACCTATGCGCTCGAAGGGAGCATTTTTGTGGCCGGTGCAGTGGTGCAGTGGCTGCGCGATCAGCTGGAAATCATCGAATCTTCAGCTGAAATAGAAGAACTGGCTTCGCAGGTGCCAGACAGTGGAGGCGTTTCGTTTGTACAGGCGTTTGTGGGGCTGGGTGCTCCCCATTGGGACCAGTATGCCGCCGGAACCATTATCGGGCTGAGTCGCGGAACGGGAAAAGCCCATATTGCCCGGGCAGCGCTTGAAGCCATCGCCTTGCGTTCGATGGAGGTCATCGAAACAATGGCTGAGGACTCCGGTATCGATGTAAACGAATTGCGGGTTGATGGTGGCGCGGCGGTGAATAACCTGCTCATGCAGATTCAGGCGGATGTGGTAAATACGGGTGTGGTTCGCCCCAAAGTTACTGAAACCACAGCGCTCGGTGCTGCTTATTTGGCAGGTCTGGCTACCGGATTCTGGGAAAATCTGGATGAGGTGAAAGAGCAGTGGCAGGTGGATCGAAAATTTCAACCGGCTGAAAACAGGGAAGAATTCAAAAAAGTGATTGCCAACTGGAAAAAGGCTGTGGAACGCAGTAAAGCCTGGTATGAGTCGCATTAACAAAATAAAACCATCCTTTAAAGTTTAAAAAAATGGAACGAGAGGCTATTCTGAAAAGAATACAAAAAACGAAATGGGACATTGTCATCGTTGGCGGAGGAGCCACAGGGCTGGGATGCGCTGTGGATGCGGCTTCTCGCGGGTATAAAACCCTTCTGCTCGAACAGGTCGATTTTTCCAAGGGAACGTCGAGCCGCAGTACAAAGCTTGTGCACGGTGGCGTTCGCTATTTACAACAGGGCGATGTTTCGCTGGTATTTGAAGCACTTAAAGAGCGCGGACTGATGTTTAAAAATGCCCCGCACCTGGTTACTAATCAGTCGTTTATTATTCCCACTTACGAATGGTGGGGCGGCCCGTTCTATACCATTGGTTTAAAAGTGTATGATCTGATGGCCGGAAAACTGGGGCTGGGGCCCTCCAAACATCTGTCGCGTGAAGAAGCTGTTGAAGCTTTGCCTACCGTGGAACAGGAAGGTTTAAAAGGGGGAGTGATTTACCAGGACGGCCAGTTCGACGATTCCCGGATGGCTGTTACCCTTGCGTTAACTGCTGTTGATTATGGAGCGACACTTATCAATTACTGCAGGGTTACTCAGCTGCTGAAGGATGGCGAACTGATAAACGGAGCGGTCGCGGTTGATCAGGAAACCGGGGAAGAGCTGAAAATCAAATCGAAAGTAGTAATTAATGCTGCCGGTGTTTTTGCCGATGAAGTGATTCAAATGGATGAACCGGAAAAACCCGAAATGATTACTCCCAGCCAGGGAATTCATTTGATTCTGGACAAGAGTTTTCTTCCGAACGATTACGCCATTATGGTTCCGCATACTTCCGACGGGCGGGTAATGTTTGCTGTTCCCTGGCATAACCATGTGGTGGTGGGAACAACTGATACATTAATAGAAAAACATTCACTCGAGCCGGTAGCACTGGAATCGGAAGTTGATTTTGTATTGCAAACAGCCGGGCAGTACCTGGTGAAACAACCCACCCGAAAAGACGTACTGAGTGTTTTTGCCGGTTTACGGCCTCTGGCAAAACCCGAGGGCGGGAAAAAAGCCACCAAGGAAATTTCCCGGGGGCATAAAATTCTTATCTCGGTTTCGGGCCTTATCACAATAATCGGGGGCAAATGGACCACCTACCGGAAAATGGCCGAAGATACCATCGATAAAGCGATAATGCTGGGGGGCCTCACCGAACGCGATTGTATTACACATCATCTTCCGGTTCACGGTTACCGCATTGACCTCAATGCCTATAACGATCCAATGGCCCCCTACGGGCTCGATAAAGAGGAAATTCTTGCCATTGCCGAAGAGGAAAAAGAGTGGGAGGGATGGTTGAGTGAAAAACTGAACATTCGGAAAGCACAGGTGGCGTGGGCTGTCAGAAAGGAATGGGCACGAACGGTTGAAGATGTTCTGGCACGCAGAACACGGGCCCTTTTTCTGGATGCACGCGAAAGCATCGGGTTGGCGCCTGAAGTGGCAAAACTAATGGCCCGGGAGTTGAACAGAGATGAACAATGGCAGCAGGAACAAGTGGCGCAATTCAGCAGCATCGCTAAAAATTATTATTTCGAAGATTAAACAGTAAATAC
>Ga0334898_1002715_pt1 | contig 15660 bp, 15 predicted proteins | sample GraSluR3_MG_10_FD_207228 | JGI IMG/M metagenome (GOLD analysis project Ga0334898, IMG submission 207228) | Sludge microbial communities from methane-producing bioreactor in Wageningen University, Netherlands - Granular Sludge_3_08-R3 | ecosystem: Engineered > Bioreactor > Anaerobic >... | reverse complement strand
CGAAGTCTCTTTTTAAACCAACCGGACGCCGAGTGCGGTCGCAAGACCGTGTATCGAGGCGACCCCTCCCCCGACTCGTTTCCCTCGATGACCGAAGTCTCTTTTTAAACCAACCGGACGCCGAGTGCGGTCGCAAGACCGTGTATCGAGGCGACCCCTCCCCCGACTCGTTTCCCTCGATGACCGAAGTCCCTTCTTAAACCAACCGGACGCCGAGTGCGGTCGTAAGACCGTGTATCGAGGCGACCGCCTCCCCTTTATCAAGGCGACCTCTTACCCGAGTTTCTTCCTCAAAATCTCGTTTACAAGTTTGGGGTTAGCCTGCCCGCGGGTTTCTTTCATAACCTGACCGACAAAGAACCCGATAAGATTGGTCTTACCCTCTTTATATTTCGCAACCTCGTCGGGGTTGCCGTTGATAACCTTATCGACAACCGCCTCAAGCTCTCCGCTGTCGCTCATCTGCTTTAAGCCCTTCTTCTCGACAATCTCCTTGGCGCTCTGCTTGCTATCGACCATCTCGGCGAAAACGTCCTTGCCGATTTTCCCGCTGATAACCCCGTCATCTATAAGTGTCAGGAGTTCCGATATTCCCGATGCGGGTATGAACTTTGATGCGAACTCGGTAATATCAATGGAAAGCTGGTTTAAAACCGCCATTACCTCGCTTTGAATCCAGTTGGAAGCTTTTTTCGGTTCGCCCTTGAAGGTTTTTAGTATCTCCTCAAAATAATCCGACAGTTTTTCATCATCGGTAAGCGTTACGGCATCCTGCGCGGAAAGACCGTATTTCTCGATAAAACGGTTTTTCTTTTCGCGGGGGAGTTCGGGCAGGGTCTTGCGTATCTCTTCTATATATGGGGCTTGGACTATCAGCGGAGGAAGGTCGGGTTCGGGGAAATAACGGTAATCGTTGGCTTCCTCCTTGCTTCGCATAGGGAAAGTCTTGTTCTGTCGTACATCGAAAAGACGGGTCTCCTGCATAATTTTTTCTCCGTTCTCGACAGCGAAAATCTGGCGTTCAATTTCGTGTTCAATAGCCTTACGCACCCCGTTGATGGAGTTCATATTCTTAATTTCGACTTTGGTGCCGAGTTCCTTTTGTCCTGCGGGACGAATGGAAATATTGGCATCGCATCGCATACTTCCCTCTTCCATATTAACGTCGCTGACGTCTGCATATTTCATAATGTTGCGAAGTGAACGGAGGTAGAGATAAGCCTCTTCGGCGCTTCGCATATCGGGTTCGGATACGATTTCAAGCAGAGGCATAACGGAGCGGTTTAAATCGACATAGCTGTAAGGCGACCCCTCCGTATGGACAAGTTTCCCCGCGTCTTCCTCAAGATGGGCGCGGTTTATCCCGATTCGTTTCGATGTTCCGTCCTCAAAGTCTATGTCTATATAGCCGGTCTTGCAGATAGGAAAGTCAAGTTGTGAAACCTGATACCCCTTGGGAAGGTCGGGGTAGAAATAGTTTTTCCTGTCGAACTTGGAATATTCCGCGATTGTGCAGTTTAAAGAAAGACCTGCTTTGATTGCTTTTTTGAGAACCTCCTCGTTTAATACGGGAAGAGTTCCCGGCTCACCGAGACATACGGGGCATACCTGCGAGTTCGGCGATTTCCCAAACTCGGTAGAACATCCGCAAAATATCTTGGATTTCGTATTAAGTTGGACATGCACCTCAAGCCCGATTACTGCTTCGTATTGCATTTATTTCCTCCGTTTGATAAATATAATATCCATATATTGTAACCTAAAAGGAGAAAAAAATAAATAAAGCGGGGTGAAATGACTTAAGCGATATTGCATTTTCGGGTAATATACAGCTAATACATATTTGACTAATAGGAAAATAATGGATATTATTTATTAGACGCTTTTCATAGCGAAATCCGAATTTTAAGGAGACTAAAATGGAAAAAACAAAACGGGTTGTAATCAAAATCAAAGGAATGACATGTGAACATTGCGTAATGGTGGTAACGAAGGTTATAGAGAAATTTCCCGAACTTACCGATATATCGGTGGAAGTGGGCAAAGCGGAGTTTACCGCCCCCATAGACTTCGACCCGTTCCCTGTCGGTATGGCTATCGAGGAAAAGGGATACGACGTGGTGGAGTAAACGATGAATATAAAAAAACTCACGTTACCCGTTGAGGGGATGACCTGCGCCTCGTGTGCAAACCGTGTGGAAAAGACTATCTCCAAAGAGGAGGGAGTGTTTTCCGCAAATGTCAATATATCCACCGAAAAAGCGACTTTTTCGTATGACCCCGCTAAAACCGACCTTAACGAAATAGCCCGTAAGGTGGCGTCTTTCGGTTACCGTCTTGTGCTTGAGGAGAAAGACGCTGTTGAAACTGAGGAGAAAAACCGTATTGCGCGTAATAAGCTGATTATCGCGTGGATAATTACCGCGCCTGCCGTGGTTTTGATGATTTTAAAAATGGCGGGCGTTTTCCATCTTCACTTCTGGGATTATCTGGAGGTGCTTATAGCTTTGCCTGTGATTTTCATAATCGGCGGCAGCGTGATGAAATCGGCGTTTTTGTCGGCTATCCGTCTTGCACCGGGGATGGATTTGTTAATCGGGCTCGGCACTTTTGCATCGTTTGCAACCGGCGTTATGCGGATTTTCGGTATGAATATAGCAAATTACGCGCTTGTCGGCGCTATGATTATGGGCTTCCATCTGATAGGCAAATACCTTGAAACATCCGCCAAAGGGAAAGCATCAAAGGCAATCCGCGAACTTCTCAAGCTCGGCGCTAAAAAGGCTAATATTATCGTTGACGGGGTTGAGCGCGAGGTTTCTGTCGGAGAGCTTTCTATCGGCGATATTATGATTATCAGACCGGGCGAGAAAATTCCTACGGACGGGATTATTGTCGATGGGGTTAGCGCTGTCGATGAGTCTATGGCTACGGGCGAGTCTATCCCCGTTGAGAGAGGTGTCGGTGATGAGGTTATCGGCGCTACGATAAATCAGGCGGGGATGATTAAAGCGAGAGTTACCAAAGTCGGGAGTGATACCTTTCTTTCACAGATGGCGAGGCTTGTTGAGGAGGCTCAAGGCTCTAAAGTTCCCATACAGGAATTTGCCGACAGGGTTACCGGTATTTTTGTTCCTGCTATTCTTGTGATTTCGGTTTCGGTATTTCTTTTCTGGCTTATTTTTCCTCAGGCGGGCAGGGGTATCCTTGAATGGGGCGCAAGGTTTATCCCGTGGATTGATTTAGGACTTAACCCTCTCTCACAGGCGATTTACGCATCGGTGGCAACCCTTGTGATAGCATGCCCCTGCGCATTGGGACTTGCCACTCCTACGGCGTTGATGGTCGGCAGCGGGCTTGGCGCTAAAAACGGTATTCTTATTCGTAACGGCGAGGCTATACAAACTATGAAGTCGGTCGATACCATCCTTTTCGATAAAACCGGGACCATTACTAAAGGCAAGCCCGAGGTTACGAATATTTTTACCGATATGGAACGTAACGTGTTCTTAAAACTTTCCGCCTCGGTTGAATACAATTCCGAGCATCCTCTTGCAAAAGCCGTGGTTGATTTTGCCGAGAGCGAGGGAATTAACGAGTTTATCGACATAAAGAATTTCAAAGCCATACCGGGCAAGGGTGTTTTTGCCGAAATAGACGGCGACAAGTATTACGCGCTTAATCCGAAGTTCTTAAATGAATTTTCGATAACCGAAAACCCGTTTGACGGACAAATCGGAGACCTTCGCGCACAGGGTAAAACCGTCCTTGTTTTTGCCGGGGAAACCCGGGTTATCGGGATTATCGGCGTGGCGGATACCCTTAAAGAGGATTCCCGACAGGCTATTTCCGAAATTAAGTCTATGGGTATAAAGACCGTGATGGTTACCGGCGATAATAGTATTACCGCAAAAGTTATCGCAGATGAGGTCGGGATTGATAAGATTTACGCCGAGGTAATGCCTGATGATAAAATCGGGGTGGTGAAAAAACTTCAATCGGAGGGGCGTATTGTTGCGATGGTTGGAGACGGGATTAACGATGCTCCTGCTTTGAAGCAGTCTAATGTAGGTATCGCATTGGGAACGGGAACGGGTATAGCGATTGAGGCGGGAGATATTACGATTGTTAAGGGGAATTTATCGGAGGTTGGAAAGGCTATAAGACTGTCGCGCGCGACTTTTATAAAAATCAGGCAAAATCTGTTTTGGGCTTTCTTTTATAATGTCGTGGCAATTCCGCTTGCCGCAATCGGTTTTTTACATCCCGTAATTGCGGAGATTGCGATGGCGTTTAGTTCGGTCAACGTGGTAACAAATTCGCTTCGTTTAAGAAGGGTTAAACTTATAGAAAAACAGGGTAGGTAATGGGATGTAATTGCCGTAAAAGGATAAAATCATTTGAGGTTACCGGCGCTAAGATGGTTGTTTTGAAGTTTGTTGATGAGATTTGCGGGGAGTGCGGGGTTATCCTTCGCAAGATTCTTTTATGCTATCCCGGAATTAGCGATATATCCATACGAGGCAGAAAGATGTCGTTTCGCGTAAAAGGCAGGGTGGATTTGAAGGTTTTAAAAGAGGAATTATATGCAAACGGATTTGAGATTGAGCAGTGAACGTGGGTTTATAAAGTCAAATTAATTGAAAATATTTTGATTTTTTTTTGGAAAAAGGTTAATATCTATACAAGATTTTAGGATTAGGGGAGGCAAAATGAAAAGAATAGCTTTGGTTTTGGCGGTTTTGTTTTTAGGCGTAACGTTGTTTTACGGTGCGCCGGTTTACAGCGGAGCGGAGGGGTATATCACAATGCCTCGCGTAGATACGGCATCGGCCGGACGTTTCGGGCTCGGGCTTAAATACACTTACCCGAGAAATTTCACCGTTGCGGCAAATATAGTTCCGTTAAAGTTCGGTAACGGCGGACTTGAATTCGGATTTGGATATGATTTCGTAACCGAACCGCTTAGCCCGCTTCTTGCAAATATGAAGTTGCAGTTTGTAAAACAGGCGGCTTTAGGGCTTATGACCGAAATAGGGTTAGTTCAAGGCGCTCAGTCTTATTTTACCGTTTATTTCGCATGGGAAGAGACACTTGTCGCGGGGAAACTCAGCGACAGCACCGCTACTTTTGCTCTCGGTTATACTTTCGACAGGGGAACGGATATTAATTTCTTTGTGGGAATACAACGTCAGATTTTTATTCCCCAGATTTTTCTTATAGCGGATATTTCCAATTTCCCGTATAAACGGCATCCTCAGCCGGATTATGCAAACGAATCACGCGGGATTTTTAATCTCGGATTGAGGTTTATTATATCCCCGGCTTTTTCTATTGATATATGCGGATTGGATTTGATGGATTCCAACCGAAGTTTTATGGTAGGCGGGAATCTTTATCTTTCGCTTTGGGGAGGAAGGCATAAATAGGTATTAGAAACCTCAGGGAGGGCGGTTTTTCGATATTCGTCTGTCGGCGTAGTCGGAATGATACTTAACGGAAAGGGCAATTTGTTAAATAACTTGCTTATTTTGAAAATTGCGTATATAATGTTAGTCCATACTTAAAAATATCGGTTAATCGTGGGGCTGTGGCGCAGTTGGGAGCGCGTTTGAATGGCATTCAAAAGGTCGAGGGTTCGAGCCCCTTCAGCTCCACATTTCTTTTTTAATGAGGGTTTCAAGGAGGAAATTACTCAGAATCAGGGTGGGAATCAATTCGTGGGTTTGTTGCAACTTATCTATGTGCATATTGCACATAGATTGCTCTGTGCATGTCAGCATCCGTTTTATATTTCCTTATGCTGTAATGCAATTTGAAAACATCATAAGCGTGGAACGTTTTTTGCGGTATATTCACTGCGCAATAGTTTTCTCTTGACGCTTGTGCTGAGTTTTGTTAAAATTTTTATTACGGATAACTTAGGTGGTTTTTATGAAAGGTCTTTTTCTTACTATTCAGGGTAACGGCATTGTTCTCCAGATGCATCCGCTTTTACGTCGTTATCTTGGAAAAAGTAAAGTTATCGGGCTTAAAATCGATGAGGTTTTTTCTTTGAGTGATAATTTTGCTTTTATACAAAAAATAATTAATAAAATACGTCAAAGGAACGCCGGTTCCTTTAAAATCCGTCTTCCTTTCGATTATTCCCCTATTGAGCTTGCGCGTATCAAACTCAACAGAAAGATTGATATTGAAGTTATCAGAAACGATTTTGCCGATGGCGAGACTTTTATGTTTTTCGGCAGTCCTATCGAATATATCGAGGAATATTATGTTCTGCTTCGCGAAAAAGAAAATCTTTACAGCCTTTCCATCAATATCCTCAAAGATATTTCTATGCTTGTCCTTAATGAGCCGTCTTCCAAAATAGCTGCCAGAAAAAGTGTCGAGATGGTTTGTAAGTTGTTTGATGCCAACGGGATAATTCTTCGCTTATACAAAAACAATCGCGTTTTTGAGCGCTATGTTTCCTATGGTATCAAAGGGGAGTATTTGAGCAAGCACATAGAGGTTGACCCTCGCGATGCTCCGGTTTATCAGCGGATTATTGACGAGAAAAAGCCTATTATTGAGGAGAATGTCGGTGAGGCACTCGGCAAGTTGCACGCCGATTTGTCCGCTTATATGGATTACAAGATGCTTGTTGTTTTGCCTATTTTAAACAGCGATAAACTTATAGGCACGCTTGCCCTTAGTTTTGAAGAACCGAATAAGCTTATTAAAGAAAGCCTTGATATTCTCGAAAATATAGTTTATGAGCTTAATTTCCTGCTTGAGAAAGGCGACTATTTCCTTGAGCTTCTTGATACCACCGAAAAGCTCAAATCATTAAATCTCGCTATTGTAACCTCGCTTTCCGACGCTATTGAAACGCGCGACCCTTACACTAAGGGTCATTCCGAGAGAGTTGCGGCTTATGCGGTTGAGATTGCCCGTAATATGGGGTGGGATGATTACGATATGGAGCGTCTCCGTATTGCAGGGGTGCTTCACGATATCGGCAAGGTCGGTATTCCCGATGCCGTCCTGTTGAAGCCGGGGACTTTAAGCAGGCACGAGTATGAGATTATGAAGCTCCATCCCGAACTCAGCGCGGCGATTGTTTCGGAGATTGACAGCTTTACCGAGCTTGTCCCGTGGGTGCGGTATCATCATGAGAACTTCGACGGCACGGGGTATCCCTACGGGCTTAAGGGCAATGAGATTCCTCTCGGCGCAAGGATTCTTGCCGTTGCGGATGCTTTCGATGCTATGACCTCTAACCGTCCCTACCGTAAAGCGCTTCCCATTTCGCAGGTGAAGGAGATTTTTAATGACGGTGCGGGTGCGCAGTGGGACAAGGAAATCGTCAATATCGGGCTTTCAAATCTTGATATTATTTTCGAGAAAACCCCGTCTTATTACCATATCCCGGAAATTCTTGATGAGTTCAGGCAGCGTATTTTTAATATGAATCTTATGGACGGGCTTTATCTTTACGAGTATATCCACGATGAGATTGTCAAATATATTGAGAGCAATAAGCAGTTTTCGATTGCCGTTATCTCGGTGAAAAAATATGTCTCCTCGTTTAACTCCGCCGACAAAAAGAAAGTTATGTCCAATATTATAGAGATTATCAAAAAGAACGTCCATTACCCGATTTTGGTTTCGCGGTTTAATTACTATGAGGCGATACTCTTTGCGCCGATGGTGAACAAGCATTTTATGAAAAAGATTATCAACAAAATCCTTGTCGATTTCTTCCAGAAAACCAATCTGTTCTTTGCTTCCAACGTTTTGAGTTTTCCACAGGATGCCGGCACTATCGACAACCTGATAGAAAGCCTGCTTAGCGGAAAAAAAGACCTTTCGTTTTATAATTAGCCGATATTTTTAGGAGATTTATTTAGTCTTCCGTATGGGCAAATCGGGAAGCGGTCATCTCGCCCCGCACCAATTTGTAAAGCCGCACCTGAGTAGTCCGCAAATCGGGGCGGGGGATAACCGGATGGTTTAAGAAAAGAACTTTTAGATAATAACCCGGTCATCGAGGGGAAATGGTTATCTCGATACGCCTTGCCTAAAGGCATCGGCACTCGATAACCGGATGGTTTAAGAAAAGACTTTTAGATAATAACCCGGTCATCGAGTTCCGAGCTTTCAAGTCCTTGCGTGCAAGGACTTGGGGCGAGGAGTATCGAGATGACCGCTTCGTTCGGAAGTCGAAGCCGTTATAAATCGGGGCGGGATAACCAATAAAAAACCCCGCACCGTCTCCGGCGCGGGGGTATGTTGTTTTTATGATTGGGTTTATTTAGTTAAATATAATTTTCATTACTTCCCAAGATCTTATAAGACTGTACCCGCTTTCGGTATAAACATCTCCTTCTGAAAATGTATGTGTTTTAGTGTCAATTATTTGTCCGTTGCTGAATATGGTAACGGTTGCGGGAATACTTAAAGACGAATACGCTGTATGATAATTAACGTAACATCGTAGTGCAGCATCTGATTGAGGAAGCGAGTATATTACAATACTTTCAGGCCCATAATTTTGATCATCATTATCAAGTTCAATATGCCAATCTCCCACTTCATATTTAGGATTGCCGTAGTAAACTTTAGAACCTCCTTCGCCGTCGTCAATATACAAGTCAAGGTCAGCTCTTCTATCCCAAGTAAGCTGGAACTGCCATAAAGCTTTGCTTCGGGTTGATTTAACGCGGAGAAGTTCGCTTCTTCCCTTACGTTCTCCGGTATCCTTGTCATAAATTATAAGAACTATATAGTTATTTTCACCGGGCTGAAGAGCAATATCAGCATTTATCCATTTGTCATCTCCAATTTCTGTAAAAACTTCCACACCATTACAGAAAACTCTGGCTTCATAAAATTCAATATCTAATTCAAGGCGCGCTTTGAAATTTACCGAAGCGGATGCTGAATCTGCTTTCGTCTTAGAATCTCCGGAATGTGCACTGCTGATTATTGTAGTGCTTCCGTCTTTTATCTCATAAGACCGAACATATTGAACGGGAATTTCCTCAATCCAGGCGAATTCTTCGCCCAAGTCTCTTTCAAGTTCCGCGAACAGGGTTATCTTGATATTTCCCTCATCGTCTATTTCGAACCACAATTCGCAAGCCATAAAGGCAAACACGCTTAATAGCACCGCTATAATACCTAATTTTTTCAGCATTTTATTCCTCCGTAAATATATTGTTTTTACATTTATTTAAGATAACATATAAAAGCGGGTTTATCAAATAAAAAGCGCAAAAATTTTGAATTACCGGTTGCTGTTTTGACGGTGTGTGAAGTGTCGCCTTGATACATCAAGTCCTTGCACGCAAGGACTTGCCGTTCGGTGAACGGTTTATTATCTAAAAGTCTTTTCTTAAACCATCCGGTCATTGAGTTTTCCCGCACTAATTTACCCGCTTTTTCGGGTTACCCAATAAATTGGTGCGGGGAAGTATTGAGATGACCGTTTCGTTCGCTGGGTGAAGTCGAAGCGTGGGGACGGGTGTGTTAAAAAGGTCTGCCGGCGGGACCCGCCATATCCTGCGTGATATAGATATCAATACGTCGGTTGTAAGCCCTGCCTTCGGGGGTGTCGTTGGATTCCAACGGCTCAAACTCGCCGCGCCCCTCTACATACATAATACGGGGGTCAAGCCCGAAATCCACAAGGTAGCGGACTACCGATGCGGAACGGGCGGCGGAGAGTTCCCAGTTTGACGGGTAAATCCGTGCAATGTCGGATTCGGGGGGGATAGCAGTGTTGTCGGTATGCCCTATAACCTCAACTTTAAAATCGCCCTGCACCTCGCGAAGCATCATCCCGACCTTGCGTAACGCCTCGCGTCCCTCATCGTAGTCAATCTCGGCGCTGCCGGGGCGGAAAAAGATGTCGCTTGCCAAGGAGATTTTATATCCCTTGCGTGTCTCTTCTATACGGACACGTCTCGCCCGCAATTCGGGTTTGAGGAGTTCGCTTACCTGACGCATAGCGCGGGAAAGCTGGTTGCCTGCTTCACGTGAGGGTAAACTCTCGATAGTCTGCCCCATCTCGGCAAGCTGACCTGCGGAAAGTGTCATCCCTCCCTCCATCATACCGAAAGAACCGGTAAACGCGGAGAGTATAAGACGCAGTTCGCGCCCTTCGATTTCCGCAGTCGTTAGAATTGCTATAAAGAAGGTCAAAAGAAGCGTATTCATATCGCCGAAAGTAGTCATCCAGTTCGGCGTTGTAAGCCCTTGTTTCGGGCATTTCTTTTTTCTGTCATCCGCCATAAATTAATCCTCCGTAGCTTTTGCAGTGCGCTCGGATATGGCTATAAATGAGTTGAGTCTTTCGCGCAGGATAGCGGGGTTATCACCCGCCTGTATCGAAAGCACCCCTTCAACTATTATCTCTTTCATTAATATATCAAGACTGTTGTATAAGTCAAGTTTTGATGCCATCGGCAGAAGAACGAGGTTTGCAAGCACAGCACCGTAAAGAGTCGTGATAAGAGCAACACCCATTCTTTGTCCGATAGATGCTTTATCCTCTAAGAATCTCAACATCGCAACAAGACCTATGAGCGTTCCTATCATACCAAAAGCGGGAGCGAAATATCCCCAGTCGTCAAGCATCTTTTTATATTGCCCGTGACGGTTTTCCATCTGGTCAATCTCGTTATACATAATGCGTTTAACGATTTCGGGGTCTGTTCCGTCAACGACAAGCTGTATAGCCTTTTTCAGAAAAGCATCGGGAATTTCCTCAACGTCATCTTCAAGAGAGAGAACGCCCTCGCGTCTTGCTTTTTCCGCAAAAGTAACCAAAGTTTCAACCGTTGATGCGGGGTCGATTTCCATTTTCTTAAATGTTAATCCGACTATGGTTCTGAGTTTTTTCATTCTTGCCATAGGAGTCGCTACAAAGAGCGCGCCGAGCGAACCTCCGATAGTAATAAATACCGATGCCAAGTCTGCATATATAGTAAGGTCGAATGCCGTAACAAACATTCCGGCAATAATAAGCGCAAAACCGCCGATTACACCGATTAACGTTGATTTTTCCATATTTTAACCCTCTCTTGTTTTCTGTAATCCCTTTCGTATGGATTTGGAAAGGAAGTCGGCAAATTTATCTTCGATTTCCACAACCTTTTCTTTTACAACCATTTTTCGTCCCGATGACATAACTATTATAGTGTCGGGCGTTTCTTCCATATATTCAATCTGGAAGGGGTTAATTGCTATTGTAGTATCGTTGAGCCTTGTCAGTTCCACCATTTTTTTACCCTCCCTTTAATAAAATTTTTATAAAGGCAAGTCAGGGCAAAGCCCCGACTTATCTATACTAAATTAATTGTTTTTAAACCCGCGTTAAAAACTATCTCTTAAGCCCGAGTATTTCACGAAGCATATCATCTGTTGTGGTAACGACACGCGAGTTAGCCTGAAAACCTCTTTCGGTAACAATCATATCGGTAAATGTTTCGGCGAGGTCAACGTTACTCATTTCAAGTGCTCCCGCATAGAGACTTCCGCGTCCCTCGGTGCCTGCCGCTCCCGTATTTGCCCCGCCGGAGTTGTTGGTTTCAAGGAACATACTTTCACCGGATTTTTCCATACCGCCGGGGTTTACAAAAGTTGATACTGCAAGTTGCCCGATAGTGCGTCTCTGGTCGTTATCATAAACTCCCGTTATAGTTCCCGAATCATCTATACGGAAAGACTCTAAGTATCCCATAGTGTAACCGTCCTGCTCATAAGCCCTTGTGGTAGTGGGGGCGGAGAACTGGGTAATAGAGTCGCTTATTTCTCCCGATTCGCCGAGATTAAGATTAAACGTATGGGTAGTGCCGTCGGGAAGGGCGTAAAGCACGGTTGCCTGAAGTAATCCTTCACCATCGGTTTCAATAGCCGCGCCTTCCGCTTCCGTTATGGATGCGATAGTGCCGTTTGTGTTAAAATTCATCACAAGTTGGTTGTTGGTGTCGGCTTTGGGTTCACCCACGTTGACGCTGATAGTTTCGGCGTCTATCCCGTCGATTTCTATTGAAATAAGCCATTCGTTAAGGTCGGTTCTCTCAAAGGTGGCAAGCATCCTTCTTGAGTTGCCGTAACGGTCGAATATATTTTGAGAGGTCGCGTGGGTATTCATAATAAATTCCTGTTCGCTCGGGTTTTCGGGAAGAACAGGCGTTTCGGCATTAAGGTTAGACTTAAACCTTACTGTCGAGGTTTCACGCGCCTCAAGTTTTTCACCGAGAGGTATTATGAGGTCTTCCATCGGAGAGGAGGTGTTGACAAAACGGGTGCCGTCTGGGAACGTAATAGCGTTCCATCCCTGAACGCGATACCCGTTGGCATTTACTAAAGTCCCTTTACTGTCAAGCATAAAATTACCGGAACGCGTGTAGAAAGTCCGTTCTCCGCGTTGCATAACGAAAAACCCGTCCCCGGTGATAGCAAGGTCGGTGTTACGTCCCGTAGTCTGGAGACTGCCCTGCGTGTGGATAGTGTCGATACTTGCCACGCTCATACCCAAACCGACCTGTCTGGGGTTAAGACCGCCGCGTTCCTCGGTAGGACGCGCCGCCCCGGTCATTGTTTGGGATAGTATATCCTGAAAAGTTACCCTGCCTTTCTTAAACCCGTTTGTGTTCACGTTGGAAACGTTGTTTCCTATTACATCCATTCTTGTCTGATGGTTTTGGAGTCCGGATACTGCCGAATACAGTGACCTCATCATAATATCATCTCCTGAGTTTATTTATATTTTATTCTTGTGTGCGATGGACAAAGCCGGAATTAGGTCGCACTTCTCTTATCATACCGAGTTCCACCTGTTCTCCGCGGACGTTGAGAAAAGTTATCCCGTCCTTTACGCGGATACTGTCAACTACGCCGGAGGAATAACGCCCCGTTTCATTAGCCCAGTCAACTTCCTTGCCGACAAGCGACACGGCTTTGGTAAAATCAAACCCCTGTGCAAAATCCTTCATAGATTGCGCAAGTTCATTCATCTGTTTAAGCGAGGTGAACTGCGCCATCTGCCCGATAAATTCCTTGTCTTCCATAGGTTTTGTCGGGTCCTGGTTTTTAAGCTGGGTTATAAGCAGTTTCAAAAAGTCCGCTTCTTCAAGCTGGCTTTTGCTTACTATTTTCTGATGCTCCTCAAGTTGCTTGTTGTAAGCATCAACCCTTAAATTAAGACGGTTGACCTCTGTTTGAGACATCTGCGTATTGATAATCATTTATTCCTCCTAAAGATTACGCTATAAAATTCACACTGCTGTCCACAAGAAACCCCGCGGAGTGAGTATCAAACGTTGTATCGTCTATTGATGAGGCGATACCGTCAAAGCCGCCGTTTGATACGAAATCCCCGGTGTTTTCATTGTTGCCCTCGCCCCCGTAGCTCACATCCATAAATGCGACATCAACCCCCGATTCCTGCATCATACGTTGAAGCGCCCCGAGGTTTTGGTCGAAGAGCATTTTAGCTTCAGGCGTGGAAACCACGATACGTGCCGAGAGTGCGCCTCTTTCAAGCTCAAATTTCATATCGAGTTTGCCGAGTTCGGGCGGGAACAGTTTAAGTCTCATTTCGCTTTTCCCGTTTTCAAGCGTGATAACCGCTTTTCCCGCTATATTATGCATAAGCGCGCTTAAATCGGAGCGGGTTACCGCGCTTGTAAAGGACGTGTATTTTGTCGGGATTATTGTCTCGTTCTGCGATATTTTTTGTATATCGAAATTAAATTTAATATCGCCCATATCGGGTTTTTGGTTATTATCGGCTTTTAAATCTAAATCGCTTCTTTCGGGGTTGCCTTCAATATACTTAACGCTCTCGCTCTTGGTTTCAGTCATACCCCGGTTGTCTATAACCTTTACCTTGTTATCGTTGTAGTTATGAGGTTTTTCTACGGGTATTTCCTTGTTTTCAGGGCTTTCGTTTTTAGCCACGGCATTTTCGATAAAAGCCTTAATTTCGGTTATAGCGTTGATTTTACTTGCAAAATCCGATTTTATATCATCAAGGTTTTCGATAAGATTTTCAATTTCCTTTAAAATAGAGCCGGATGGTTTGTTGAGTAAATCCTCCGTATTTTGTAAAAGCTCATAGACAGCGGCAAGAAGGTCGCTTGCCTGAAAATCAAGGTCAAACGGGATTTCCTGCATACCCGCGCCTTTTAAAAAGTCAATATCGGGCATTTCAATAGAGTTCAGGATTTCTTTAATCTTAGCTATAAGTTCGTTGAGCTTTTCGAGTTCGGGTGCGCTGAGTTTATTAGTTTGGATTTCCGTATGTTCGACGGCTTGACTCTGTTTAGCGTTAATTTTCTGATTTTGTTCGCTATCTGCAAGTTTTTGCAGCTTTTCAAGTTTCTCTTTAATTTCGCGTAACCCCGTATCATTTTTGCCGTCACGGTTTTCTTTACGCGACAGCTTTTTCTCATCGGCCTTGCTTGCCTTGTCGAGAGCCTCGCGAAAACTTGAATCTCCGATGCCGTTATCATTTTTGAGCTTAGACCCGCCGGAGCTTTTCTGAATATCGTTGGCTTTAACGTTGTCGTTCTGTTTTGGAGTGAAAGAGAATAAATCCGTTATCATAATCGTTTACCTCGCTTTTGAGGGAGTATTCTATATTTATTTTCGGTAAATATAGAAAATGATTGAGGAAAAAATGAGTAGATTTATGAGGGGGGTTTTATGGGGGGAGGAAGGATATAAAATTTAAAAACCTAATATTTTCCAGTTATTCAGTTTAGCTTTATCTTCTTGATTGAAATCTTTGAAATCAAACCATCTAAAATTCACTTCTTTTCTCTTTGTGCCGTCTCTTTTTGGGGTAGAAATATATTCTTGAAATATTTCATTTACTCTTTCGGATAGTTTATTATATTCATAGATATAAAAGTCATTTGTTCCGTCATTTTTCATATTTACTAAAACGACAAAAAGATTTGGATTTTCCTGTTTGTTTTCTATTTCTAACCCTAATTTCCAACCTTGATTATTTTCAATACTCATTGTTTTTACCTGTATAGCAACACTTCGTTTTCCTATCGGGTCAGTAGCAATTATATCAAATAAAGGGTTGTTTTTAGGTGTTATCAAAGCCAATATATTACGCCTGCATAATTCGGCGCAAACGTAATATTCTCCGGCAACACCTGTCATATTGTTGGAAATTTTATTATTCCCGACATTCATAACAAAACTCCTGTTGCCTGCTGTGATTTTTTTGTTGTTGATGTTGAGGCTTCGATTCAGGCATTTATATGCTCCGAATTGCAAAAGGTAACAATACTTTGTCGGATATCTTCACCGACCTTTTTCCAATCTTTTTTTATGGCATCCATATTATCCCGGTTCGGATTATCTGAAATCCTGATTGGGCTTAAATTTCCGTTCAAATTGATTATACTACCTATACCCGTCAAAAAATTAGTCATTCCGATATTGTTATCCATAATTTCATTCTCAGGTTTCATATAGCCTCCCTATTTTATTTAGCTTGGTTTATTTTAGCAATACTTTCTGTCGTTCCAAAAAAGAAAGGATACATCTAAGTCCAAAAAAGAGAGTTCCCAAAAAAGTTAGTAAAAAGGCAAAAAAAAACTCCTTGTTCTTCCGAAAATTATCGAAAAAGAACAAGGAGAAAAA
>Ga0334898_1002713_pt1 | contig 15687 bp, 11 predicted proteins | sample GraSluR3_MG_10_FD_207228 | JGI IMG/M metagenome (GOLD analysis project Ga0334898, IMG submission 207228) | Sludge microbial communities from methane-producing bioreactor in Wageningen University, Netherlands - Granular Sludge_3_08-R3 | ecosystem: Engineered > Bioreactor > Anaerobic >... | reverse complement strand
CGTGTTGGGTAGGGTCGAATAGCATGGGCGGCCTCCGAGTTCTGGTGGGTTGGCAAACACACCTTCGACTCGCGAGGCCTTATCCTTGCTGGTGTCAATCCGTTAATTCAGGGGCATTGGACGTAGCCGTGAATGGAGTCCAGCTTCTGCAGGAAGGGTTCGCGTTGAAACTTGCGACCGGAGCCGACCATGTAACTGGGACAGAAGTAGGTCCCTCTGCTGGAGATGGAACGCACCTCCCAGAGCCGTCCACAAGAATCCTTCAGGTCGTAGCCGGCTCCCTCAGACGGTGCCAGGGTCCCGTGGAAGACCTCCCGCTTGAGCCGTCGTTCCAGGAGAAAGGAAACCCGGCGTCCGTCTCGGAAATAGGTCTTGACTTCATCGCCCGACAGCTTCATGGCTCTCTGAAGGTCGTCCAGGTCCCATTCCAAAAGGCCTGAGGGTGACATAGGGTTCCTCCGAGGGGTCGAGGTGGAAAGGCGACGTTCGACGGGTTCCCCCGCTCCCCTGTGAGTTCTCTTCAAGACCAGCCCCCGTGGTCCGAAGGCTTTGCCCCCAGGCGCGCGCCTTTCGGGAAGGGATACCGCCGCGATCCGGGGAAGGACCAGGGCCATGGCCAACTGGCTTGTCATGTTCCGCCCCGAGACCTATGCCCTGGTCCTTCAGCACGGCCAGATCGGGGTTCGGGCTGCCCACTCTGCTCGGTTCCGGGCCCTGAGCCCCGGCGACCGCTTCGTCGTCTACGTCTCCCGAGACCGGATCCTGGATGGCTGGGGAGAGGTGACCGGAGAGCCCTTTGCCAGCGACGCTCCCCTCTTCGGCCCCGGCCTGGACTACCCCAACCGCTGCCCGGTGCGCATCGTAGAGCAAGGGCACCGCCGCCCCGTCGGCGACGCCCTGTGGTATCTGGAGACCTACTCCGACCTGGAGTCGACCACGCCGGTCAACATGCTGATGTGCCGCGGGGGATTCCAGGAGATCACCGACCGGGACTTCGATTTCCTGAAGTCGGTGATGGAAGGTCGCCCGGTGCTGCCGGTTGGGAACCATTGAGCTCCTTGGGCGCTGAAGCGGGCCCGGTTCTCACCGGGCGGGCAACTGTTTCAGGAGGATGGTCGGGTGGACGCCCAGACCGCCGCCGGGGTGAGCTTGTTCCCTTCCGCAGGCAGCCCAAGCCAGCGGAGGCAACCACATCAAGGCCTCAGCAACCGACCGAGGCCCTCCGCGCGGCGCCTTGCCTCAAGGGCCTGGCGGCCCATCCCGACGAGGCCCTGGTCGAACTGGCCCGGGCCGGCGACGAAGGGGCCGTCGACCAGCTTCTGACCCGCTTCAGGTATCTGGCCGAGAACCATGGGCGTTCCTACTTCATGCCCGGAGCCGAGCGGGAGGACCTGGTGCAGGAGGGCATGATCGGCCTTCTGAAGGCGGTGCGCGACTTCCGAGCCGGGCGGGGGTGTTCCTTTCGGGGCTTCGCCGAGATGTGCGTCCGCCGACAGGTGATCACCGCCATCAAGACGGCCACCCGGCAGAAACACGCGGCCCTCAACCACTACCGGTCCCTGGACCAACCGCTTTCGGGCGAGGGCGGCGACGACCGCACGCTGGCCGAGCGCCTGCCGGGGTCGCCCAGCGCCGACAACCATCTCTTCGATGGAAACGAGGCCTATCGGGCCCTCCTGGAGTGCGCCCCGGACTACCTGTCCACCCACGAGCTGACGGTCCTGCGCCTGTACTGTGAAGGGCTCAACTATGCGGAGATCGCCAGCCGCATCGGCAGGACCATCAAGAGCGTGGACAACGCGGTCTTCAAGTGCAAGCTCAAGCTGCGCCGCCGCGCGCAGGCCGCAGTCGAGGATCCCACTCAGGACCACCACGCTGACCGGCGACCCTCGCGCAAAGCACCCCGGTAGGATCCAAGCCCTTCCCGGGGTTCGACCGATCTCCTCGGATCGCCCGAGTCTTGTTCCCGCCCTGGTCCTGCAGGGCAGGAACAAGACTCGAACACGCCAAAGGACCATGAGCCGACGAACCCACCTTCGAGGAGCACGCAAGACCGTGACAGCCAGGCCCCCACTCGTTGTGCCGCCACCGATGCTGGCGGTGGCCAACGTCCACCCCGACTACCTGGAAGCCTGCCTGGAAGGGTGCTGCACCGGGTCCCGCTACCCCTGCCGCCTCCCGGAGGGCACGGTCACCCTAATCCGGCAGACCGCGGGCGGATCGGGCAAGAAGCTGTACGGCGTCGTCGGAATCTGGTACTACACGGGCGAGAGCCGCCAGGTGCCCAGCCACCGGCTGCGCTGGTCCCGGCGCTTCCCCTGGCAGGTCGAGTTCAAGCCCCTGGTCCCCCGCTTCGAGAAGACCTTCTGCGAGGAATTCACGGTCCCGGTGACGGACGATGAGAGCCGCCGCGGACACCGCTCCTCGCTGCACGTCCCGGGACTGGTCTACACCAAACTGCAGGGGATCATCGTGCGCGTTCCCCCCGAGTTTGCCGGGCCCTACCTGAGGGCTCTGCTCAAGGAACGCCCGGAAGCCGCTCGGCTCAAGGCCGACTATCGGGGCCGCCAGGTGGCGGTCAGATCGTTCCTCTCAGAACTGGCGGGCCGCCTGGATGAGGAGGCCGGCAAGGCGACCCCCAAGCCTCCTGAAGGCCCGATCTCAGCCCAGGTCTGAGGCTTCAGCCAACTCCACGACCTCCTGGTCCACCCCCTGCCGATACACTCGCAGCCCCGGTGCACGGGCCAGCCCTCCCAGGTTGGCGGCAAGCCGTACCGGGAAGAGCAGCGGCAGGCGACCCACCGTGCTCAGCTCCAGTGCCTTTCCGGGATCGGCCACCAGGGCAGCGCGAAGCAGCCAGGCGGCCAGGTCCGGATCCGTGACCGGGATCTCCTCCCCTGCCCCGTAGGTCCCCGGGCGAGAGCCTGGACGCAGGATCGACCAGTCCAGCAGGCTCACGACGACCCGCTGCACGGCCCTGCGCAGGGTGGTGCGCTCCCCCAGGGCCTCGGCCAGGCGCCGGGTCAGGCCGACCAGGGTGACCTCATCGGCCAGCATCAGCGAACGGCCGATGGCGCGGCTGCAGGCGGCGAAGAAGGGATAGGTGGCCAGGCTCAGTCCATAGTGAACCAGGACGCGCTCCCGGCCGAGCAGGTGTTCCAGATGCGCGACGCCCCCCTGCCGAAGCGGGGCTCCCCCCGACCGGGGTTCCAGCCAGATCCGGGAGAGGACCGTGACGTCCTTGCGTCGAGCGTAACTGAGCCACCGAAGGGAAGCCTGCCCCCCTCTGGAGGCCCCTTCCTCGGCCACAAAGAGCGCCTCGGCCAGGAGGCGGCGCTGGTGCCGGGGGTCTCCTCCCTGTCCGAACACCGTGGCGGCCTGCTCGAGCCAGTCCAAGGGGATCCGACGATCAAAACCGATGGCGGGCGTCAAGGGGTCTCCTCCGGGAAGAATCGGATGAAGGGCACGATGACCTCCTCCAGGCTGGCGCCCCCGTGGGTGATGGAGCGCTGGCCCTTCGAGGTGAAGCTGCAACCCGGTGGGGCCAGCAGGGCCTGAAAGTCCCGGGGCAGCCCGGGTCCGGGCCACACCAGCGCCGACGGGGACTCCCGCAAGGCTCGCTCGCGCAGTCCTGCGTCGCGATAGATCCTGGCCCGATGCCCGGCCTGGTCCACCAGGCTCCCCTCGCGCATGGCCCCGATTCCCTCGGCCTCGGTGTTGCCATGATCGGAGGTCAGGAAGACCTCGAAACCGGACTTCAGGAGGAGAGCCAGCAGGTCGTGCAGGAGGCCCTCCGCAGCCCAGGCCAGCAGGCCCCCGCGGACCAGGTTGCGTCCCCCGGGGGCGCCGTGGATCAGGCGATCCACCGTGGGGACCACCAGGCCCAGAACCCGAAGGTCGGGGCGAGCCAGCATGTCGGCCAGGGTCGGATGCGGCATCCGGTCGACCTCGCGGAGGTACCCGACCGCAGACTCCTCCATTCCATGCCGCCCCCAGAACCGCTTCCACCAGGCCGGCTCCCGGCTGGTGGACCCCAGGCTGCCCGCCAGGTCCAGGGGGATCTCGCCGGCGAACAGGGCCTGCCGGGAGACGCTGGTCAGGGTGGGGATCCAGGCGAAGACCGCCCCCTCCTCCACCCTGGCGCTTTGGGGCACGACTCCCCCCGAATCCCGCAGGAGGAACCATTGTTCCAAGGAGAGCCCATCCACCACCAGCAGGGCCAGACGCCCTTCCCGCCCGGCGCCCGCCCGCCTCGCCATGAAGCGGGGCACATGGTGAAGCATCCAAGGGGCGTTGACAGCCGGCAGGGACACCAGGCCGCCATAGCGGCCAAGAAGCCAGTCTCCGAAGGTCGCCTCAGCCTGCTTCCACAGAAGATCCAGGGCGGCGCCCGGCGCGGACGGCGACCCCGACCCGGGAAGAGCTGTCAGGGTCGCCTCCAAGGCCCTGAGTTCGCCCAGTCTCCGCGCCTGTTCCAGCCAGTCTCCAGGCCGGGCCTCGGCCCTGGGCATGCCATCGGATGCGGCTTCCAGCAGGCGCTCCCAGCGGACCCGGGACTCCAGCCCGGGATCCTCCAGAATCCCCACCCGAACCCAGGACGAGCGCGCCCCCACGGGTTGGAGGACAGGACAGGGCACAGGCTTCAGCAGGCCCTCCAGGAACAAGGTATCCACGTAGACCCGGACCTCGGGATGGTCGAAGGGCACCTCGCCCTGCCAAACCTCGGAGGACGGGCTCCCCTCGCAAGCCAGCAGGCCCTGGGCGGCGGCCTGCCGGGCCAGAAACACGGGCCAGCACTCCTGCAGGAAGGCGAAGAAGGCGGAACGGTCGGACAGAAGGCGCCCCAAGGGCCAGCCCCGCAGGGCACTCTCGCCCTGCAGTTCCCGGAGCAGACAGCGGTCGACCACCGGGGGGAAGACCTCGCCGTGATAGTGACGCCGCAATAGCCTGGCCAGCAGGCCCCCGGGATGGCGAAGCTCGCGGCCCTCCAGCCCATAGACATGGCGGACCAGGAACTGCAGGGTGGCCGCGGGCCCCAGCGCCGGTCCCGACCGGCTGGCCTCGGCCTGGAAGAGGCGGTCCAGACCGACCAGGCCGTGTTCCTGGAGCACGGGATAGGAGAGCCTGGGGAAGAGGCCCGCCAGGCTCAGGTTCAGGCTCCGGCCCCGCCGGCACAGGTCGCAAGGAAGCTCGCCCGGTGGCCGCTGTCCAGCCCCCAGGCGGACCACCAGCCGTGGGGGCTGGCGTTCCTCCAGGAAGGGCTGGCAGTCCCGTTCGAAGCGAAGACGGAACAGCACCGGGTCGTCGAAGGGGAGCACCTGGTAGCCGCGGCGCTCCATCTCGCCCTGGATCCCCGGTTCCAAGAGCAGGGAATCGGGATCCGCCACCATCGTTAAAGAGGGGCCCTCGACCGGGAAGTTCAGCAGGATGGACTGTCTCCAGTCGCTGGCGCTCACGGGGAAGCCTCCGTGCCGGGTTCGAGGAAGACCAGCACCAGCGGCTCCAGAACCGGCAGGTCCCTGAAGTCCCGGTCCGAGGACGCGGCCAGGCGGGCCTCGTCCTCGCGCAGGAGCCTTTCGCGATGGCGCCGGACGGTCTCCAGGCCCAAGCGCGCCAAAGCACGGCGGCGCGCTTCCAGGGCGACCAGGCGCTTCTCGCGTTCCCGGTTCCGGGCGGCTTCCTGGCGAGCCTGAAGCTGGAGGAAGAGGTCCAGGCCGTGCTCTTTGGCCACCTGCTGGCTGCGCTGCAGGACGGGCTCTACCTGCGGCCAGGGAACGCTCCCCGCGACCAGGAGGTCGGACTGCAGCAGGCGATCCCAGACCAGCCGGGCCGAAGCCCGGAAGGAGCGGCCGTGCTCGTCCAAGAACACCGGCAGGATCCGAACCTGCCGCGGCTCGGCGCCTTCCAGGCCGACCCTCCATAAAGACCAGGCGCCGCTGACCTCGGCCGGAAGATCGAAGAGCCGCAGACGGCAAGCCGGGCGGCCGGGCTCGAACCCCGGCGTCTGCTGCAGGAGCCTCTGCACCAGGTCGGTCTCCAGCGACAAGAGCCCCTCCCCGTGCCGCTCGGCCACCGGCCGCGAGAACGTGCCCGTCACCGGCGCCTGGCCAGGAAGGTGCAGGTTCCAACGCTCGGCCTGGACGGTGGCCGTGCCCCCCGAGGCGCGCACGGCAGCGGGCACCATGCGCTCCAACCACAAGCCCAAGGGGTGGTGCTCCAGGTCCCGGGCCAGGCTGGCGTCCAAGGCCTGAGTGCTGGGCAAGGTGTCCTCGGCCTCCCGGGCGCCGGCCAGGCGCAGGCGGAACTGGAGGGCCAGCGCCTCCACGCGCTGCAAGGCCCGCTCGGCCCCCTCGATCACCTCGGTTCCCAGCGCCTCGAAGCCCGCGCCCTCGTCCACCGACTCCAGAACATCCGAGGCCTTGTCGGCCCCGAACTCCTTGTAGATCACGGCCAGCTTCTGTTCCAGGACCTCGCGGACCCGGTGCTCCACCGTCTCGGCCAGGGTCAGGTTGAAGGCGCGAACCCCCTGCTTCTGGCCGATGCGGTCCACGCGCCCGATCCGCTGCTCCAGCCGCATGGGATTCCAGGGCAGGTCGTAGTTGAAGACCAGGTGACAGAACTGCAGGTTCAGGCCTTCGCCTCCCGCCTCGGTCGAGACCAGCACCTGGACCGGGCCGGCGAAATCCTGCTGGGCCAGGCGGCGCTCCTCCAAGCCCAGCGAACCGTTCAGGCAGGCCACCGAGAAGCCGCGGTCTTGCAGGAACTCCGCCAGCATGTCCTGGGTCGCCGTGAACTCGGTGAAGATCAGGAACTTCAGTTCCGGGTCGCCCTCCTCCTGACGCAGGGCTCGGAAGAGATCCAGGAGGGCCTCCGCCTTGGCGTCGGGGCCAATGGCCTCGGCCTGCCGGGCCAGGGCCAGAACGTGGTCCACCTCCAGGATTTCCCGTTCCCGGGCGCTCTGTTGCGCCTGCAACAGGCGCTCCAGGACAACCTCCGTCTCATCCCCGTCGGCGAAGTCCTCCTCGCCGGGTTCCAGGCCCGGGACCTCCGATTCGGGGGCTTCCAGGACCTCGCGGCGGCGCTCCAGGGCGCGACGGATCGAGCGGGTGCTGCTGGTGACCAGCCGCTGCATCAGGACCATGAGGAAGCCCAGGGCCGCCTGCCGCTCTTCCCGGGCCCGGTTGTAGCCCCACCGCACGTACTCCGTGACCGCTTCGTAGAGCTGGCGCTGGGCCTGGTGGCCGCCCGTCCAGGCGACCGGGGTCAGCCGAGTGGACCTCGGCAGGAAGAGAGGGCGTCCCTGGCTGTCGATGGCGCGCCGCTTCTCGGTGCGGATCACATAGGGCTCCACGCGCTCGCGGGTCACCGAGGCCGCGTCGGGGAAGGCCTCGGCGTCCAGGATGGTCAAGAGCCGATGGAATCCCTCGCTCTTGCCCTGGTGCGGCGTGGCCGAGAGCAGCAACACGAAGGGGGCAGCCTGGGCCAGCCCCAGGCCCAGCCGATGGCGGGCCACCTCGTCGGTGCTGCCGGCCAGGCGATGGGCCTCGTCCAGGATCACCAGGTCCCAGCCCGCCAGCAGCAGGCTTTCGAAGCGGTCGCGGTTCCAGGCGGCGATCCGGGCTGCCGACCACCCGCGACGCTTCTCGAGGGGCTTGACCGAATCCAGGCTGCAGACCACCTGGTCGTGGCGAAGGAAGGGATGGTTCGCCTCCTCGCCCTGGCCGGACTTGAGGTGGGGCCCGAGGACCAGGTGGAACTCCTCGCCGAAATGGAGCCGCATCTCCTGCACCCATTGGGTCAGGAGCCCCTTGGGGGCAACCACCGCGGTCCGCCGGACCAGGCCCCTGAGCTTCAGCTCCCGGAGGATCAGCCCGGCCTCCACGGTCTTGCCCAGGCCCACCTCGTCGGCCAGCAGGTAGCGCACCCGATCGCCTCCCAGGGCCTTGGCCAGGGCGTGGATCTGATGGGGCAGGGGAAGCACCGTGCCCTCCAAGGGAGCCAGCATCTTCTCCTGGGACAGGACCTCCCGGATCCGGGCAGCAGCCAACTGCCAGACCAGGGTCGAGGGCTCGGGGGGGCCGGCCTCGGCGGTGGGCAGCAGGTCCTCCCGGAGCAGCCGACGCGGGCGCTGCTGGCGGGGGAACCAGAGCGTTGCCGAAGCCTGGCCCCAGAGTTCTTCGACCGCCAGCACCTGCCCGGCCTGCCGCAGGGTGCGGCTGAACCACCACTGCCCAGGCTGCGGTGAGTCCATTTGCTACAGGCCTGCCTGGGTCCGCGCGTTGCTGACGAACATGAACAGCTCGAAGTCCTCTTCCAGGACGACCCCCGGCAGGCGGTCGGCCACCTCCACCACGGCCTGGAAGTCCCCGCGCTCGTAGGCCTCGGCGAAGCCCACCCGGATGGCCTCCTTGCGGTATTCCTTCAGGCGTTTGCCCTTCTGCTCGCGGTAGGACTGGAATTCGGCCACCAGGGCCTTGCGGCGGCGTTCCTCCATCTGTTCGGCCTTGGTCGGGTCGGGGATGAACCACAGGCCCCGCGCCCGTTCCCGCAGGCGCGGGTTCTCCTTGTCCAGGCTCCGCAGGTCGTGGTAGTTGCTGGACAGGTAGGAGTGGACCTGGGCGGGCACCGGGCCGTTGCCGTCATAGCACAGAAAGTTGGCGCCCAGCAGAACCCTCAACTCCAGGCCGGTTTCGGCCCGGTCCCAGTCCACCACCTTGAGGAACTCGGGGGTCAGGTCCTGCAGCAGGTAGGGGCGGCGGTGCAGTTGGGCGCGAACCCACTCGATCGCCGTCTTCTCGTCCCGCACGAAGAGGGGGAGCTGCGGGGTCTCGCGCGCCCGACTGCGGGCCTTCTCGTAGGTGGCAAGCTGCTCGGGCAGGAAGTGCATCCCGTCGCGCTCGGGGAAGCGCTCGTCCAGTCCCGCGAAGAACTCGGCGGCCGACACGGGGACGGGGAGCCGGCGCATGAAGTAGTAACCCACAAGGCGGTCGAAGAGGCGCTGGGGGGTCCGCTCGAGCTGGACCTGCAGTTCCCCCTTGACCCGCACCACGGGGGAAAGGCTGCCCAGGAACTCGCGCAGGAAGGTCCAGGGGCCCTCGGCCCTGGCCAGGGCCTGCACCACCCGCTCGGCGGGCCGGTAGGCCGAGACCACCAGGTCGGTCTTCATGGCCGTGCTGGTGACCTGGCGGTAGCTTCCCTGCTGCTTGTCCAGGGTGCGCACCTCGGCCACCACGAAGCCGGCCTCGCCCAGAGCCTCCTGGATGGCGTTCCAGACCAGGTTCGACGAGTTGTGGAAGACCACCGTCATCCAGCGCCCCGGCTTGAGCACCCGGTGGTACTCGGCAAAGGCCTGGCGCATCAGCTCCTGGTAGTCCACCAGGGTCTTCTTCCGGGCCCGGTCCACGATGGCCTCGGGCCCGGCCTCGGTCCGGACCTGGTGCCAGGACTCCACCAGGAAGTTCATGTCCGAATAGTAGATGTTCTCGCCGAAGGGGGGGTCGGTGAAGATGTAGTCGACCGACTTCTCGGGAACACCCAGGTGGGCGCAGGTGCCGGTGGTCAGGCTGAGTGAATCTGATCTGCGGTATTTGGCAGCAAAGGTCTTCTGGAGTCGGCTGAGCTTGCCTTCGAATTGGTAGGCGGGGCTGACTTCCGAAGATATCGAAGATATGTAATAGACCCCGTTTAGGTCTAATCCAACCTGTGAGCCTCCTATGCGCCCATACTGAATAGGTTTATATCTGTTCAGTAGTGACATTCCGCGAATCGCCTGCTCGACCCACCACAACAGCATGTTGCGGACCCGCGGGTCCTGGTGGGCCCGGGCCTTGCGCCACGTCAGCCCCAAGGCCTGGGCCGCCCGGGGCAGGAAGAAGTGGTGGACCCGGGTGATCCCGCGCTGGTCCATGCGGGCCCGCTCGTGGGTCATGTGCATGTGGGGGATGGGCGCGGTGGGCACCTCGGGGGGCAGGGGCATCCCCTCCAGGCGGGCCAGGACCTCCAGGTCTTGGGCGTCCGGCTTCTTCTCGAACTTCTCGCCCCCCACCGTGTAGTTGATCAGGACCGGCCTGAACCGAGCGCGCTTCCAGGGCGAGCCGTCGACCGGGTCCAGGGTGTGCTCGAAAAGCCTTTGGACCCTGACCGCCTCGGAGGCCTTGCGCCCCCGGGTCGGGCTCCCGCCCTCCGGGGCCTCCTCCTCCTCGTCCCCGCCGCTCCCTCGGCCCTTGCTCAGGTCCACCCGGCAGTGCGGGCAGGGGAAGACCGCAGCCACCCGCTTGGTGACCGGGTCCAGGGCCTCTTCCAGGAAGACCACCTCGCCGCCGCAGGCCCCGCAGGCGAAGACCTCGCTCCAGACGGTGTAGTTGATCCGGCCGGAACGCCCGTCGCTGTGGCGGGTCCGGTACATCCAACCGATCTCGGCCTCGACCTCGTCCAGGATCCGGCGCGCCGCGCGCGTGAACTCGGCCAGGCTGAAGGGAAGGTTGTAGTTGGCGGCCAGGAAGGTGGCCGCCGGCGACAGGTCGTTGAGGATCACCCGGCGGGCGCCCCACCTGGGCTTGCCCCTTCCCTCCTGCTCCCAGCGGGCCTCCAGGGTCGCGCGGTAGTCGGCGGGCGGAGAACCGCACCACTGGGCCGCCACTCCGGTCATCCCCGAGCCGCAGAAACCGTCCAGGACCAGGTCGCCGGGCTCGGTATAGTGCAGGACATAGGGGACGATGGCCAGGTGGGGGACCTTGGTGTGGTAGGAGTGGGCCGTGTAGACGGGGTGGGTCTTGCCCTCGCTGGTGTCGGAGTTGAAGGGCTCCCGCCGATAGCCGTCGCCGGCCTGGAACGGGCGGCCAGCCTGGCGCACGAACTCCTCCAGGAAGGGGTTGGGGCAGGGGGTGTACCAAGGGGGATCGGAAAGCTCCACCAGCACCTCGTCCGAGCCCTGAGGAAAGCCGGGCAGGGCCCGAAACTGGGGATCCTCCAGCCTTTCCCTCAGCCGGTCCCGGAAGTGCTCGCGGCGCTCGGCCTCGCTGGCGAAGGTCTGCCCCAGGGCCTCCACCTTGCCCTTGACCCGCTGCTCCTCCTGCAACTCCATCTGCTCGGAGGTCGAGAACAGGGAGGGGGTGGAATCCTTGCGTCTGGCGGCCATGGGTTCTCCTTTTCCTTCGTCCGTCGGTCCAGGGGGGGACTGGCGCCTACTCCAGAACCAGGCGAACGCGCTTGCGCTCGAGGCCCTTGACCTGCGCCTCAAGAAGCTGCTGGAAGCGCTGCTGCAGGTCTTCCGGCGTGCAGGGCATCCCCCCCTCCTCCAGGGCTCTGCGCAGGGAATCCAGCGGCAGGCTGACCCGCTCCAGGCCAGAGAAGGCCTCGGTCAGGCCCTGGAGCAAGGGCCCCTGCAGCTTCTCGGGAAGGGAGCGGGCGGCCAGGAAGCCCTCGACGGCCTCGCGGGGGCCGGGCCCCAACAAGGCCAGGTTGCCCCGCGTCATCGGGTCTTCCAGTTCGGCCAGCAAAGTGGCCGTCCATTCCGTCAGCAGGGCGGCCACCTCCCCTTCCAGGTTCTCCAGGCGGGCCGCGGCGGGGGCCGGGTCCGGCTCTTCCGAAGGCCGGAAGCTGCAGTGCGGACACAGCGGCTGAACCTCGAGATCCGACGGTTCCAGGCTGAAGCAGGTGCGCAGCCGCTGCAGCCGATTCTCCAGGTCCTGCAGCCTGCCCGCCGGCAGATGCGGGATGTCGGCCAGGGTGCGCAGCCGCTGGAGGTCGGGGTTCTTCAACAGGCGCGCCTTGCGGGCGTCCTCGCGTGAGGTCAGGCGCGCCCGCCCGTGAGCCTCCCGGTAGGCCGCCGCATAGGAACCCCGCAGCCGATCCAGGCCGGCCTTCATGGAAGAGGCCAGCTTCGTCCCCTGCCCACCGCGCAGATCGGCGACAAGCTGGCTCTTGAAGGCGTGGAACTCCGCCTGCCAGGGGTGATCCGAGCCCAGGATCCCCTCGCCCGCGGCCAGGTACCCGGCCACGGGGCCCAGATCGTCGCTCAGCTTCTGCAACTCCTCGACCTGGGCCAGGGCCCGGACCTCCTCACCCAGGACCGCCAGCTCGGAGGCCTTGAGCTTGAGGTTCTTCAGGCGCGCAGGGGAATTGAGCACCTGGAACCCATCCACCGCCTGGGAAAGCTCCTGAAGGCGCCGGGACCGGGCCTCCCGGTCCTCGTCGGCCAGCAGGGGCGTGCCCCAGAGCGTGGGGTTCTGGGCCAGGGTCCGACGCGCCCGGGCCAGACGGTCCGCCAGCAGGCCCACCTGGTTCTGCAGTTGCTGGACCGCCGTGTCGCTCCCCTGCTCGACGTCCAAGGCCAGGCCGTCGGGCAGGCCGACCAGGCGGAACAATTCGCGCAGAGCCGACGAGTCGAAATCCCGGGGTCGGGAAACGAACTTGAACTGGGTCAACTCCGGCATGGCCAGGCGCGTCAGTTCCTTCAGGGACGAGGCGTCCACGTTGCGGCCGGGCAAGGCCAGGGTGATGTTCTCGCCGCGCACCAGCGAGGCCAGGATCACCACGACCCACTCCGGTTCCAGGCGGAACCGGCGGTCATGCTCGACGCCGGGGAAGGGGCGGTCGAAAAGCTCGGCCCGATTGAGCACCTCCCCGTGTGGGCGGCTGGTCAGAAGCTCCCAGAAATGTCGGGCGTAGCGGCTGCCACCCTGAGGATTGCGGTGGTCGACGGGCCGGATCTCCGCCCCCTGGAAAAGCTCAAGGGCGTCCAGGACCGCCCGGCTGTGCTGGCTCTCCAGCACCCCGGCCAGGTGCTTCAAGGCATCCTGGGCAGACTGGACGCGGTTCTTCTCGGTGATCAGGGTTCGGAAGCGGGGGTAGTCGGGATAGAGCTCGGAAAGATGCCCGGCCAGGGCCACCGAGGCCACGGTCCGGACCGTGTCCCGGATCTCGGCCGTGGGTGGCCGTTGGCCCCGCAGCCACTCACCCAGGGGATGGGCCACCCCCTGACAGGTCACCTCCATCGCGGTGGCCATGCGCTCCCTGAGCCAGACCACCAGCCTCTTGAGGTAGACCAGGGCCTTCTCCTCATACTGGGGCCGATTCCCGCCCGCGGTGTGGCCCACCAGGCGAGCCGCCGCGTAAAGCCGCAGGTGGGTCATGAACTCGGCGTCCCGTTGCGCCAGGCGGAAGAAGACCTCGTCGGGCCGCTTCTCGTCCTTGAAGGTGGGCGGTGCGAAGGGCTGCAGGAAGTACAGGTAGTAGTCGCGCGGCGGCTGGGCCGTCGAGCGCTCGTTGGGGGCCCCGAAGAACAGGTACCCCAAACGCTCGACGTTGCGCTCCAGCCAGACCACCTGGTGCTCCCAGATGAAGAAGTCTCCCCGCTTGCCCGTCTCGGGCTGCTCCAGGACCCGCAGCAGCACCTCGAAGTAGTAACGGTCCAACTCCGAGTCGGAAACCGACTCCGAGCGCTGCTCGACGATCGACTGGTAGTCGATGTCCTTCTTGACATCCAGGAAGTACTGCCCGTTCTCGGGATTGAAGGTGAGGTACTGGCCCGAGACCGTGCGCAGGATCTCCTTGAGGGCGGACTCCACGGTGGTTCTCAGGAACTCGGCCTTCTGAACCGGCATCCCGGGAACCGTCAGGGCCAGATCATCGCGCAAGGACTCGACGGTGACCCCGACCTGGGCCTCGATGTCGTTGCCAGCCAGGCGCTGGACCGAAAGGGCGTGCAGAAGGCGCAAGGCCATGGGCTTCAGGCGCTGCAGGGCCGCCCCCTTGAACCCCTGGTCCACCTTGTTCTCCACCGTCTGGCTGCGCTCCAGGACGGTCCGAAAGCTGGTGTCGGCCCGATAACTGGGGTTCTCGCGCAACTCCCGCCAATAGGAATCGTAGGAGAGCAGACCCGGTTCGGCCTCGGGAACCTGCTGGTCCAGAAGGCGACGGATGGCGTCGGAGAGGCTCTTGAGAACCTCGCGCTTCTCGGCCAGATAGATCCGCTCAAAGACCTCCAGATAGGCCGGATGAACGGGGAACAGGGCCACGTAACTCTCCAGCCGCTCGTTCATGGCCTCGTAGAGGTGGGTGAAGTGCTGCAGGTGTTCCCGGATGCGCCCCCGCTGCTCGGGGTTCTTGCGCAGGAGCCGCTCCTGCACCACGAAGGCCACATCCTCCCGCTGGATCCGCACCTGCCCGAAGCGGGCCTGGACGCGCAGGAGGGTCTCGGAGGCGAACTGGAAGGTGGGATTGTCGAAGAGGGCCTCCTGGACGCCGCCCATGAAGCGGAAACGAAGGTCCTTGCACACTTCGCCCAGTTCCCGCAGGAAGCCGAAATCGCGGACCAACTCGAAATCCTTGCGGCCCCGCAGATAGTCGAGCAGCTCGTCCACCACCAACAGCAGGCCCTGGTCGGGATAGCGCTGGTGGAAGGCCTCCATCATCCGGGCCAGGTCTTCCTTGTTGTTCTCGCGCACCACCTCGGCGGGCGGGAAGCGGTAGTCCACGCCCAGCCTGCGCAAGCCGCGTTCCAGAGCCAGGCACAGGATGTCCCGCAGGGTGGCCTGGACGGCCCCGATCTCGGTGCGCACCACCTGGAAGCGGCCCGCCAGGGCCTGGGCCGAGGCCGCCAGGGAGGGATGCCCCAGACTCGAGGCCAGCTCGGCCCTTTCCGCCAGGGCCGAGACCACCGCCATCAGGTGCGACTTTCCGGTGCCATAGTTGCCGACGATCAGCAGCCCCTTGTTGTCGTCGGGCCGATCAAACTGAAGGTGGCGGAAGACCACCTCCCGGAGCGAAACGGCCATGCCGTCCGAGATCACGTAGTTCTGCACCAACTTCTGCGCTTCGGTGCGATCGTCGGCGCTGGCCAACTTGATGACCGACTCGATCGGCTCGAACTGGATCAACTCACCGTATTTCACGAGACCTCCGGGGGAAGCCACCTTCGCGCGGGCTTCCGGTCATTGGGGTGCTTCAACCAGAACTACCTGAGGGCGCTCATAACAGCGGAATTCGGGGTGGCCCGGCCAACCGTGAACCAGGCTTCCCTGCTGCACGGCTCCCGGCCAGGCCGCCACCAGGGGGCGGAACCGGCTCAGACTTTGAAGCAGGCGAAGCGGGTCCTGCCCCAGGGTCGCCTCGAAGAGGATCTCCGTCGCATCCAGGACCCGGGCCTCCCCGTCGCCCGCCGCCAGCAGGTCGTGCAGGGCTTCGGCCAGGCGAACCGTCCGCTCGGTCGAGGGCATGGTCACCAGCAGGTCCCCCAACTCCAGGTTCACGTTCACCACCCGGGTTCCCAGAGCCTCGGCGACCTCCCGCAAGGCCCTGGAGTGCGCTGCGCTGCGGGGGGCAGCCGACAGGACCAGGGGATGATAATCCCGGCGGACCTGCTCCAAGGCGGTCACGAGCCGCCGCCCCCAAAGGTCAGCGGGACAAAGGCCGTCCGTCATCGAGCGCACCTCCAGGAAACCGCGTATTGGGACACCCGGCTCGAAGCCTGCGTCCAAGGCCATCGGCGGATTCCGACGGTCCTCCGGACTTGCGATTTGCTGCCGGTGCAGGGCTTCACTCCACGACCTTCCAGGCGTCCCATCCTTCAGAGGATAAGCGGCCGCCCTGACACAACACGTCAGGGGGCCACGCCATCCCAGGGCGGGGCCTTCGTTCGACAAGCCGGGGTCGCCTGCCTACGAAGGGATGCTGCCTGAGGGGGGG
>Ga0334898_1002708_pt1 | contig 15707 bp, 10 predicted proteins | sample GraSluR3_MG_10_FD_207228 | JGI IMG/M metagenome (GOLD analysis project Ga0334898, IMG submission 207228) | Sludge microbial communities from methane-producing bioreactor in Wageningen University, Netherlands - Granular Sludge_3_08-R3 | ecosystem: Engineered > Bioreactor > Anaerobic >... | reverse complement strand
CAGGCTGGACCGGAGAGATTGAGGAGCTCCTCCGGCAAAACCGGATTCCCTATGTTCTGTATGATTCTGTCAGTCCCAATCCGCGGGATACCGAGGTCATGCAGGGTGCAGAATTCTATCTGCAGAACGACTGCAGCATGATTCTGGTTGTCGGCGGGGGAAGTCCGATGGACTGCGCCAAGGGAATCGGGATAGTCGTTTCCAATGACAGAAATATCCTCTCCTTCGAAGGGGTTGATAATGTTCCCGTCCCCATGCCGCCCCTTATCTGTATTCCCACTACCGCAGGAACCTCGGCGGATGTCTCCCAGTTCGCGATCATTCTGGACAGCAGAAATTCGAACAAGATAGCCATCGTCAGTAAAGGGGTTGTTCCCGATATCAGTCTTATCGATCCGGCCACAACGAAAACCATGGACATGGCCCTCAGCGCGGAGACCGGAATGGACGCACTGACCCACGCGGTGGAAGCGTTTGTATCCAATGCCTCCAGCCCGGTTACGGACATGCACGCCCTCCGGGCCATGGAGTACCTCGCCCTCTATCTGCCCCGGGTTATCCATGAACCCCTGGACAATGTGGTACGATCGGGAATCATGATGGGCAGCCTTCTTGCCGGACTCGCCTTCTCCAACGCGAGCCTCGGCCTTGTCCACTCCATGGCCCATGCCCTGGGCGGGCTCCTGGATCTGCCCCACGGGCTCTGCAATGCCCTGCTGCTGGAGCATGTATCCCTCTTTAACTTTAACGTTGCAGCCGAAAGGTACCGCCGGGTTGCTGCAGTCCTTTCCCGCAGGGAACCTGATGATATAGCAGAGGACAAGATTCCCCTGGTTCTGAAGGAAACCCTGCAGGACCTGCGTGAGCTGTTATGCCTGGGGAGCTCTCTCGATGCCGGACCAGTTGATAAGAAAACGGTGAACAAACTGGCTTACCGGGCCCTGAGCGATCCATGTACGGTAACAAACCCGAAAGACGCGGATACGGACGATCTCATTGAAATCTATGAAAAAATTCTCCACCCATAAAAACAGTATGAGTACCCATAAAAAGAGTATCAGGGACAAAATAATCGGCCTGGGTGAAGGCTCGGCAAGAAAGAGCTATTATCCTCAACTGCTTGAGAATATCCGGGAGCTGCGGGAGGAACGGGCAAAACTCATCGAGACGGTCCATACCCTGGAGGAGCGGGAAAAAGAGCTGGAAAAGCTGGTGGAAGAAAAAACCGTCCTTCTGGAAGAGGTGCATCACCGGGTAAAAAACAACTTCCAGATTATAACGAGTCTTCTTAACCTGGGCCGTAATGCAGCCCTGCTTCCCTCGGAGGCAGCCAGCTTTTCCGAAACAAGCCGACGGATCCAGTTAATGGCCCAGGTATACGAACGAATGCTCCACTCCGGAATGCTCGCTAAAATCGATATCTGCGAACTGCTGCGCTATATCGGAACAGATGCGTATAACTTTTTTAAAAGAAACCGGGTTATCACCAACTATGCAATAAAAGCGGATCGCGTCTATTGCGGAGTAGATATGGCAACACCTCTTGCCCTGGCTGTAAACGAAGTAATCTCCCTCCTTTATACCCACTCCTTTTCCGACAGCCCCGGCGAGGTGAATATTGAGCTTGTACCTGATTCGCAACCGGGTTCTTCTGCTGCAGGCAGGTACACAATCCGGGTTTTTGATACGGGACCCGGCATCGCGGAATCGACAAAAAATGTCCTTGAAAGACAGCTCGGGGTCGTCCTGATACGGAACCTCTGCTTCCAGATCGGCGGGAGCTACGAGTACATCCCGTCGGCTACGGGAAACTATAACATCATCTTCAGTATTGTACTGCATAAGGACCAGGCAGCATGAATCAAATGATCGTCAGTCTTCTTCCTGTTTTTATTCTCCTTGGAACTGGTATACTTATTCGCCGTTTTTCCATTCTCAGCGGAGAGGCTGTTGACGGACTCAAGACAATTATCATAAAGATAGCCCTTCCAAGCGCACTGTTTCTTGCTTTTGCTCAGGCAGACATGAGAATAGAAAAGACCTGGATCTTTTTGATGGTTTTTCTTTTTTGTGCTGTTCTCTATTTACTAGGCGGCATTCTCCATAGAACCCTGCCCGGACTTTTTCCGGATGAGTACACAAACGGCTATTTTACCGGATTCGAATTCGGAATGATTGGAATCGGCCTTTTCACGGCTATCTGGGGTATGGAAAAGCTGCCCACCATTGCCATGATCGCCTTCGGTCACGAGATCTTTATCTGGTTTGTCTATGTACCGATCCTTGCCTCCAGAAAAACCGGGAGGATACGAATAACCCGGATACTGAAAGATTTTTTCAAGACCCCTACAAGCATCTCGATTATTCTGGGCTTCGTAATTAATGTGCTTCACATCTATCCGGAAATTTCCGGCGTAATCGCGGGCAGAGCGTTCCTGAAAAGCCTCGAGATGATCAGCGGACTTATAGCACCGCTGATTCTCTTTATCATCGGGTATTCCATCAGCTTCAGAAAAATACCTCTCGTAAAATCCCTCGTGCTTCTGGCCAGCCGGTGGATTGCAGTTCTGGCTATCGGTATCGGTCTCGCACATCTCATGGAGGGGCTTCCGGGGGTTGATAATTTCTTTCGGCTGGCTTTTTATGCCTTTATCCTGCTGCCCCCGCCCTTTATACTGCCCCTCTTTATCAGGGAGGACCAACCTGAAGAGGTTTCCTTCTTCAGCGAACTCCTGATTTATTATACGATCCTCTCTTTTGCAGGATACGTAATTCTGATGTCCCTCCAGGGCTGACTGTCACCAGCTTTCACGACAGGTGCAGGATTCTCGAGCCTGCAAAACGAAACGCGGTCCCGAACAGGGACCGCGCCTGATCAATTCACTCTGTATTTCCTTATTCCGGGAGAATCCGGACCGCACCGGTGTCCGCGGAAGAGGCGAATATGGAATATACCTTCAACGCGGTCGAGACCTCCCGTTCCCGGCCCACCGGTTTATAGGCATCCGGGCCTTTGGCCTCCATTTCGGCCTTTCTGTTGTTCATTTCCTCATCACTGATTACGAGCTCCAGTTTGCGAGCGGGAATATCGATAAGGATTGTGTCCCCTTCCCGGACCAGGGCGATCTCGCCGCCGGCGGCAGCTTCGGGAGAAACGTGTCCGATGGAGAGCCCGGAGGAACCGCCGGAAAAACGGCCGTCGGTAATAAGGGCACAGCTCTTACCCAGGCCCATGGATTTCAGGTAGGAGGTCGGATAGAGCATCTCCTGCATTCCCGGTCCGCCCTTGGGTCCTTCGTAGAGGATTACCACCACATCGCCGGGCTCGACTTTCCCCTCAAGGATGCCGTCGACCGCCTGGTCCTGGGAGTAGAAAACCCTTGCCCTGCCTTCGAAATGGAAAATCGAAGGGTCCACCCCGGCGGTTTTAACGATACCCCCACGGGAACAGATGTTTCCGTAGAGAACCGCGAGACCACCGTCGTCATAGTAGGCATGGGATGCGTCCCGAATGCAGCCCTTTTCCCGGTCGAGGTCCAGTTCTCTGAAGCGGGCCCGCTGGCTTCCCATGACCAGGTTACGGCCTCCTCCGGGAGCGGCACGAAAAACCGAATCCGCCTCTTCGCTGATCTTGACAGCCTTTACATCGTAAAGGGCCAGGGCATCCTTCAGGCTGAGGCCGTCAACCCGCCCCACGGAGGTATCCAGGAGCTGCGCCCTGTCGAGCTCGGCCATAATGCCAAGAATCCCCCCCGCCCGGTTTACGTCTTCCACATGGTAGGAAGAGCTGGGAGCCACTTTGCAGAGGCAGGGAACCCTGCGAGATAGTTTGTCGATATCGTCTATGGTAAAATCGATCTCTCCTGCCCTGGCGATGGCAAGCAGGTGCAGAATTGTATTGGTCGAACCGCCCATTGCTATATCGAGGCTCATGGCGTTCAGGAAGGCCTCCCGGGTCGCCACGGAGCGGGGCAGCACAGAATCATCGCTCTTGAAGTAGTGAGCTTCGGCCATCTCGACAATGCGTTTCGCGGCGGCCCGGAAGAGATCGATACGCTTTTCGTTGGTCGCGACGATGGTACCGTTTCCCGGCAATGCAAGACCGATTGCCTCGGCAAGACAGTTCATGGAGTTGGCGGTAAACATACCGGAACAGGAACCGCAGGTAGGACAGGCATTCTGTTCGACCTGGGTCAAGGTCTCATCGTCTACCTTGGAGTCGGCGGCCATTATCATGGCGTCGATAAGGTCGTAGCTGTTCTCCCCTACCCGGCCGGCCTCCATGGGACCGCCGGATACAAAGATGGTGGGAATGTTCAGACGCATGGCGGCGATCAGCATGCCCGGTGTAATCTTGTCGCAGTTGGATATGCATACCAGGGCATCCACCTTGTGAGCATTGACCATATACTCAACGCTGTCGGCAATAAGATCCCGGGAGGGCAGACTGTAGAGCATGCCGTCGTGCCCCATGGCAATACCGTCATCGATGGCGATGGTGTTGAACTCGGCGGCAAAGCAGCCCTGCTCCTCGATCCATTCCTTGACCTGCTGCCCGATACTGTGCAGGTGGACATGCCCGGGAACAAACTGGGTAAAGGAGTTGGCAATTCCGATAATCGGTTTACCGAACTGCTCCTCCTTCATTCCGTTGGCCCGCCACAGGCTTCTTGCTCCCGCCATTCTGCGGCCGAAGGTCGTGGTCGTACTGCGCAGTGTCCGCGCAGGTTTTGATGTATTAGACATAGGATTCCTCCTCGAATTATTCCTGAAAATTTTTCTGCATAAAATCAAGATCCAGTTCCGGGTATACGGGGAACTTTTCCAGCAGCTCCTTTACGCGCTGCTTGGCCGCCAGGGCCACATCTTCCGATATCTCATACTTGGCTTTGCTGGGTTTTCCGGCATTCCTGCCCTTGGTAACAGTGGCAGGACGAGTGTTACTGAGAACCGTGTTGATGATTGAAGCGATCTCCTTCATTTCCGCTGTTCCCATCCCCAGGCTAGTAACAGCGGCGGTACCCACACGCAGCCCGGAGGTATACCAGGCGCCGTTTGGATCAAAGGGCAGGGAATTCCGGTTCAAGGTTATGCCGCACTCCCTGAGAACACTCTCCGCCTGCCTGCCGGTCAGCCCGAAGCCCCGGACATCGATAAGAAAGAGGTGGTTATCCGTTCCTCCGGTGGCAACGGTCATTCCCTCGGCCTGAACATCCGCCGCCAGGGCCTGGCAGTTCTTGACTATCCGGGAGGCATACTCCCTGAACTCCGGTTTCGCCGCTTCCGCGAAGGCTACCGCTTTGGCGGCCATTACGTGGGGCAGCGGTCCGCCGATTACCATGGGACAGCCCTTGTTGACAGCTTCGGCGAACTCCTCCTTGCAGAGAATCATACCCCCCCGGGGTCCCCGGAGGGTTTTATGGGTCGTAGTGGTAACCACGTGGGCATGGGCCACAGGATCGTAGTCTCCGCTGAAAACACCCCCGGCGACCAGCCCGGCAAAGTGGGCCATGTCCACCATGAGCACCGCCCCGACCTTGTCGGCGATTTGACGCATGCGCTTGAAATCGATCTTCCGGGGATAGGCACTGTAACCGGCCAGCAGGATGAGGGGCCTGATTTCCCCGGCCTGGGCCTCGATGGCGTCATAGTCGAGAAACCCTGTCTCCCGGTCCACAGTATAGGTGTAGGAATCGAACATCTGGGCGGAGACGTTATGCCGGTAACCGTGGGTCAGGTGTCCGCCGGAGTAGTAATCAAGGCCCAGCAGCCTCTGGTTTCCGAGTCGTTCCCGCAGTTTGTCCCAGTCCTCCCTGGAAAGATTGGAGGGATTCGGTTCTCCCAGCTCTTCGAGCCCCGGAAGTTCTATGCGCTGGTTCAGAATAGCCCAGTAGGCAATCAGATTGGCGTCGGCGCCCGAATGGGGCTGAACATAGGCGTAATCGGCCCCGAAAATTTCACAGGCGATCTTCGCCGCCCGGCTCTCGACGGCGTCCACGTTGTCACAGCCCGCGTAAAAACGATGATAGGGAAATCCTTCGGAATACTTGTCCGTCAGAAGGTTCCCCATTGCCAGCTGGGTCGGCAGGGAGCAGTAGTTTTCACTGGCTATAAGTTTGAGATTTGTCCGCTGGTCCGCGAGTTCCTGCACAATCTTGTCTGCGATTTCCGGAGCAACGGCGTGCACCGCTTCCAGCGAGGCGACATAGGCCAGTGCGCCGGCATCGGGATTAGGATTAGCGGAGAGAAACTCCTTGGTGATGTTCATAAATCCTCCTAAAGCTGCGTCGCGTCCCCAGGCGCGCGGGACAACGGCAGATGACTTCCCGGCGGTCGATTCCGCCTTAAAAGCAGCGCCAGTCGTTTCCGTTTAATGTATCAGTAAATCGGAATAATCTGCAATAGAAAGGAGTACCCCGCCGGGGATTTTCAGTAAAGGAACAGGAAAGCTACATTTTAGCTATATATTCGTTTAACCTGGACAGCCTCTGAGCCAGAAGCCGGGCCAGGAAGAGGCCGTAATGGGGATTCCGGCGGATCAGATTTACGAAATCGACCTTCGAGATCTTGAGAAGACTGGACCGTCCGCGGGAGGTAACGGTAGCCGAACGCCGGTTATTAATCAAAAAGGACATTTCGCCAAGAAACATGTCCGCTGTCGTCAGGGTAGAGAGGTGTCTGCCCTTGGATGTAACATCAAAGGTTCCGCTGACAATATAGTAGAGGTAATTCGAGTCCTCGTTTTCGGTAAAAACCACATCTCCGTCATTGAAAATCCGTTCCTTCTGCCCCCGTAAAATCCCGGGTACAATGTTGACCTCGTTCTTCTGATGCATGATCTTGAAGGAGACGCAATTGCCGGCCTTGTTATACTCGAGGCCTCCCATGTAATAGTTGGACATTCGTATTCCATGTCCATGCTTTTCCAGATTTACCTTGTTTTCCCTGCTGGAAATTACTGATTGCCAGTCAAAGCCCTCACCCTCATCACAAATGGAGAAACTGCTGTGATCGGTTGTTATATGATACGTGAACCGGACCTTGCGCCGGGCTACTTCGGGATTTCTGTTCTTCTCCCGGATAAGTTCAAAGATATCATTGTGCTCCTTGAGCCAGCTGCTCTTTTCGTCGTAGGAAATACGACAATTCCCGTGTTCGATGGCGTTCATAAGCAGTTCCATCAGGGAGACCTGAAGCCTGTCACGGGCATCCTTATTGATAAAATCCGAATTGAACAGATAGTTGGTTAAAAGATTGGCGTAGGTTTTGATATCGAAGGGATCGTTATCGATGATAAAGGCACCGTTTATAGAGTCGAAAAGTTTATTGTACAGGTCACGGTGAAACAAAATATTCCGGTTCTGCCGAATTATCCTCAAAGCCCTGGGAAAGCTGAAATCGAGATCATACACGGGAATGAGGGAAATGCAGTTGAACTGCTTGAGGTACTCCTCGAATTCCGGCTCCAGCCTGTCCCGGTAAATTCCGATTATTCCCCCGTAGAGGATCCATGGATCCTTCAAAACCTCGTCCAGTACGCCCCGGATATTGACCTGCCTGTCGCTGAGGTTGTAAATCACCAGTTCGGGCAGCTCATATTTAAGATACGAGAGGACATCCTCCTTTTTGGTCAGAAAGATCGCTTCATCCCCGGAAAACTGCTGGGAAACGTAGGCTTTGATGCGGGAGTTAATGTTTTTCGCCGTCGAAATAACCGGTATTGAACTCATAGCTACCTCGTAATTCCAGACACCGGATCCAGGAGAGCGCGAACAGCGGAGAGCTCCTCATCTGAACCCGGTCGGACTGCAAACTGGTGGAGAGCGGCCTCATAAAGGGCGTAATGCCATCGTCTTTGTTCATCTTCAAACCATTCCGGATGAAAAAGCTTTTTACCCAGCTTCCGTAAAACGGGGGCACGGTTCCGGATTTCCCGCAGGCTGACCATGAAAGAGCCGAAATCTTCGATCCGTCGCTCCCATCTCAAACGAAGAAGGTGCCAGGCTTCGTCGAACAGTTCATCAACTTCGGCGTAGGAGTCCGTAAAGTCCTTGACCTGTGAGGACAGGCTTTCCGGCAACAGATCGAGCCATGCGGGTGGAGCCGGCAGGGAAAACCCGGAAAAACGGCTGGAGCGGGGTATAACAATTCCGGGAAATCCGGGGCCTATCTTCACTGCCTCGGCATATGAGCACTCTGCAGGCTTGATCGATACAAGTGTCTTTTCAAAGGTTTTCGAGACTCCTTCCATAATTTCAGCCCCCCCCCGTATCCTGGTTCCTGAACCTTCATATTCCAGGGGACCACAATCAGTGACAGCCACACAGGGAGACATGGCAAAAACGGAGAGCAGGTCCTCCACAATGTCTTCAACAAGATGCTGAATAATGCTGATCTGCGGAGGTCCATTCTCCGGCAGCACGGAGCTGCCTGTAGCGGGATGGGCACCAATAAACTCAAAAATACGACGGAATGACAGAACAGGGATCAATGTCAGTTCAAGGGATTCGCCGATAGTCAGCAGTCCCCGGAAAAACTCCTCCGGGTAGGCGGCCGGGTCCTTCAGGGCGGAATCGAAACTCCAGCAGAACTGTCTGTCCGGATCTATGTAGAGAGTATGTATACCCCGCTCCTTAACCGCAAGAAGCAGCTCCCGCATTATCTCTCCCCGGGGGGGAAAGGGCTGGAGATTCAGCAGGATTCCTTCGGGAGTCTTCATCGTTAATTATGAGCGGAACGCTCTGTCCTTGCCCTGGGATTAGAGAAGATCGCGATAATCAGAAATACCACAGCCATTGTGGCAATGCCCGCCAGAAGCGAGAGCGCATTGCGGGCCGGTCGTTCCCCTCCGGGCGCTATAATACGTCCGACGGAATAGTAGTTCCCGGGCCGGGGCTTGAGGTTCTCGAGCATCAGAAAGGTCTCGTCTTTTTGAGCATAACCCAGGTCCCGTGCCCTGAGAATCACCGTCTCGGAAGAACGTCGCAGAGACTCGAATTCCCCGGAAAGTTCCCGGTGCAGATCCTTCAGCTCCTGAAGGTTCTTTTCGAGACGCACCAGCTCAGTCTGCAGCTGCCTGAAAGCAAACAATCCGCTAGGGCTGTACAGGTAATAGACCAGCGAAGCAGCGATAAAGCCAATATATAAAGAGAAAAGCAGACGGGCACCAATCTTCATACTTTAAATAACGGCCAACTAGGGTTAAACTTTATATTGAATAGTTCCTGTATATACCGGGCCTTCTGCATATAATTTCCAGCATACAGAGGTCATCAGATTTCTGTTCAATGGATGATTGATTCTTGCCGATATATTGAGTACTGTGAACTATAATCCGGGAGACGGCCATGGGTGTTGAAAAGGATTTTGATACGCTGGATACATCAGAACAACTCGATTCAACAGGGGGGACCCTTGAGGAGTACGGAGTCTGGGTAAAATCCGGCCCTGAAGACATTGACGAATCAGCGGACAGCGACTCATTTTCGTTGGAGAATCTGCCAGAAATCGAAGGGGCTACATCATTCCTGACCGAGGAAGAGGAATCTCTTCTGGGAGACCTGGAAACGAGTACTTTCGAAGAAGAAGACAATTCTGATGCTGAGGTCTCGGACAAAAGCCCGGAGATGACTGAATTCGGCGAAGAAGATTCAATAGAGGAAGATTTCAGCCTGGAAGATCTGGACGATATGAGTGATTTTGACTCCATCGAAGAGGATGACGCCGAAGCGGAAGAAAGTCCTTTTGAAGATGAACTCTCCCTTGACGAAGACATTTTTACCATCGACACCCCGGAGGACTCTTTTCCCGATACGGAAACGGAAGGGGAGACCTCTCAGAGCGAGGAAGACGAGTTGTTTGAACCAGAAAAAGAAGCACCGGATACTGAAGAAGAAGTTGGAACAGAAAGCCCTGAAACCGAGGAAGAGGATTTTTTCGATTTAGATCTGGACAGCCTGGAAGAGGAAAGCGGGGGAACCGGACAGGAACAGGAAGCACTCCCCTCCTTTGACGAGGAGGAGTTTGAAGCCATGTCACTGGATGAGGATTCCGAAGCATCCGGGATCTCCGACACCAGCGAAGCGGTTTTCTCCGAGGAACCCGAGGAGATAAGTCTGGACGATCTGGAGCAGGATGAAGAAGAGGAGCTTCCGGAACTCTCTGTGGAGGAACTTGTTGAAGAGAACATCGTCTCCTCGGACCTGGATACGGAGATAGAGGAAAAATCCGAAGTTCTGAGAAAAATAGAGGATGAACTGCATTCAATCCGCGATGAACTTGCCGCTTTGAAGAATGAACTCAGCAGTCTGAAGCTTTCGTCCCCGGCAACCGGGCAGGAAGAAGAGTATCAGGATCAGGAAGATGACGAAGAGCGTCTGACCGGCTTTTTCGAGGAAGATGAGGACGAAACTATTGCCTTGACGGGTGACGAACTCGATAACATCCTGAATACTGCGGATGTAACCGAAGAAGCGGGAAAAGCGTCCGAAGGTCCCGAAGAGGAAATCGATCTCTCCAGCATGGACAGCAGCCTCTCCGAGGCCCTGGACCTCTCCCCTGGGGAAGAAAGTACTGAAGAGCCAGAAACAGAGGAGTTTGATCTCTCAGGACCGGAGGAGCCGGAAGAGGAAGCTGAAGACGAGATAGACCTGTCGGAACCTGAGACCGGAGAGGAGGAACTGGAGCTTTCCGACCTGGACACCGAGGAGGAGCTTGATCTCTCGGATCTGGGAATTCCCGAAGAGGAAGATGCTGAAGAAGAGATGAGCCTCCCCGAAACGGAGACATACGAAGAAGATTTCGATATCTCGGAATCCGAGACGACGGACGAGCTTGACATAAGCGCCATGGAGGATTTTGAAGATCTGAACGAAACCCAGGAAGAAGCTGAAACCCTTGACGAGGACGAGCTGGAACTCCTGGACAATCCTGAGGATCATCTTGAACCCGATGACCTTCTGGACGGCGAAGATATTCTCGACATCCATGACGAAGAGCTTTATCCGGCGGAAGAAAGCATCGAAAAAGCGGAAAGCGGCGCTGACGAGGAGTTGCTCATCTCCGAGGAAGATACTGAAGAAGAACCCGAAGAGCCCGACTTCGCTGACCTCGATCTGGAAGACCTGGAACTTGGAACAGAAGAATCGGAAGCGGAAGAGGAGCTGAACCTCGAAGCGGAAGAGGAAGCAGAGAGCGAGGATACCGGTAACGAACTGGAAGACCTGGAAGAAGAGACGGAACTTGACATATCTCCCGAGGATTCCCGGGAGATGGACGAAATTGTCGAGACCTCGGAGGAAGAGGCAGAATTCCCCGAAAACGAAATCCTCGACCTCAGCGAAGAGGAGATCGGGCTGGAAACTGAGGACTCCGGGGATACCTTCGAAGAAATCGAAGTCGACGAGTTTTCCGCGGAAGAGGCTGAAGTTTTTCCGGATTCCGAAGAGGCTGAAACAAAATCGGCAGGCTCCGCGGACACCCTGGATCTTAATCCCGAGCTCCAGAGCGAGATAAAGTCTGTTCTTTCCTATATGGATCAGCTTCTTGAGGCTCTTCCGGAAGATAAAATTGAAGAGTTTGCACGGTCTGAACACTTCAAGGTGTATCAGAAACTTTTTGATGAACTGGGGATATCGTCCTAATGGGATTGCTTGAAAAGGCCTCGGCCCGTCGTAATCTGTCAAAAAGCGGATTGCGGGCCAGGGCTGAGGAATATAAAAACAACAGCCGCCTGCCGGCTGAAGACAAGAGTATCGAATCGGGTAAACATCCGGCGAAAAAAAAAAACCTGGCCGCTGAACCCTCCGGACTGAGGGAACTCTGCGATAAAATCGACAGCCTGTCACCATCGCTGGAAGGGATCGCTGAGCTTTTCGAAGAGTTTAAGCAGCTTTTCTCTATTGAAAAAGGGGCTTTTCTTACAAGGAACAGGGACGAGAGTTTCTTTCTGCCCCGGGCACAAACCGGGCTTGATGTCACGAGCCGGAACCGGCTTCGATTTCCAGCCGCTTTCTTCAAATCCTCCGGCAAAGGAATATGGGAATCCTTTGACGATTACTCCTTTCTCAAGCCTTTTCTCTCTTCAAGGGAGTATGAGCTCCTGGAGGACCTTCGTATGCTGGCAATTTATGCAGATGACGAGCCGACAGGAATGATCCTTCTTTTTGGAGAAGAACCGGACGAGCTGGACCACATTTTACTGCCGGAAGACCAGATAGAAGCCCTTCAAAACTCCCTGGGAAATTACCTTCGAAAAAACAAACTGCTGCGCCTGGGCGGTTCCGTCGCCGATGTATCAGGCAGCACATCTGAGCTGAAGGAGTTCCTTCGGAAAATGGAATCCCAGGGAAAGGAGCTTACGGCCATCCGCTTTTCCCTGAACAGACTGCTGATTCATCTTTCCGCCCTGTCCGCGGATGTTGATCTTTTCCGGGCCCGGAAAGACAGCCTGCGAATCATAGAGACCCTCTTTGAAGGAAGTTCCCGAACAATCCCTCTGAAGGATGACGACTATCTCCTCCTCCTTGGAACCCGTCAGCGCCCGAATCCGAAGCTGCTGGAACACCAGGTCCGCCTTGCCCTGCAGAACTTCTTTTCCGACAACGAAGCCGGGATTGATTTTCACCTGGTCCCTCCCCCCACCTCGTTTGATTCCCTGGAGGATCTTACAGCCCAGTATCCGTCGGAGAAGCAGCCTTAGCCAATGCTGAGCTTTGAAACAGGCCGTACAGGAGATATCATCCCCGTCATGGACGGCAGAGCCCTGATATCCCGCTTCAATCCTCCCCGGGAAGCAGAACGTTTTATCCGATCGAGTATCAAGGATACCTTTCAAGCCTCCGGTACGCTGCTTATCGTCGGAGAACTGCTTGGATACTTTGCCAGGGCCGCCCGCAGGGAGCATCCGGAGATCAGAATAATCAGCTTGTCGCTGCATCAGGATCTCATGCCGGAAGTTCAGCCCCCAGGAGAGAAGGATATATGCTGGTCCCCGGCTTCAGGACCATTGGAAGCCCTGCTCACGAACAGTCTTGACGAGGAGACCCTGCTTTATCGGGGCTTTTGCATCCTGGAATGGCAGCCGTCGATAGACGCATTTTCCGATACCGCCACAGAGGTCCTGGAGAAAATCCAGCGCCGCATACGAATACTGAATGGTAATATAACAACTATTAAGGCCTTCGGTTTCCGCTGGATCCGGAACAGTATATCCAACTTCCTTTTCACCCGGAAGTTTTGCCGTATAGCCGAAGCCCGGGGACCATTTCTGATTGCAGCGTCGGGACCGAGCCTGAATGAGGGCAGGGAGTATATTCAAAGGAGCCGGGCGGCGCTGCTTGCCCTGCCTTCCACTCTCTGTTTTCTCAGGGACCTGGGACGTCCTCCGGATATCATTCTTCAAACCGATCCCGGATATTATGCCTCTCTGCATCTGGCGGAAGCTCAGGAGATGAAGGTACCGGTGGCCGCTCCCCTGTTCACTGATTCCTGCATTCGGCGACACTCCGGACCGGTGCTGCCCTTAAGCTGCGGTGAAGCCTTTGAGGAGGCGCTCTGGGCCCTCCTCGGGATAGAGCCCGTACGCATTCCTGCCATGGGAACCGTTGCCGCCAGCGCCATCCTCTTCTCCCTCGGCCTGAGCCGGGATCCTGTAATCGTTGCCGGACTCGACCTGTGCTATGATGATATTCATCCTCATGTGCGTCCCCACAGTTTCGACCCAGTTTTTGCAGAGGGGACCTGCCGTACCCGTCCCCTCTATTCCCGGAGATACCGCTACACCCGGGACACGGCGCTGGAGCAGGGGCAGTCTCCGGCCCTCAAAACCTACAGCGACTGGTTTTCCGGTCTCAGCAAAGATTTAACAGTCCGGCTGCGCAGACTCAATCCATCAAGGATTCACCTCCCCATTCCATCCGTTCACACTCGTGAGATGAACGGAAATCGGGAGCCCCGGGGATCGCTCTCCTTTCTCGAGCTCTCGGTACCTGCCTTCAGGGTCAGACGGGAACGGCTGCTAAGACTCCTGGAAAACATTTACAATGACGCTTCACGGAACCCCTCTTCTCCTCTGTTTCGGGAACTCCGCGTTAAACTATGCCCCCCGGGAGTCGACGAGAACCCGGATAAATACACTGCAGGGGAGATCCTGAGGTTACAGGAGATCGCTGCGTGCATGGAGGCTCCGTGAACCTCTTTGACGCTAATCTGGACATCCTCCGCCGCCGCTTTCCGGATATTGCCCGCAGGGTCGCCGCTGCAGAACCGGCGCAGGATATCCTCTTTTCCACATCGAAAAACGGCCTGCAGATAGTCTACGAGCTTTTCGGGAATCGAGAGTATCCGCTGCATTCAACGGTCGACCCTTCCCGGGAGGCCCAGCGTCTTCTTCAGGCGGCAGGAGACTCAGGATTTTCAGTTGTATACGGCCTTGGAGCCGCCTGGCACCTGGAAGGATTGCTGAAATGTAAAAACAGGGAGGTCCTTGTTATCATTGACGGACCGGGACGCCTCAGGAGCTTTATCAGCGCCAGAGACTATCGGGAACTTCTGGAGCATCCCCGCCTCAGAATTCTCCTTGACCCCGGTCCGGAGGACTTGGCGGAGCACCTGCGTAACAGCTATCTGCCCGGGCTCCACGGGGGCTTCAGTTTCAGCTGTTTGCCTGCCCTCTCTACCCGCAGGCGGGAACGCTATGAGCAGCTCAGGCATGCCGCCGATCTTGCCCTGAACCAGATCAGAAACGATTTTTCAGTCCAGGCCCACTTCGGTCTTCTGTGGAGTCGCAATTGTATTGCCAATCTGGCGTACCTAAAGGATTTTACAGCCGCCTCGGCGTATGCTCCTCTCCTCACTGAACTACAAAAAAACAGGGCCATCCTGGTCGGAGCCGGACCCAGTCTGCGGGAAGACCGGGATTTGATACTGCAGATGGCTGCTGATTCACTGCTTGTCGGCGTGGACACAGCCCTCCCCTTTCTTCAGCAACTGGACCTGAAACCGGACCTTGTTGTAAGCATGGACAGCCAGTATTATACCCTGCTTCACGCCCTGAAGCCGGGAAGTCTGGACATCCCCTGGGTCCTCACCCTCTCCGCTCCTCCGGCACTGTTCCGCAGCCTTGGAAGACCCTTTATATTCGCCGGGGGCATCCCCATGGAGCTGTCCTTTGCCCGAAAAACGGGGATTCCCCGCATGGATACCCGGGGAGGGAACGTTCTTCAGGCTGCCCTCTCGCTGGTCCTTTCCATGGGAATGGAAGATATCACTCTCTTTGGCGCCGACTATGCCCAGCCCGGGGGCATTCCCTACGCTCCGGGAACCTACGTGGATCAGTGGTTTCGCATCAGGGAGACCCGAACAACTCCGTACCTCGGGCAGTCCCTCGGGTTTACCTTCAAGGGACGACTGGAACAGGATATCCGTGAATACGATCCCCTCTATCCCTGCAGACGTCTTGACCGATACAGGGAGAATATGGAGACGTACCTGCAGCGCTCTTCCAGCAGGCTGAAAATTCACGGAGTCGCTGCCTCCCTGCTGTCGGCAGTCAGGAGAACCCCGGTGCCCCGTATAGAGTCTTTTCAGCTCAGGGTTCCGGAGGACTCCCCGAGACCTTCCGAGTTCCTGCGGGAGATCTCTGGAGAGATCAGAAACGGCGCGCCCGGAACAGTACAGCTTTTGTATCCTCTCATCTCCTACCTGAG
>Ga0334898_1002707_pt1 | contig 15707 bp, 21 predicted proteins | sample GraSluR3_MG_10_FD_207228 | JGI IMG/M metagenome (GOLD analysis project Ga0334898, IMG submission 207228) | Sludge microbial communities from methane-producing bioreactor in Wageningen University, Netherlands - Granular Sludge_3_08-R3 | ecosystem: Engineered > Bioreactor > Anaerobic >... | reverse complement strand
TGATAGCTCCGTTGTTGTGATCACCTCCGGCCAGAAAGGGATTGCCAATGCAACCTGCTTATTGAGTCCTGTTGCAATCTTGGCTCGTTCAGGACGCAAGGCAGTAACCCTCGAATTGATCCGTTCACCCCGTAGCTCGATACCATCCATCATGCCCGCTCCTTCTGTCTCCAGTCCTGTCCCTTGAGCTCGATGATCGCCCCATCTCCTGCAACCCGTGAGAGGGTGGATGATCCGATCACCGATACCAGTTCCGCTTCATCTGCGTTCGTGATCAACACGGTAGGCAGCATCCTGTTGTAGCGTTCGTTGATCAGTGAGTACAGGTATACAAACTCGGTCTGGCTTCCGAATGCCTTGTCCACCTCATCAATTACCAGATACCCCACAGTAGCGTAGCGTTTGAGGATGGAGTCCGTTGAATCATCCCTGAAAGAACGCTTGACCTCGGTGAAGAAATCAAATGCCAGAATGTACTGGCTGCTGATTCCCAGCTCTATCTGCTGCCTGATGGATGCAAAAGCGAGGTGCGTCTTGCCAACACCGTTTCCACCGAAAATGATGGCACTCTTACCGGTTCTCAGATGAGCGACAATCTCGCGTTGCTCATTGCTCCAGGTCCGGTAATTGTCAAAGGTCTTTCCAACAAACCGTGGGGGAATCTGTGAAAGCTGCTTGGCCTGCCATTTCTCGAACTCCCCGGCTTTGCGTCTGGCTTCCTCTGCCTCTTCCTGGCTTTGCTTGATCCTGTCCAGGGCGTCTCGTTCCTCATCGCTCAGCTCATGGCCGTAGGCGTTGATCTCGATTTCCCTGCGTCGCTGTCTCAGCGATTCCACCAATTCGAAGTTTGCCTTCATACCGTACCTCCCAGTTTCGTCCACCCCGTGATCGGGGCTGCCTTCGTTCCTTCGCTGTGATACCGTGCCTTGGCCTGCTTGAGGTTCTTGCTCCTGGTGTGCTCCCAGGTGCGGACTGCAGCCTTCCAGTCCTTCATTGGGGTCTTTCCGACTTTCCAGCCGTTTGCCTCGTAATGATCAGCAAACTCCTGGGCATTGATCCCGTTGTCTCTCTGGGAGCAATAGGCTGCAATTTCTTCAACCGAAGGTTTCACAAATCTGGTCCTTGAGGCTTTTGGGGTATCAATTCCCCCGGCGGGGGCTATGGGGGTTTCTTTGAGTTCTTCTGGTAAGAGAGTTTCTTTAGTAAGAGAGTCTTTTGGTCGGACACTTTTGTCCGAGGGGGTCGGACAATTCTGTCCTACCCCGTCTCCCATTTTTGTCCTACCGTTGGACATTTCTGTCTTGGTGAATGGGGTATTTGTATTTCCATATTGACCTTTGTTAATACAATAGTTCTGGGAACCCTCGGACAATTCTGTCCTACCGTCGGACAAATTTGTCTTACCCCCATTTGTATTGTCCTGGACCTCTGAAATAAGGGATGTGTAGATACTTTCATTGAGCCTGAAACAGCTGAACGTACCACCCTGGCGGACGGTCAGGTGTTCAAGTACTCCCGATTCCTTGAGCTTCAAGAACCTTCGCGCAATGGTTTTCTCCGAACCTGCAGCTATGGGTATATCCTCCAGCACCCCGCTGTAGTTGACCCAGTACCATGCCTGTCCTTCAACGATCATCGATCTCATGCGGCCTGATCCCTGGAAGGTGACGAACCAATCAAGAACCAATGCGTCATCGACTCCGAGTCCCAACTCAAGTAATCTTTTCTGGCTGAATCCGAATATTGTGTATTTCATAGGCTCTTGTTCTCATCGATTATGATGTCGAAGGTTTGCCCGATTGCTGCAATATAGAAATCAGCACGCTCCGGGGTAGCCCTTAACGTCTTGATGATTCTGCGGCCTTTGTCGCTGATCAGGACCAACTGCATAAGATCTGATTGCAGGAGTCTTTCTCTCAATGGCTGCTTGTCGATAGTTTCTGAACTTATCGTTGGAAGTACACAAAGCAATTTGGCTGATGTTATTCCCTCGATTGATTTGTACTTCCGCTTGTAATGAAGTTGGTATTTCATGATTTCTTCTCCTCCCTGAAATACAGACTGTCTGCGGGCTTGATTGCCCTCACCCCGTAGATGTTGGCTCTCTCCCGCATTCGCCTGAGGACCGTAGCGTCCAGGGGTTTTCTTTTTTCTCCAGCTGCTTTGAGCTTGACCACGACCTTCTTGTGGATTTCATATCCATACAGTGCAGTCCCAGGGACCCACTCATTGAGAACTTCCGTAACCGCCTCGACTGTAGTCATACATACCTCCTATTCTTCAAGTTCAATGAACTTGGTAATGAAATCAGCCCAGCCAACAGATGCATGTTTCTTCGCCAGATCCATCGTCGCCGACTCCCCGTGCAATATGCAGAACTCGTTGTAGTCATCAACACGAAGGTAGATGCTCCAGGTGAACCATTCACCCCGTTTGCTGATGTTCACGACGCCCTTGTTTGGAAGATGGGCGAAAGCAATCTCATTGTTCAAAGTGTTGAAAACCAGGTCTTTTACCCTCATGAAACCTTCTCCTTCTGTATCTGCCTTGTAGCTGCCCGGTAAAGAGCAGAAAGGCGTTTGTACTCGTCTTCATTCTTACGGGTTACTACAGCCCGTTTATCCTTGTCACTGAGCCTGTCCATGGCTTCCTCGTCCCCTTCGGATGCGTTGGCCATGTCCTCAATACGCTTCACCCGATCCTCACCGATCATCTTTACCAGGTTTGCCCGGTAGGCAATCACATTCCCCGATAAGGGGCCATTGCACCGTGGGCATTGGGGCCAGACATTGTCATGTTCCAGTTCCGTTGCCCGGACCCTCCTGCTTACCATGTGACCGCCCTGGGCTTCCTTTACCGTCATTGGCTTCAGGCAGGACACACACCGTACATATCCGTTGGAGGAAGATTCCTGGTATCTCCGTAGTTTCTGGAAGTCTGCCAGTGCTCTTTCTCTTGCGCTTCTCTTCCTAGAACGGAATGTCATCGTCAAATACCTCCGGTCCCGGGTACTGGTTCTGCTGTGGTGCTTTTACAGGGGCAGGAGCTTGCTGCGGCTTGTTGACTGCTTCCTTGGATCCCATCAGGGAGAGGGAAGAAACCACCACTACAACTCTGCTCTGGTTCTGTCCATCCTGGGCTGTCCAGCGTTCCTGCCTCATCTCACCTGACAGACCCAGTTGCTTTCCTTTGGTCATGTACTGGGAAAGCCCCTCAGCAGATTTGCCAAAATAGGCACATTCAAAGAACGAGGCTTCATCCACCCATTTGTCACCCCTCTTCTTGTTCCTGTTCACTGCCAGTGCAAACTTCCCGACTGGGGTTCCTGACGGGGTGTACTTGATCTCCATGTCCCTGGTCAGTCTGCCTGTCAGGGAAACTACATTGATGTCTTTCATTCGCTGCTCCTTTCTTGATCAACGGAGAGTAGGGGATTCGAACCCCCGGGGCTCTTCACCCTCCCGCTTTCAAAACGGGTGCTTTCGACCTCTCGGCCAACTCTCCAAAATGTCCGGCCCCGCTCAGGCTAAGGACCGGACGCTCCCGGCTTTTGCCATTTCTGGCAATGGGATTGACGGGATTCGAACCCGCATGGGTGCGTCCACCCGGAAACCGTTAGCTCCTGCTGGTTAAGGAGATTTGTAACCGTGTATTCCAAACTAGTGCTCTTTCACTAGCTTCCACCACAATCCCGAGTAACTGCTGTTTGAAGGGACAGCAGACCCTTTTCTGTATGGCCGTGAAATCTTTCCTCAACCTGTGGTATGCTCTCCGTAACTTGTAACAAGGCCTATCTGGCCGAAGGAAAGATTATGCAAAAACAAACTAAAGGACTCTTATACTGTGATGCTGTGGCATGCCCTCACTGTGGGAAGATTTTTGAACCAGTAACAGTCAACTATTCAGCGGACCATATCACTGACTGGAAGCAAGACGATCTAAGTGAGTGGACGATCAAAACAGCAAATGATGGTAAGTACACCAACTTCACCGCCATCGTTTGCCGTGATTGCCTTAAGGTGGTAGGAATCCTTCCTTACACTGTTCCTGGTCAGATTGGGCAGGAAGATCAATAAAAGCTACTTTTTTATGCCCAGCTGCGTCTCTGAGGATTACGGGATGCTTTGAGCTGTTTTCGATTATTCCACCTATGCGGAAAACCGACTTCGAAGCATCTGTCTTGATCCTGTAAATGCGGTCAGGGAGAATTAGGCTGATGATGAGATTTCCTTCACTCATTAACTCAATTCGGCATTCATTTCCTGCTGTGAACTCTATTGCTTTGGAAAGGAACTCCCTGAAATAGTCTCTGATATATTTTGGGGGTTCTATCCCGATCGAACAAAAGCCATCAAACGGGGTATTGAGTGAGGTGATTGTTGTTTCTGGTGCTGCCTTCTGAAGTTCATCAAATGCTAAAACAGTAATCATTGAGCATCCTTCTGTAGTCATAGGTTTATTTCTAACTGGATCATTGCCAGTAGATGGACCCGACAGGATTCGAACCTGCATCCGGGGTGTTTGCTGGGCACCCCGTGCTCCCCTTCGCATACGGACCCGTGTTGCTACAAGACTGTGTAGCCCAGGGCTGTTTCACGATCTCCTGGTAGCCATCCAGTCAAACAGGGAAGGAGTCACCCTCGCCGCTATCTATTTCAAAAGCAGGTATCATGCTGCTTGCTGCTGAGTATGGTTTTGGAATCGCGTTTCTTGGGATTGCCAGTAGTATTGGTCGATTTCACAACCCTCGAAATCAAACCCCAGATCATGGCAGGCTATCCTGCTCGATCCACTGCCCACATGGGAATCAAAGATATGATCCCCTTCCTTTGCATATTTGGTAAGCAACCATTTATAGAGGGATACGGGTTTCTGTGTAGGGTGAATCCTGGGGTTTTTCTTTGTGCCCTGGGGAGCAGCATCAAATACCTTGGCATTTGCATTGAAACTGGTCCAAGCGTACTCAGCCATTGCCATACTGAAGTTTTCACTGATGGTCAGTTTTCTCCAGACTACAAAGCATCGGGTAGGGGGAAGGTCAAAATAGTTTCCACCCCAGATGATCTGGTTCTCGGAGATCCTGAATAGTTCTTCAAAGTATTCAGGACCGGGAGCATAATCCCAGTTGGTGATATCCGTACCAGGCTGGCCTTCTACCTTGTATTTATCGACCCAGTCTCCACCATCTCTTTTCACTTTGATAACGGGGTGGTTGGGAATGTCGTCAGAAGTGATGTGGTATTTATCGAAGAGTCCCCCAAACCGGCTTCTCTTTTTACCTCCCCAAGGATTCTTTCCTCCTCCACCATAGGGAGGATCCACTATAGCCAGTTGGTAATGGTTGTCAGGAAGTTCCTTCATGAATTCCAGGCAATCACACAGATGCACAATATTCTTCATTTGCCTTGTCCTTTCGGTCCATGACCGTATTTCTTCCTATCCTTATCACTCATGCTCTGGACCTTTACGACCTCGATGAGTGCCCAGGTAATAAATGCTAAAATGATTGTTAAGATCAGATTCTTCATTGCTACCTCCTGGGTACATTCACTCTCTTGCTTTCAATCCACTGCTCGAGTTGATCACTATCAATCTTCCAGCAGCGGGATAGTCGGTAGGCTGGCAGCCTTTGGGTCTTGATCCAAAGAAGTACTGTCCTCCGGTTTATCCCGAGTCGATTGGCAGCTTCCTCCGTACTAATCAGCATCGATAAAATCTCCTAAAAAGTTGGGGTGGGTTTCCCACACCCCGGCAAACCAATATTTGAAAAATCAAACCGGATACCCGGTGCTCTAGCGTTGTGATAACCACTCCTTGATTTCATCGGGATAGAAGACAACCTTGTATCCGATTCGGTGGTTGGGCAGGTAATCCTTGCTTGCTTTTGGACGTGCAATAAGGTCCCGTACCTTACGATCTGAAATGTTCAGAATCTTCGAAAGTTCCTTTACTGTGATGAGACGATCAGGTAATTGCATTTAGTGCTCCTTATGAAATGTTTTTTTATCAGTGCTCTGCCGAACCTCTACAGAGGATATATACTCTTGCACAGCAAGCTCGTAGAGCTTTGATAACGTCAGTCCAGGACGCTCTGCGACATACTTTTTTGCTTCAATAACAACCTCTTGAGGAATTCGAACACCAACGTACACTGTATTTACCGTTTTCATAAAACTAAAATACCCTGTAAATACGTGTTTAGTCAACAAGAAAATAGAAAATCATAAAAACAACACTGTATTTCCGTGCTATAAGTAAAATTGGAGGTACATTATGTGCATGGATAAGTTCTGGGAACGCGTGGATGCGCTACGTGATAATCAGGGGATGACCCAAGCAAGACTTTCACAGAAGATTGGGAAAAGCCATCGGACTGTTGAAGATTGGAAGAAACGTAAGCATATTCCTAGTGGTGATGTATGCGTAGCCATAGCCAAGCTTTTTGAAACTACCACCGAATACCTGATTACTGGAAATGAGCTCCCCCTCCCAGATGATAGCTATGCAGAAGTATCTGAAGGGCCTCGTCTTTATTGCGTCAAAGGTCCTATTAAGATTGAAAATGATGAAGAGCCGACTATACTCGTACCGATTGCCCCCCAGAAACTGTCTGCTGGTCATGGAGAAGAATTCCTTACTTCGCCAGGTGAGTATGTCGGACATGTAAGAATACTTGAGAGGATGGCTAGAGGATTAGATCAATCCAAGCTGATTGCTGCAGTAGTGAAAGGCGATAGCATGACCGGTGTCCAGATCTTCTCAGGAGATGTCGTCGTCTTTGCCAGGGGATACCTGGATGAGAATGGCTTATATGTGGTTTCACTTCGTGGAGAGATTCTGGTGAAACGACTTGAGTTTGATAGGATCCATGAACAGGTCGTTATCATTAGTGAAAATAAGAATTATAGACCAATAACTGTTGATGCACATGACGAAGGTATAAGTATTCTGGGTAAGGTAGTAGGGTGGGTACACTGCCATCCATATTAGCCAGAGCCCAATATCTATTTAAACGGCAATGATATTTCTTTTTCATTACATACAAGATTCACTGAATGTTGGAGAGATTATCATGGAATCGTTTTCATAGACATCCCTTTTTTTATCATACGAACACTACTATTGTGGGGTCTGATTACAATTAAAAAATTCACTTTTATCCAAATTGTTATGATGAGAACACAAAGACCTCAAGAATTAGCGAAGATAAGAGGACTATGAAAATATTATCATGTATACTACGAATAGATTTGTGTTGACTAGTACATTACAAGCTTAAAGAAACGGTATACAAAATATTAGGATAATAATTATGAGCTCGCTTAAGGTTTGGAATGTATATAATCATTGGTTCGTTTAAAAATCAAATAAGGAAGTATTTCATGTATCTGACAGATAATCAAAAATCACTAGTCAATAAAATCCTGAAAGATGGACCTTGTGCATTGTATGACACAGTAAATAATATTTTTTCTCAGAACGATTCTCTCTTAGTTATTGAAAGTATTACAAATACAGAATATAGGTTCAATTATCGTTATATTCCTAAGGAACCTAAAGGAGAATACTCCAATTTTGTTCAGAAAATTGATGATAGGAAATCCAAGATCTATACGATTCCCTCGGAAAAAGTAGCATTCTATAGAGAGAAGTCGAATACAATTGCGTTCGAGACTTTAGAACCCGAATTAATTTCATATAATGAGAAATACAGAAAAGCAGTGATCAGAGAGAATAGGCGTCAATTTCAAGTGCTCCAAAAGATTCAAGGATTGATGGAAGAGATAATTTCCTTGCTCACAATGCTTGTCGATAACAATATAATTATTGTTTATAAGAAAGATATTTTGCCTGGACTTTTAACGAAAGCATCAGAGATTAAAATTCCTAAAAATAGTCTATTAGAAATCAGAGATGAAGGGACGTATTCTAGTATCTATAAAACCTTCATTCGGTTTTACCAACAAGAGATTATTGTTATTCCTGAGTTAGCAAAATTTAAAGCTAGAAAGTATCAAACTTTACAAGAATGGAACCGAAAAAGAGAGATAAAGCTGCTGCATTGGCAGACCGTATTCGTAGTATTTGCCATTTTGGCATCAACAGTAGTTTCTGTATGGACAGCATCTATTGCACATCCAACTTCAGACGAAATAAGTAACATAACTTCTAGCATAGATGAACTAGTTGAAATAGTTGAGGTGTTGGCTCCCTCTGATGCAATATTGAATTTATAGGACTGCCAGTAAGTTTATATTTCCAAAAAAAAAATAGGATTCATAGTCTAGAGAAGTATGATTCCCTATTAGTAAATAAAAATTTCGTGAGGTATTTTCCATTCATTATATATATTGTGGTATGATTATCTCTGTCGGTGAATTTTAATGAATCAAATACACATATTTACAAATACAATGTGATATGAAATAAAGGGTATCGATTTTTTAGTTTTCATTTTGTGTAGGAATGAGATTCAAGTTGACTAGTGGATTGATGGGACTTCATTAATACGATTAGAAAAACATGTTGATCAGATTTTAAAAAAATTGAGGATTTGAAAGTGGCGAATAGTAATCTTTCGAACGCAAAAAATGCAAAGAATGATGAGTTTTATACTCAGTACCAGGATATAGAAAAAGAAGTCACAGCATATATTGAATATGATCCTGATGTGTTTCGAGGAAAGACAATTCTTCTTCCTTGTGATGATCCTGAATGGAGCAATTTTACAAAGTATTTTGCTCAAAATTTTGAAAGATTTGGATTGAAGAAGTTGATTAGTACTAGTTATGCAGTGAACAGCAAAAAGAATAAGGTAGGGTATCAGCTGACGCTTTTCGAAGAGGTTTCTCCGCAATTTGATAATGTGAAGACCTTTGAAAATGGAAAAATATTCACATTAGAACATGATAGTACGGGTGATGGAAAAATTGATGTAAGTGATTTGGAGTGGAGATATCTCGATGGAGATGGAGATTTTCGAAGCAAAGAGGTAGAACGCCTAAGAGATGAGGCTGATATAATTATTACTAATCCTCCCTTCTCCTTATTCCGTGAATTCCTAGCTTGGATCAATAAAAAGCAGAAACAGTTTCTAATTATTGGAAATATGAATGCTATTACCTATAAAGAAATATTCCCCTTAATTAAGGAAAACAAAGTTTGGCTTGGCCCAAGTATAAGCAGTGGCGATCGAGAATTCAGAGTTCCTGATGACTACCCAGTAAACGCTGCGGGATGGAGAATTGATAAAAATGGAAGAAAATTCTTAAGGATTAAAGGTGTCCGATGGTTTACAAATCTTGATCATGGAAGGAGGCACCAGCCTCTTCCTCTGATGACGATGGAAGATAATCTTAAATATAGTAAGCATAAAGATATAAAAGAAAATGGCTATTTGAAATATGAGAATTATGATGCAATCAACATTCCGTTTACAGACTCGATTCCTAATGATTATCCTGGAATAATGGGAGTCCCTATTAGTTTTCTCGATAAATATTCACCTGAACAATTTGAGATTGTGGGAATGTGTGAAAATGAAGATTTATACAGTCTTAAAACAAAAGTCTATTCTACAGCAGAGTGTAAGGAAGCATATTTTTTAAAATTTGGGAAGAAAGGAACATATGATCTAAATGCTAGTGGAGTGATTATTTGTAATGAGTTAAGAGAAAAAGTTTATCAACGAATTTTATTAAAGCATAGGCGGTAAAGCAATGAGAACCATATTGAGAACCGACATTACTGTTGCCCAGATTTGTGATGGATTTGTTTATAATGAACTTGAGGGGAAAGGTTTGTTTGGGCTATCCGGTAAACTTACGATCCAACCGGAATACCAGCGAAATTACATTTATGCTGATGGGAAGAAAGATGTCGCTGTAATTGAATCAGTTCTAAAAGGATACCCGTTAGGTCTGATTTACTTTAATAAAGTATCGGATGATAACCTAGAGGTTTTGGACGGGCAACAAAGAATCACAAGTCTTGGAAGATTTATTACTAATAAGTTTGCAATCAAAGATGAGAGTGGCATGCAGCAATATTTTGGGGGATTGGCAGCAGATAAGCAAACTAAAATTCTTGAAACAAAATTATTGATCTATGAGTGCGAAGGAGCTGAGAGTGAAATCAAGGAGTGGTTTCGTACTATAAATATAGCAGGGGTTCCCTTAAATAATCAGGAATTGTTAAATGCAGTTTATTCTGGTCCATTCGTTACGCTTGGAAAATCTGAGTTCAGCAATAGCCAAAATGCAAATATCCAAAAATGGAGTGCTTATATTACCGGTAATGCAAATCGACAAGATTTCTGGGAGCGGGCTCTTGAGTGGGTCAGTAAAGGTAAAGAAAATATCGGTGACTATATGAGTAGTCATAGATATGCAAGAAATATAACAGAAGTGAAAACATATTTTAATAGTGTCATTGACTGGATTTCAACAGTCTTTATTGATGTTGAGAATGAGATGAGAGGTCTTGAATGGGGGCGTTTATATGAACAATACCATAGCAAGCCTTTTAATCCACAGAAAGTGTCAGAGGAAGTAAGAGCGCTTTATGGTGATGCATATATTAAAAATCGGAAAGGAGTTTTTGAATACATACTTGGAGGTTCCTCAGATACAAAATTACTTGATGTTCGAGTATTTGATGAAGCAACCAAACGTTCCGTATATGCTGAACAAACAGCTAAGGCGGAGAGAGAAGGCCACTCAAATTGTCCTCTTTGCTCCATCGGCCATGATGCCAATAAAAATAAAATCTGGAAATTGAATGAAATGGATGCTGATCATGTTGCAGCATGGAGTAGGGGAGGGACAACGGATCCAAGCAATTGCCAAATGCTTTGTAAGACACATAACAGAGCCAAAGGAAATCGATAGTACATAATAAGGTAAAAAGCTAACCAGAAAAGAAGGCCGATTTGTATTAAGGACTATTTAATATTTTCTGAAAAGATTAACAGTTCATTTCCTGTTTTTTGGATTCCAGCACGATAATTTAGTTGGATTTTTAGTTTCTCATAGTTTTGATATAGCTCGTGTATAAGGTCGCAGTCATCATACGTTAGAATCCATTTGTATGGAAGTGCTCGTATTACATTTGCAAGTTCGGCGTGATCGCTTTCATTGTAGAAGTTCTCATATAACAAGGCTCCCTTTTTAACATATGGAGGATCAATATTAAGCAATGTATTAGAATTATCATATTTTAAGATTGTCTTTGATAAAAATACTGAGGCGTCCTGATTAAATAATTCGATACTGTCTCTTTTTGTGCCAATTTCCTTAATTCTTTTAATGAGATTAGATTTGGTAAATCTAGCATCAATCTTGTAGGCTCCTGTTTGGTCTGCACCACCAATAGGTCCTCCTTGGATTATTCCTGATACATTGGTTCTGTTCAGGAAAAACGTTGCGAATCCAACTTCGAGTTCAGAATATTTGCTTGGGTTTTTATAATAGATTTTTTGTACGGTCCACGTGTCAATGGTCACTTCACATTCTTCAATGAGGTCAATAAGTTCGTTTGTGTAATCTATACATGATTTCCAGAAACAATATATATGATAGTCAAAATCATTCAGAACAATTTTTGTAACAATATTGTTGTGGAGTAATTTAAGCGCCAACCCCGCTCCACCGGCGAATGGCTCAATATATGTTCCATTAGAAATGTTTTTATTAACAATAGGAGATATTGTATTATATAGTACAGACTTACCGCCAGGATATCGTAAAGGTGATAGGAAAGAGGGCATGCATGTCTCCTTTTGCTAACAGCTGAAGATTCTATCATTGTTAGTGTATTAATGATATAGAATATGACCAATTTTATCTAAGAAGATAATTGATTATTGCTAACAGCCCTCCCTTTGGTAGGCTCAATAATTTATCCGAGGTTAAAAGATAATTGCTTGGATCATGTATAACCCAGTTGAGAGGACTAGCCGTTGATTTATAATCCGAGAATACATCGACTATATAATCCAGAATATTGTGATCAGAAATATAATTCGCTGCATAAGACCTATTTGAGTATTTTCCAATTATATCTTTGAGTTGAGGGTCTTTTCCTGAAGAGATCTCAGCCCATATATTTTTATTATTATTTATGTTTTTATGAGACTTTGAGTAATACTTGAAAGCTTGTTCAATCAATCCTCTTATTAAAAATGCTCCACAAATTGGAAATTCTGCTACCATGCGTTTTCTTGAGAAGATTGAGATTTCTTTGCAGATCTGAAGAAGGCCATGTGATTCCTGATTGTTGGGATCTAAATGAGAAGAATCAAGACCCTCGAAAAAGTAGGGTAATTGTTTTCCGGATGGTTTTGGAGGTGGAGAGCTAGGCTGTAATAGGTGAGGACTGTTACTATTTGTATTTGGGGAAGTTGGCTCTAATGGTTGCGTTGCTTGCTGATTACTTTGATCTTCGATAGGATCTTGTTTTTCTCCTGGTGTTAGTGTTGAGCCGTTCTGTTTGATTTCTGGAATTATTTTTCTTATAAAAGAGATAATATGTTCATCATTTATAGATGATCTAGTATTTAGAGTTTTATCGATAAAAGCTTTTCGCGTGAATCCTATGATAATCTTATCTAATCTTTCTTTCGTGATAAAACTTATATTTGAAACTAGATTAAAATCTTCATCAAAAATGAGATTAAGCAATGAAGTAGCCTGTTTGGTCCTAAATATCCGAATCAATTTGTCAGGTTCAATAGAGAGCAATGTCAGTTTCTTTGTTTCAACATTATCCCATTTACCAGCTTTAATCCCTCTCTCAAGGATTTTGTAATTACATATATATTTTTTAGTATCCGAGGGTGACAGCATCAGGATATCAGCAATTTCTCTTGCGGATTTACCCTCTAGATAGTAATTATATGAGATCCTCCATTTTGATACAGAAGACCATTGTCTGACTCCTTCAATATGGCGGGCTGCAAGATATGGCATTGCTTCTTCTCTAGATTGTACTATGTCTACGGGGATAGCTGAAATTTCTTTAATCAATGCGGTATTTGGGTATGGAAAAATTCTTTCAAAAGCTTTCGGTACTAATCTTCTGTCAAGAAACATTTGATATATCGCAGTACGACGGTTTCCTTCAAGAACAATATTGCTGTCGTTTTCCATGACAATAATTATTCTTTCTCCCGGCAAGAGTACTCCCATGTCGTTAATTTTTTTGGCCAAGGATACAAGGTCCTCATTCATCATCATATATATCCGTATCTCTTCTTGACTTGTTTCAACTGACACTTTGAAACGTGGATTTTTTTCATCAAGTTTTAAGTCCAAAGGGGATAGAGATGTAGTTCGAAACATGTTGTTAGCTCCTTGACATAGCTGATTGTGATGTTTTATAGAATTTATCTTCGTTCATCACATCTTAAATGTCAAACATAATTTTCTAGCTTATTTATAAATGAATAAATATATTGATCTGTTATTGGGATTGAGTAGTGGTTATCCCTTCTGTTATCTTTAATACATCTGCAAAGTCATTCACCAAGAAGTGCGCATATCGATTCGTCATCTCTGCAGTAGAGTGGCCGGTAATCTTCCTGGTTTTTATCTCGTTGACACCATTTGAAAGAAGCTGTGAATTGAGGAAGTGTCTCCAGGAATGGAAAGTAATATTTCTTTTTTCCCGTTCAGCTTCTTCTATTCCCATTCTGGCCAATGCCCTATAAAGGCCGAACCTTATGGTTTTAGATGCCATAGGAACATCGGCTACAGAGAAAATGCGATCACACTTACCTGAGAGTTTCGCCAATTTCTTCAACGTTTCCATCAGACTTCCTGGTATCGGTAGATCTCTCTTATCGCTAGTCTTTGTGCTCTTGAGGGCTCCGTAGAGGTCCACACTATGCTCGACATGAATGTATCCATCTCGCAAGTCCGTAGGGCGTAGAGCGCGAATTTCGCCTAACCTCATGCCTGTGCATGCCGCCAGTAGAGAAGCGGTATACGCCAATGGATTATCCCAGTATGAAAGATTGGTAAGAAGTTCTCGAGCTTCATCGAAAGAAAGGATTCCTCGTTCTTTGCTATGATTTGCAAGAGTCCTGACTTCTCTAGCCGGGTTTTTAGAAATGTGTCCTTGTCTCCTGGCTTCATCAAGAATGACAGAGAATATTGATAGGATGTTGTTTGCATACTTGGGTGAGAGTTTCTTCTTTTCGATGAGATATCGCTGCCATGTCTCGATTCTTGAAGGTGTGATATCTATCAAGGCAGTACTCTTGAAAGTAGGGAGAATATACCTATTCAATAGTTGCCTATTGGTTGTAATGTATTGTTTAGAGAGCTGTCTCCCTCTGAGCTTCTCAGCCTTGACGTATTCACAATCCGGAGTCCACCATCCATCGGCGTATTCTCCAAAGGTGAGTATCGGCTTGGCTTCTTTTTTTTCAGGAATCAACGAATTTGTGCGGTAGAGTTCCAAGGTATATGCCATTGCCTGGGTCTTGGTGGTACAGCCTGTGGAGAACTTTCTCCGACGACCGGTCTTATCGTAGACAAAATAGTAATAGACAGTTTTCTTGCCGGTGTATCTTTTTGTCAATGTAAATGGTTCTCTTGCTCGCATACCTTTTCAAACTCCATCTTATTGAGTACACAACTGAGTACAGTACCCAAATCGGGGCGAAAAATTGGAAGGAGTTTTTGAATAAAAGAAAAGGCAAACCCCTTACAATTTCATTGTAGTAAAAGGTTTGCCATTCTGCCCAGAACAAGATTTGAACTTGCACAGTCTTAACGACCGCTAGGACCTGAACCTAGTGCGTCTACCAATTCCGCCATCTGGGCGCAGGGCAACTATAGAATATTTGTTTGGATTGTGTCAACAAGGATTCTGGGAAATCAAGACAACCGCTTGGGCCATGACCGCCTCCGCTGTACCAAGCTCACCAAGAATTCCCTCGGCGGTCTTCGCCTTGACAGAAACCTGGCTGATTTCAAGGTGCATCGTCTTCGCCAAGTTCTCCCTGATTGCATCAATATACTCACGAAGCTTAGGACGTTGGACAATGACCGTGGTATCGATGTTCTCGATGGAGTAGGGAGGAAGGTCTTCTTCCAGTACTCGTGATAACAACTGTAGGCTGTCAGCATCCTTGAAAGCTGGATCAGTATCGGGGAAGTGTGACCCAATGTCCCCTTTCGCCAACGCTCCAAGGATTGCATCGATGATTGCATGGACAAGAACGTCACCATCGCTGTGAGCAACCTCACCCCGTTCACTGGGAATGGTTATGCCACCAAGGATAAATTTCCTTCCTTCTGCGAGGCGATGTACATCCCAACCTGTGCCAATCCTCATTGTGTTTGTTGCTCCCTCTGTACCTCATCCATGGCTTGGTGGAGTGCTTTCGCTGCTTGTGCGCTGCGTTTGCCTTCCTCAAGGTTTTGGAGGTACTCCTCTATCTGCTGTTCAGCATCAGGAATATCTTCAATATATGTGATCTTCCTGTTCTCCCGGGTGCCTTCACAAATTCCCACTGACTGACCATAGTCAGTGAAGATCTGTGTATCATCTACATAGGAAGTGGTGCTGTTTTTTGCCGCTTGATGAGCTTCCCAAATCTCTGGATAGGTAAAAATCTGTGGAGTCTGAACTCCTACAGCATGAGTTCGGTCTATGTGGTGGGTGATGAGTCCATTGTCATCAATAATTTTCAGGGCATC
>Ga0334898_1002702_pt1 | contig 15748 bp, 11 predicted proteins | sample GraSluR3_MG_10_FD_207228 | JGI IMG/M metagenome (GOLD analysis project Ga0334898, IMG submission 207228) | Sludge microbial communities from methane-producing bioreactor in Wageningen University, Netherlands - Granular Sludge_3_08-R3 | ecosystem: Engineered > Bioreactor > Anaerobic >... | reverse complement strand
CTTGCAGAGAAGGGTTTTGTTGGTGATATTGTTGATTCAAACAATGTGAATGGTGGGTATGCTTTGGCCAAGGAATTGTTGAAGAATGGGCACCAGCGTATTGGCATCGTAAGTGGACCCTTGCGACTCAGTACTGGAAAAGAGCGTCTGGAAGGGATGATGCGTGCTTTCAAAGAATTTAAGATTTCGTTTAATGAAGATTTTCTTTTTGAAGGTGATTTTACACATGATTCGGGATACCAGGGAGCAAAATATCTTCTCGAAAGATCGGAGCCTCCTTCCGCTGTAATCTTAGCGAACAACCAAATGGCGATTGGAGCTCTCCTATTTATTAAGGAATCGAAGTTCCGTATTCCTGAAGATATTTCTGTAGTGGCATACGGTAACATTGATCATAAGGAGTTGTTGTTTGTCGACCTTACGGTTGTTAATCAAGATCCTTGGATATTGGGAAATAGGGCCGGACAGCTTATCCTTGATAGGATCGAAAATAAATCCGTATATAATCAGGAAGTTATTTTCGAATCAATGATTGTTCCTGGAAATTCAATTGCTTCCATTGAGAAAAATTAAGCAATCTCTTATCAATTTTTTTCTGAGTAAGAATTATTATGTTTTTGGAGGCTCTTGCAAAATAGCAAAATCCTAGCAATTTCTACAATCTGAAGCATCCCGAAAAGCCTACGGGTGCACAAAATTGTCCAAAACAAGCCCCGATCGGGCAAACTATATGGAAATGGACCTGACAATCCTATATAATGTGATTTACCACAAACACATAGAAGGAGAGCAGGTCCATGAAAAGCATAACAGAAATCCTGGGCGGTTGCCAGATGGTGTTCGGCATTTCCTACGACATCCAGGAGATTTTCGAAGGATATGTGACCAACGAGCACCGTACATTCATCCAAATGCTGCAGGTGATCGAGGATTTTCTGCCCGCATACGACCGCCCTAGTAGTCTGCCCGGACGCAAATCGTATGATGAGACGGCTATGATCCGTTCTTGCTTGGCTAAACACTTTTTCAACATTCCCACGGTCACCTCTCTACGCAACCGGTTGCTCAGCGATCCGTCGCTGAGGCAAATATGTGGGTTTTCCACCGTTCCCAGCGAAGCTACCTTCAGCAGGCGGTACGCATGGTATGCACAAGAGAAGCTCATGGAGAAAACACTCGGTCCATTGGCATCGTCGTATCTGGGTGGGCACATCGTGGGACACCTCAGTCGTGACTCGACGGCCATTGAGGCACGCGAGAAGGCGACCAATACCAAGAAAGAAGTGAAGCCCAAGGGCAAACGTGGCAGACCGAAGAAAGGTTCTGAACCTAGGGACAAGAAACAAAACGTGTTGGAGAAGCAACTTGCACAATCAGTCGAACAGGCAATCGGTGAACTGAACACCTTGTGCAGCTGGGGATGCAAACGTAATAGCCAAGGCAACAACAATTATTGGAAGGGTTACAAGTTGCATCTGGATGTTACTGACAGCGGTATTCCTATCAGTGCTATCGTCACCGGTGCGAATGTCCATGACAGCCAAGCGGCTATTCCTTTGGAGCGGATGTCCGGTGAACGGGTTACCCATCTGTATTCACTGATGGACAGTGCCTACGATGCAAAACCCATCAAGGATTTCATCATCGGGAAAGGAAATATCCCCATCATCGACCCGAACAAGCGACGCAAGCAACAACGGGTGCTGTCTCCCGCTGAAAAACAGCGTTTTAAGATCCGCTCCACCGTCGAACGATCAAATTCCCATTTGAAGGATTGGCTGATCCCCTCGAAGATCATGGTACGGGGACCGGACAAGGTTACCCATTGTCTGATGACCGGCGTGCTGTGTCTTGCAGCGATCAAAATACTGCAATATTGCATCCTTCCGGGCTTACAGAAGACCGCGTAGCAACATACGGACGATAGCAATTTCACCTGTCATGGGGCAGGTGCGCTTTCTAATACTCGATCGACTGCAGATTTGGCGTGATGTTTCGTTCAAGGCAATCGATTGGGCATTTCAGCCCTCACAATCATCGTCAACAGTATCCTTACATGGATGCCGATTCATGACGACCGCTCATTTTGCAAGAGGCTCAATTTGAGTCCACACCAGCAGGTTAAGCATTGTTTTTCTTCGGTATCTTCAGCAGTCGTGCATTGATTGCGACGATTACTGTTGAAAGTGACATGAGGACGGCTCCCACCTCCGGCTGCATGACGAAACCGATCGGGTGCAGCACTCCGGCTGCGAGAGGAATGGCGATCAGGTTGTAACCGGTGGCCCATATCAAATTCTGGATCATTTTCCTGTAGGTGGCCTTTCCAAAACCGATCAGTGTCGCAATATCCTGGGGATTCGAATCCACCAGGATGATGTCAGCTGTAGAGGCCGCCACATCGGTACCTGAGCCTATTGCAATTCCCACATGTGCTTGTGCGAGGGCGGGAGAGTCGTTTACTCCATCGCCTGTCATGGCGACGAACGAGCCTTTTTGTTGTAATTCCTCAATCTTCTTTTGCTTTTCATCGGGGAGGACTTCAGCGAAGTAGCCATCGAGCTGCAACTCCTTGGAGACCGCACGAGCGGTGGCCTCATTGTCTCCTGTGAGCATCCAGCATTGTATGCCCATGGTGTGCAAGGTCTGTATCGCTTGGTACGATTCGGGACGAATGGTATCGCTGAGAGTGATCGAGCCCACTGCTTTGCCATCCGCAAGCAAGAACACTCTCGTCACTGCCTTCTCGTTGTCATCGGTTGGAATTTCCACTCCTTGTTCACGTGCATGCGAAGGACTGGCAATGAGGATATCGACGCCATCCACCGTACCTTGGATTCCTTTCCCCTTGAGCGTATGTGCTTCATCGACTTTGCCAAGTTCAATGGAATTGGACCGGGCATATTCGGTGATACTTTTTCCAATCGGATGTTCCGAATGTGATTCCAAGGAGGCTGCCCATCTTACAATCTTCTTTTCATCGTAGGATTGCTCACCGAGTAGGGAGATTTCGGTTACCGAGAATGTTCCTTCAGTGAGTGTTCCCGTCTTGTCGAATACAATGGTATCTATCCTGCGAGCCTGTTCGAACGCGGTCCTGTTTCTGATGAGCAGTCCATTCTGCGCCGATTTGGTGGTGGACACCGAAACCACCAGGGGAATGGCGAGACCCAGGGCATGGGGGCATGTGATGATCATCACCGTGGCCATACGTGTGATCGCGAACTGGACATCGAACCCTACCAACAACCAAGAAACCAAAGTGACGATACCCACGGTGATGGCTGCGATGGTAAGATATCGGGCGGCACGGTCGCTAAGCTTTTGGGTCTTCGATTTCACCTCTTGTGCTTCACGCACCATCGCGATGATCTTCGACAGGTAGGCTTCTTCACCGACACCCTTCACTTCGATCGTGATGCTTCGGTCACCATTGATGGAACCACCGATCAGGGTATCACCTTCCTTGCGTCGTACGGGACGCGATTCTCCGGTGAGCATCGACTCGTCGATATGGCTTTCTCCCTCTCGAACCAATCCGTCGGCGGGAATCTTCTCTCCAGCCTTCACCACCAACAGATCCCCGTTCTTGATCTCTTCCAAGGGGATGTCTTCGATCGCATCTCCGGTCTTTCTGTGCGCTTCGCTCGGCATGAGTCGAGCAAGCTGTTCCAATGCGGATGATGCTCCTACCACACTCGCCATCTCTATCCAGTGGCCTGCAAGCATGATTGCGATAAGGGTGGCGAGCTCCCAGTAGAACGGGGTTCCCGGAAGTCCGAAGGTGACGGCAGTACTGTACACGTAGGCGACTGTGATCGCCATGCCGATCAGGGTCATCATTCCAGGATCCTTTTTCCCAAGTTCCTCGACCAATCCTTTGAGGAACGGCCATCCCCCAACGATGAAAAGAATGGTTGCGAGGATAAATACGACAATATGGGAACCTGGGAAAGTCCAGGTGATTCCGAACAGGTTCTGCACTAGCGGGGTAAGTGCGAGTATTGGTAGGGTGAGGATCAGGCTGAAATAGAATCTATTGCGGAAATCCTTGATCATCATCCTGTGGTGATCCATATGATTGTGTTCGTGGTGTTCCATGATACCTCCTGTTTTCCATGGGACGGTGGAAAGCTGTTTCCACCTTTTGGATAACCAAGGTCTCTGGGATTACTTCCCGAAACTCTTATTGGATTGTGTTTCAGATGTGTTGTCTTGGCCAGTGTCATCCGAATTTCTGTTCAAGCTACAGCATTCGAGCGGGCCTTCTCCGAAACTTTTTGTGTTGGCATCGGCCAACTTCTTGAGATACGCGTTCCAGCGGGCTTTGATTCTATCGAAGAATCGCATATTTCACCCCCTTTTTCAACAGAATCGCGAGATGATGTCCATCACCTCTTTGATCTTCACCTTCTTTTCCTGTGGATCGTCCTGCTGCATCGCATGGGCGACACAGGAATCCAAGTGGTGTTCCATGACAATCTTCTCCACTCCCTTGAGTGCAGCGACCACAGCGGACAATTGGGTAAGTAGGTCGATGCAGTAACGGTCATTCTCGACCATTTTTCTGATCCCCTTCACCTGACCTTCGATTCTTGCAAGTCGGGAATCCACTGTCTTGCGGGTTTCGTTGTCCATATGGATAATATACCCCTCCCAGGTAAGGGTGTCAAGTTGAGGCAAAAATAGAGGCCGTCGCCGATGGTCACCGGCAACAGCCCTCGATGCAAAGTATGGTCAGTGTGGTTAGAACGGTCCGAACTTGATCAGCTGGGCCACCACCATGACAATGATGGACATTCCCCACTGGATTCCCAACAGTGGTATGAAGAACTTGACCCATTTCTCATAGGGAACCCTTGCCAAGCCGATGGTTGCGATAAAGTACCCACTCACCGGGAAGAATACGTTGGTGAGTCCGTCTCCCAACTGGGATGCGAGTATGGCTGTTTGTCGTGTGACACCCAGGATGTCGGCCAAAGGAGCCATGATCGGCATGGTGGCCACCATCTGTCCGCTACCGCTCGAGATGAAGAATTCAATGATCGATTGGACCACCATCATTCCCACGGCAGCCAGTACTCCGGGAATTCCGATGAGTACGGTGGCGAAGAAGTGGATGATCGTGTCGATGATCATCGCATCCATCATGACCACCGCGATACCACGCGATACTCCGATGATCAACGCACCTTCGAGTACGCGCATACACCCGTCGGTGAATGCGGTGCTGATTTCATCGGCCTTGAGTCCGGCGATGGCTCCACCGACGATACCAATGGCGATGAAAGCTCCTCCGATCTGGGGCATGTCCCAACCCCAACTGAATACGCCGTAGATCATCACCAAAAAGATGGCGATCGAAACGAGTCCCGCTACCTTCTGACGTCCGTTCATCACCTTGATGTCGGGGTTGGCGGTACCAAGGTCTTCACGGGTCTTGAGATCGATTTGATACATGCTGCTCGTGGTGGGATCCTTACGTACCTTCTTGGCATAGCGGACGATGAACCAGACGGCGACCGCCATGTAGATGACATTGAGGATCAATCTGAACTGCCAGCCCGACATGAGCGGAAGCCCGGCGACCTTTTGTCCGATGATGGTGGTGAATGGATTGGCCACTCCAAGGGTGAATCCGATCTGCGATCCGATCAAGGCGGTGGCACAGGCGGTCAATGAATCGAATCCCATAGCCAGCATGAGTGGAAGGATGATCGGCACATACACCATGGTCAATTCACACATACCGATGAAATTGTCGATCAATGCGAAAATGATCATGAGCACCGGTATCATGATGATTCCACGATCCTTCAATTTCCTTGCCAACGATTGGATCGCGGCGGTGATGATTCCGGCCTTCTCCAAAATGAAGAAGCCACCTCCCACAGCGAAGGTGAGCACAAGGACATATCCTGCATCCACCATTCCATCGACAACCGATGAGAAGAACCGTATCGGTGTGGTGGGATTGCTCTCCACTTGTTGATACGAATCGGGATCGACAAGATTTCGTCCCGTCGCCTCATCGAAGATCCTGTCATACGTTCCTGCGGGAACGAAGTACGTGAGGATCGAAATGAGAAGGATGAGTGACATCAGGATGACGTACGTGTGCGGTACCTTCACTTTTTTGCTAGCCAAATCCATATAAACCTCCTTAGATCAAGCAAACAAACGTCTCATCCGCCAAAGAAGATCAAAATTTCCCTTTGGTGGTATGATTCAACTCAAAAAGTAGGTGACCGGCAAATACGCGTAGAGCGCACAGGATGCGAGCAGTTCCTGTTTCCAAGTCTTCTCGTTCGGTTTGTGGGCCAACTCGGTATGGCCGGGTCCGAATCCGATGCAGGGAATGCCGTGCAATCCCATGATGCTCACCCCATTGGTGGAGAAATGCCATGGTTTGACTAGCGCTTTTCTGTCGAACAGATCTTCATATGCCCGGGTGGTGGCTTGGCAAAGGGGATGTTCGGTCTCGATCACCCATGCCGGATAAAATTTCTCCGATTCGTAGAGCAGGTTTTTCCAGGAGGGAGTCCCATCGTGGTACAATGCTACCTCGGCACCGGCGGTGATGACCTCCGGAAGGGAACGCAGCTGTTCGAGGACAAATTCCTTCGTTTCAAGGCTATTGGTCCTCCTGTCCAAGGTGATGGTGCAACTGTCTGCCACTGCACAGCGCGAGGGTGCTGTCGAAAGGATTTCGCTTATGGTGATGCTTCCCTTTCCCAACAATCCATCGTCGGTCATCCTCTCGTTCAAACGTTCGATCGCACCTATGATGGGTTGCATTTTGTAGACCGCATTGTCTCCCAATTGGGGAGTCGATCCGTGGGCACTCAATCCTTTGGTGGTGATCTTGAGTTCCATACGGCCTCTCTGCCCGTTTCTAATCATCCAATCACATGGTTCGGTGAGTACGACGAATTCGGGTCGTATTCCATCCTCTTCGATGATGTATTTCCAGCAGAGACCGTCGTAATCCTCTTCCTGCACCGAAGCCGACATCACCACAGTAATATCGTCGAGGAGGTCCAAATCCTTCATAATGCGACCTGCATAGAGCATGGCTGCGATTCCGCCTTTCTGATCGGTGGAACCCAGCCCTCCGATCACCTGGTCGTCCTCCATTCCTTCGAATGGATCGAACGTCCAATTGGACAAATCACCATGGGTGACGGTATCGCAATGGCCGTCGAATGCGATCAGACGCTTGCCAGTTCCCATGAAACCCAAGAGATTCCCCATGGGATCGATCTCGATTTTATCGAAACCGAGGGTCTCCATCTCTTGCCGTATTCTCTCGATCACCTTGCCTTCGTGTGCATCATAGCTTCGTATACGTATGATGTCGCGCAGGAATGCATACAAGTCGTTCGCCAACCGGTTGGTCTTGTCAAGAATCGCTTGTTTCACAGCCGCCTCCAGCAAGAATGTAAGAAGTTATTGGATGATAACCCATAGAAAGTATAGGTGAGGGGAAGAGGTGCTGTCAAACATTTTACAGATATTTTTTTCACGATTGAGGCCATCATCTCAACACATGATTATATATTATTCCGGTATGTGAATTGGTAATGGTGATGCCGGATGCTTTGTTCCATGTGGATGCTTGTGCACAATTTTGTAAGAAGTTGCCTGTAAAAGGAATAAGTGGGATCCGGGAATCGGGAATCTATGCAGGGGCATCAACCATTGCAATACATGGTGGCGGTGTTCCGGTGGAATAAAATATCGATCATCCATGTATCTAGGGCCAGATAAGATACATTAATTCTCCCCAGTTAGAATATATGCTTATAATATATGCATATATGCGTTTTCTTGATTTCCTTTATTTTTTAATTGACACGTTTCAATTTGTGGGATTATAATCTGATCAATCGTACTATCCGACAAGGAGGAGACTTATGAAAACCAAAGTGATCGCAATGCTGCTCATTTTGTGCCTCGTCACCGTAGCCACCCTAGGCGCGGCTGGAGGCCAGGAAACACAGGAATCGGGGAAGATGGAACTCACCTTCTTCTATCCGGTCATGGTGGGAGGTCCACTGACCAAGTTGATTGATCAGATCGTGGCCGACTATGAGGCGGAGAATCCCAACGTGACCGTCAATCCGGTCTACACCGGCAACTATGACGATACCGTGGTGAAGATCCAGACCGCCATCCAGGGGAAGAATCCCCCCGACTTCTTCATCAACCTCGCTACCCAGAGATTCTCCATGGCTTCGACTGGAATGGCGATTCCACTCGATGATTTCATCGCGGCCGATGGTGCGGAAGGCAAAGCCTATATCGAGGACTTCCTTCCCGGCTTCATGGAAGATTCGTATGTGGATGGAAAGATCTACAGCATTCCTTTCCAGAGAAGCACCATGGTCATGTTCTACAACAAGGATGCCTTCAAGGAGGTTGGACTTGATCCGAACAAACCTCCCACGACTTGGGCTGAACTGGTGGATTATGCCACGAAGTTGACCAAACGCGACAGTTCCGGCAATGTGGCCCGTTATGGTGTGGGTCTTGCGCTCAACAGTGGAAGTGCCCAGTGGGGATTCACCGGATTCGCCCTCCAGAATAGCGTTGGCGGCAAGAATCTGATGAGTGAGGATGGAAAGAAGGCCATCTTCGATACTCCTGAGAACGTAGAGGCTCTTCAGTTCTGGCTTGATCTGCAGAACAAGTACAAAGTCATGCAACCTGGAATCGTGCAGTGGACCGATCTTCCGGCACAGTTCCTGGCGGGAAGCGTGGCGATGATCTACCACACGACCGGCAACCTTACGAACATCAGCAAGAACGCCAATTTCGAGTTCGGTACCGCCTTCCTTCCCGGCAACAAGCGCTTGGGAGCTCCCACCGGTGGTGGCAATTTCTACATCTCGGCTGGAATCTCCGCAGAACGCCAGAAGGCCGCTTGGGATTTCATCAAGTTCGCGACCACACCGGAACGACTCGCCCAGTGGAATATCGACACCGGGTATGTCGCTCCCAGGGCATCTTCGTTTGAGACCGATCTGATGAAGGACTATTGGGCGAGAATGCCGCAGGCTCGAGTCGCATTCGACCAGATCAAATATGCGAAACCCGAGTTGACCACGTATGAGGCTTCCAGGATGTGGAGGATCCTCAATGACAACATCCAGTCTGCCGTCACCGGCGAAGCGACTGCCGCCGAAGCTATGCGCAATGCACAGGCACAGGCCGACGATGTGTTGAAGAAGTATCAATAGAAGATTTTGCCACGGATGTGTCGGAACCCAACGGTTCCGACACGTCGTAAGATGCCAAGGGGTGGCTGTGTATGAAGAAGATGAAACGTTCTGTCAAAACGAACTTGACGGCATGGGCCTTGCTTGCTCCTTCTCTCCTGTTCCTGCTTACTTTTACGGTATTCCCCATTTTCAGGAGTCTGTATCTGGGATTCACCCGCTACCAATTGGGGATGCCGCAACCCGAGTTCATAGGACTGGAGAATTATGCCGATCTGTTCACCTCGGCCCTTTTCTGGAAAGTAATGGGCAATACAGTGGTGTTCTCGCTCATGACAGTCATCCCCAGTATGGTGCTTGGGTTGGCGCTCGCCGTACTCGTAAACCGTAAACTCAAGGGTATCGGCTTCCTCCGCACCTCCTTCTTCTATCCTGTGGTCATGCCGATGATCGCGATCGCCAGCATCTGGATGTTCATCTACATGGCTGATACGGGTATGCTCGACCAATTCCTGCAAACGTTGGGCTTGAAACCAGCCAATGTGCTCTCTTATAAGGAGACGGTGAAACCGGCGATGGCGTTCATGTACGTCTGGAAGGAAGCGGGGTATCTGATGATCTTCTTCCTCTCCGGTCTACAGAACATCTCCACCGAGATGTATGAGGCCGCTCGTATCGATGGAGCCACGGGCTGGACCGCCTTCAAGAAGATAACTCTTCCCCTGTTGGGTCCGACTCTCCTGTTCGTTTCCACCATCGCGTTGACCAACAGTGTGAAATTGGTCGACCACATCGTGATCATGACCGAGGGGGCCCCCAACAATGCCAGCACCATGTTGCTCTTCTATATCTATCAGCAAGGGTTCGCATGGTTTGATCAGGCCAAGGCCTCGGCACTTACCGTGATCATGTTGGCCATCATGTTGGTGATTGCGATGCTGCAGTTCGTGAAGACCGATCGAAAGATCCACTACAATTAGGAGGCGGCGATGCAAACGAAGAGAATTCACCATCATATCGCATTCTACAGCGTCGGCATGTTGCTGGGAGTCTTTTGGCTCATCCCCCTCATCTGGATGGTGGGTACGGCCTTCACCGAAGCGACTTTCACCATGTCCCTTTTTCCCACCACCAAGCCGACTTTGGCGAATCTCTCCTACGTGTGGAACAGTGTTCCGTTTGGTCGTTACTATTTGAATACCCTGAGTGTCGTGGTGGTGACCTACGCTGTGCAATTCGTCACGGTCACTTTGGCCGCCTATGCCTTGGCTGTGCTCAAATTCAAGGGCGAGAAGATCATTTTCCTGATCATCTTCATCCAGATCATCATACCCAACGATGTGCTGATAAGCCCCAACTACATGATGCTGGCCGACTTGGGACTCACCGATACGAAGTTGGGTATCATGATCCCCTTCTTCGGTAGTGCCTTCGGAATATTCTTGTTGAGGCAGATGTTCAAGACCGTTCCTGCGGCACTGGGAGAAGCCGCGGTGATCGATGGCTGCAATCTTTTTCAGATCATCACCCATGTCTATGTGCCGAGTTCGCGCGCGGCCTATCTCTCCTTCGCCTTGGTTTCGGTCAGTTACCACTGGAACAACTTCCTTTGGCCGTTGATTGTGACGAATTCACCGGAGAACCGCACGCTCACCGTAGGTTTGGCACTCTTCGCCAAATCCAAGGAGGCCGTGATGCAGTGGGCCAATGTCTGTGCCGCCACGTTCATCATCAGTGCTCCGCTTGTGATCGCATTCTTCATCTTCCAGAAAAAGTTCATCAATAGTTTCGTGAGTTCAGGCATCAAATAGGAGGCGGATGTATGGATGTGACATTCTTGGGTACCGGTGCGGCGTTCAATCCTGAGATGGACAACTCGAATGCCTGTTTCATGGTCGGTGATGAGTTCTTTCTCCTCGATTGTGGGGAAAGCACCTTCGGGAGAATCTGGAATTTGCCCGAATTGCATCGTGCCGCACGCATTACGGTCGTGGTGACGCATCTCCATTGCGACCATGTGGGAAGCCTGGGATCTCTTGTCTCGTACAGCCGGTATGTGTTGGGAACACCGATTATCGTCGTACATCCCCTGTATACGATCGTGGAATTGTTGGACCTCATGGGAATCGAAAGGACCAACTACCGGTATTTGAGCGCCTATCCCGCGCATGATGGGGTATCGTTCGAGCCGGTTGAGGTCGAACACGTTGAGAACATGCGCTGTTTCGGCTATCTGGTACATACCCCGAACCTCAACTTCTATTTCAGTGGAGACGCCATCCGAATACCCCAGCGGGTGATCGAGGAATTTCGCAACGGAAACATCGACCAGATTTATCAGGATACGGGAATCGAATTGTCGGAACATCCCACCCATGGAAGTCTCAACTATCTCGAGCAGTTGTTCGACCGTGAAGAGAGGAAGAGGGTGTTTTGCATCCATATGGACCGGGATTATCGTGATATCCTGAGAGAGAAAGGCTTCGGGGTGGTCGTCACATTGCCGGTTGACCGGTGATTTCGGCGGCATTGGCCTCGTATTGTTTCTTGGCGAGCAGCAATGCCTCTTCGGGAGACACGACACCGCTATAGGCGTTCTTCACAGCCACTCCAAGAATACTCAGGAACCTCCTCTCATCGAACCGGACATACTGCATGTCGGGAGTTCGACGATAGTGTGACAAACCGAACGAATCCTTGGCCAACTCAAGCCAAGGGTAGGTGTTGATGATCTCATAGTTCTCATAGGACTCTCTACAGGCGGGAACACTGCCCAACAAAGTCATTGCCGACGAGAGCGGTTCGTTGCAGAGCCATGATATGTATTCGTACGCCTTACGGGGGGCTTTGCTGAAACGGGAAATGCCGAGCGTTCCTCCTCCGATGATCGGATTTTCTCCAGGAACAACGGAAAATCCCACCTTGTTGATCACTTTGGAATCCTTGCCCACCAGTTCGGATGCAAAATTCGAATAGAGGATCGTCATCGCCGCATCACCTTGGGCGAACCCCCTGGCCGCATTGGTCCACCATGTGTAATACGGCTCAGGTGACGATTGCTTGATCGCAAGCAGATCATTCAACGCCTGCAACGCCACATCGGTCGACGGCAAAAGTTCCCCTTCCTCTGAGAACAAGCGATCGGTCAAGGCAAAATACCGGGTAAGGAATTCGGTCGCGGCCACACCTGTGGAGCCAAGGGTGATCGTGCTTCCATATTGCGTGGGTGATTGGATGTTTGTCGATCTGGTGAAGAATTCTGCGATCCTGTTGTACTCGTCGAACGATCGCGGAGGGCGCAATGCCGTCTTGTAGGTTTCCTGGTACATTCTCTTGAGAACCGTGCTCTCAAACAGATCCTTCCGATAGAACAACAACTGATTGCTGGGAGAGAATGGCAAACCGTAAAGAATCCCATTCATATGTGAATATCGTGTCCCCAATCCCTCCACATACCGATCCATCAAGCGTGGTGCCTCACGATCGATTTCCTCGAGTGGAACCAACAACTTCTCAGCGAACCATGGCAGCCACGTCACATCGAGTCGGATGATGTCGTACATGCTCGAGGTGTCCATTGAGGAGTACACTTCATGAATTTCTTCGTAACTGAAGACCGAAATGTTCACCTCGATGCCGGTTGCCTTGGTGAAGAGTCCCGAAAGGCTCTTCATTGCCTTGGCCGCAGGACTATCGATGGTCACCACGTGGAGTTTGCGTACCTCCTCCTCATTCGCACCTGAGTTGATGTGGAAGGGATGCCATGTACGGAAGCCACTGTTGTCCAATCTCACTTTTGCCGGTTTTGCTTTTGTCTTGGCTTGTTCCCTCAGTCTTTCCGCGGCGATACGGCCCATCCTACTGTAGTTCAGTTCATACTTGGTATAGTTGCTCTCGGGCATGGTGAAAAGCGGAGAGACGGTGATGATATCGGTTTCCACTTCATGGTAGAAATTCATCCACACTTCCCTCACCGGTTGTGCGAATCCATAGGTGGAGATGCAGATACCATCGGGAATTGCTTCCGAAAACACTTGGAATGCCGTCTTGTACCTTCTCAAGATATCTGTGTGGAGATGCGTGATACGACAGGAGTTTCCCGATGAAATGACCTTCTCGAAGGCTTGGATGAATTCCGCTTCATGGGAATATTGGGGATCTCCGGTGATCAAGGCGATGCTTTGCATCTTCTGTTCCAGCACCATCTCGGCCAGTGCCTGTCCGCACGATCCATAGTCGAATCCGATGTAATTGCATGCGAAGGTACGATCCCTCTCCACATACAAGACCTCGTGGGTTTCGAATCCTATATCCTCATAGGCCTTGTGGTCTTGTGGAAGGCAGGAGAAGGTGACCACACCGGTTGCCATCGCCGATTTGATCTTCGGAAGGATGGACAACTCGGTGTCGGGATTGTCGTTCGTGATGAATTGGAGTACCGAATACCCATGGTTCTCCATATAGTTGGTGAAAGAGAGGAAGAAATCGATATATTGGCGAAACCTCAAATTGGGAAGAATGATGGCTACCACCTTGCTCTTTCCTTTCCGTAGGATCTTCGCCCTCTCGTTTATGGTATACCCCAACTGCGCAGCTGCCTCTTCGACGAGTTTGATCTTTTCGCTGCTGACGATACCCTTTCCATTGAGTACATTGGAGACAGTTCCTTGGGAAACTCCCGCCAAATGTGCGATATCCTTTATGGTCGCCATCCATTCCCCCCTGTGAGTGTCGTTCCGAGACAGATGCCATTGCAGGCAATACCGCACAAACGGTTGTCTATACAATAGCCTAAAACTCAATTTTCTGCTAGGTTTGAATCGTTACAATACGAATCCGGAATGGGAGATGACTATGGGTACCGTACATGAACTGTCCAATCTTGATCTTCATGCGATGGGAGTACATGTGCTTGCCGTCGATTTCGGCGGGGTGATGGCCGATTTCATCGACACCAATACACTGTCTTTCATGGCTGAGATGGCTGAAGTCCCACTTGAACGGTTTGAGATTCCCTATTGGGAAATACGGGATCGCTTGGACCGTGGGGAATATGATGCACGCACCTATTTCCAACATGTGTTGACAGCATGTGGAAGTCCGGTAAAGGATGGGAAGACCCTGGACTTGCTGTTCACCATCGATATCCTCGGTTTTTCCCACCTCCGTCCAAGGATGGTGGGATGGGTGGGTAAAGCACGTGCAACGGGGATACGAACGGTCCTTGTATCCAATATGGCTGAGGAGACCTATGATCGTCTTGTCCAAGATACCCATTGGGCGAAAAGCTGCTTCGATCGATTCGTCATCTCCGGAATACTTGGGATGAACAAGCCCGATACCCCGATATTCCACCACACACTCAATCTCATGCAGGTGTCCCCCGAACAGGTGCTGTTCATCGACGATTCGGAGGTCAATATCGAAACTGCGAAATCGATGGGGATGCAAACCTTTCAATACCTTCGATAAAACCTACCAAATTACCAATTGTGATATCTGGTTGCTAACATGGCTCCAATAGACTCCGTTATCGTGGGATTGTGCATGAATCATTCCCACGATAAGGAGGAACAGGTATGAAATACCGCAATCTGGTTATTGATGATGCGAAGGATCTGATGTTCGGAAGAGCTCCCTTTCCGGTAACGACACCGAGGGGATTGGTCATCGGGGGAGGGCAGGTCTATCCCGAACTCAATTTCACCTTGCCCCCGATGTCCATTACCAAGGACAACTATGGTGAAGTGAAGGACCACTACCGTGAGATCATCACCAATGCATTGTTGCGTGCGCGGGAACTTCACCAAGAGGGTGTGGTGTTCGAATTCGAGACATTGCTGGAAATGACGTTGGATCCCCTGTTGGGGGTGGAACTCGTAGCCCTCATGAACGATCTTTGTGAAGATGCGTACCAAAAGCATGGGGTGAAAAGCGAACTGCGTCTTACTCCCAACGATACCCGTGATTTCGATCGACCGGTTCGCATGAGGACCTCCAAGTATTTGGACAACATGCTCATTCTATTCGAACAAGGTGCGCGAGCGGGAGGGAACCTTCTTTCCATCGAAAGTACGGGAGGAAAAGAGGTACACGATGAAGCGTTGATGAATTGCAACATCAAGGAGGTGATCTTCGCATTGTCAGTTCTTGGTGTGAGGGATATGCGGTTCCTTTGGAGCAAGATCGTTGAAATTGCCAACCGAACGGGAACCATCCCCGGCGGGGACACCGCCTGTGGATTCGGCAATACCGCCATGGTACTTGCCGAGCAACACTATATCCCTAAAGTGTTCGCCGCAATCGTGAGGATCGTGACGGTGGTTCGCACCTTGGTGGCACTGGAAGAGGGTGCTCTTGGTCCAGACAAGGATTGTGGATATGAAGGGCCATTCTTGAAGGCCATCACAGGTCGACCCATCTCAATGGAAGGAAGAAGTTCGGCAGGAGCCCATTTTAGTCCCGTCGGCAATGTCGCCGGAGCATGCTGCGACTTGTGGAGCAACGAATCGATTGCCAACATCAAG
>Ga0334898_1002697_pt1 | contig 15774 bp, 14 predicted proteins | sample GraSluR3_MG_10_FD_207228 | JGI IMG/M metagenome (GOLD analysis project Ga0334898, IMG submission 207228) | Sludge microbial communities from methane-producing bioreactor in Wageningen University, Netherlands - Granular Sludge_3_08-R3 | ecosystem: Engineered > Bioreactor > Anaerobic >... | reverse complement strand
GCGTCTCAGAATCTGGAGGACTTCAACATTGAGCATATCCGGGAGCTGACCAAGCCGCTGTTTTCCATCCCGACCCACGCCTTTCTGTTCAACGCAGGCAACATCGACAAGCAATTCTATATCAACTCCCTCCAGTTGGAAGAAAGCGAATACAACCTGATCCGCTTCCCCCAGCGTGGTGTGTGCCTCTACAAATGCGGCATTGAGCGGTATAATCTTGCGGTCCATGCCCCTGCCTACAAGGAGAAGCTGTTCGGAAAGGCAGGCGGCAGATGATGAAGAAGGGAGAAATATCATGAGCAAACTGCAACAGCAGAAAGAAAACAAATCAGGACTCCTCGAAGATATGCTGTCCTTTATCCGCTACACCCCCAACCGGGAGGCGGATCTTTTAGCCTTTATGGAGAAGTACCAGAAAGCGGACTGTGACGAACGCCCCGCCATTTTGGAGCAGCTCCGGTGCTGCATGGATGGCAAGGAATACCCCGATCCCTACGCCGGGAGCTACCACTATACCCCGGAGGATGTGTCTCTCATGGGGCAGATTCTGGATGACTACATTGACGACCTCACCTTGGCGCAGGGTGATCCCGCCGCCGTTTCAGAGTGTGTGCGGGATACGGTGCTGAAAATCAATGCGCTCAACGAGGAATGCGGGCGGTATCTCATTGATACCTGGCGCAGGGAACGGCTGTGCGGCTTCATCAATTCCGCGGCGGAGCTGGCGGGGCTGTCTCAGGAAAAAGACCTGACCCTGCAGCACCGGATGTGGTAAAGGCGGTGAGTAAATGGAGATACAGGGTCAGGATTTCGGGATTGAAATTGAAATGACCGGGCTTACCAGAAGCCGCGCCGCCGAGGTCATCGCCGAATATTTCGGCACCACAAAAGAATATGAGGGCAGCTTCTATGACACCTATTTCGCAAGGGATACCACCGGGCGCAAATGGAAGGTCATGAGCGACGGCAGTCTGGACTGCCAGCGGAAGGAGGGGCGCAGAAAGGTCAGCGCCGATAGGAACTACAGCGTGGAGTTGGTCAGCCCCATCTGCCAGTATGGGGATATCGAAACGGTGCAGGAGCTGATCCGCAGGCTCCGGGAGGCCGGAGCATTTGTGAATTCCTCCTGCGGCATTCACATTCACATCAACGCTGCCCCCTTTGACGCACCACACCTTCGCAATCTGGTCAATATCATGGCAGCCAAGGAGGATATGATTTACAAGGCGCTGAAGGTTTCGCGGGGGCGGGAAAGCCACTACTGCCAGAAGATTGACCCCGCCTTTTTAGAGCGGCTCAACCGACAGAAGCCCGCCACCCTCGACCGGCTGAAAAGCCTCTGGTACAACGGCGGCGACGGCAGTCGGGAACATTACCACCACAGCCGCTACCACTGCCTGAATCTGCACAGCGTGTTTCAAAAAGGTACAGTGGAGTTCCGGGCGTTCAACGGAGATTTGCACGCCGGGAAAATCAAGGCATACATCCAATTCTGCCTTGCCATGACTGCGCAGGCGCTTAACCAGCGGTCGGCAAGCCCTACCAAAACCCAGTCCAGCAACGAAAAATATACCTTTCGTGTGTGGCTTCTGCGCCTCGGCATGATTGGGGACGAGTTCAAAACCGCCCGCAAGCATCTGCTGGATCACTTGGAGGGCTGCATTGCGTGGAAAGATCCGGCGCAAGCGGAAAGGCAAAAAGAAAGGCTGCGGCAGAAGCGAGAGGCGGAGCTTTCACAGGCACAGGCGCCGCCAGAGGAAGCGGTGCCGGAACCCATGATGGAAGCGGAGGACGAACAGTCCTCCGCTTTTACTATGTCCATGTAGAAGGGAGAACGTATGAAAAACAAACTGTATATTGCCTACGGCAGCAATCTCAATCTACCGCAGATGGCGCACCGATGCCCATCCGCCAAGGTGGTGGGCGCATCCGAAATCAAGGATTATGCCCTTGTGTTTCGGGGCGGCCGAAACGGTGCCGTCGCCACCATCGAACCCTGCGAGGGCGCCTCCGTCCCTGTTCTGCTGTGGAAGATCACGTCCAAGGACGAGGCGGCGCTGGATCTTTACGAGGGCTTTCCCCGGTTCTATGACAAGGAAATCATGGAGTTGCCGCTGGACGGACAGACGGTATCCGCCATGGTCTATGTGATGACGCCGGGTCACCGGTTGGGGCACCCTTCAGATTATTACTACAACACCATCCGTGAGGGCTACAAAACCGCGGGGTTTGACACCGCTGTTCTGAAGCAGGCGGTGGACTATACCGAGCAGCTCATGGAGAGTGAGCCGGAGCCGGAACAGCAAAACCTGTTCGGCTTTGGCGGAATGAAATGGTGGTGACGGCATGGCAGATCCCGCAACCATCACAGCGGTTGCCAAAGCCGCCGCTGCCGCGCTCTCCGATGAGCGCATCCGAAAAACCATCGGCTGGGTGATCGCCGCCGTTCTGTCTCCGCTTATTTTGGTCGTCGTGCTGGTCTGCTCCTTGCTTTCCGGCACCACGGGTCACAACAACACCGCCGTGGAGCTGTGCTTTCACGGCGGTGTGATTCCGGGGAGTATGCCTGCGGAGTACCGGGAATACATCGGGGATATGCGCCAGAGCTTCACCCTCATAGACGGTGCTATCGCCACCGTGAACGCTGAGATGGAGGGCGGCGACAGCCTTGATGATTACCGGGTCAAGGCGATTTTTTATTCTCTGTTCTTCGGGCAGCGTGACGCTGCACCCATTTCGCGCCATGCGGCGCGGGAGTTTGCAGATTGTTTCGTGACCTATGAGGAACGCACCCGCACCGTGGAGAACAGCGACGGCACAACCTCGGAGGAAACCTACACTGTGGCTGTTCCCATTGATTCTCTGCCCACTGTCTACAACAACATCCGCGCGCTGTTCGGCAGAGCTGTCACCTATGAGGATCAGGCCAACGCCAATGAAATCTATTATCGCGCCCGATATGGTACCGGTGCGCCCATGGAAGATGACAATTCCGGGCTGTGGGAGGACTGGACGCCGGATCAGATAGACGGCTTTTATTCCGATTTGCCTGTCGGAGAAGCGGGTGCGGAGGCTGTCCGGCTGGGGCTTTCCCGCCTTGGCGACCCTTATTCGCAGGAGCTTCGCGGACAGGGCAGCTACACCGACTGCAGCTATCTTGTGCAGTGGGTGTACAAAAAGCTGGGGGTAAATCTTCCCAGCACAGCTGCGGCGCAGGGCAAATACTGCGTGGACAACGGGCTGACGATTCCCAAATCCAGCCTTGCCCCCGGTGATTTGGTGTTCTGGAGCCACAAGCCCAACGGCCGCTTCATGAACATTACCCACGTTGGCATCTACGCCGGGAACGGCAAGGTGGTGGACGCATCCTCCTCGAAAGGACAAGTCGTCTACCGGGATTTGTTTGATTCCGGCAAGCAGGTTCTGTATGCAAGACCCTACGCCGAAGCGCCGGAAGCCTCCGCATCCGGCTTTGTTTCCCCGCTGGGTAAGAGCTGGCGCTCCATGGTGACATCCGAATTCGGCGGCAGAACGGACCCTCTTACCGGCGAGTGGGCGGGGCATTCCGGCATCGACCTCGGCGCCGCCAAGGGCACCTCCATCCGTGCGGCACAGGCGGGAACGGTGAAAACCGTGGTCTATGGCAGCACCGGCTACGGCTACTATCTCACCATTGACCACGGCGGCGGGCTGGTCACCTTATACGGACACTGCTCGGAGATTCTCGTCCGGGAGGGGCAGACGGTGAAAGCCGGGGAAACCGTTGCCAAGGTGGGCTCCACCGGGCGCAGTACCGGAAACCATCTGCACTTTGAGGTGCGGGTGAACGGTGTAAAGCAGAATCCGAGAAACTATCTGCCATAAATTTAAGAAGGAAGGGATGATTTTATGCGTGAAAACAAGATTAAGGTACTCAAAATTGAGCCAGGTCAAGCGCCCCAGGTCAAGGAAATTCAAAATGACCTTGCCAGCCTGCAGGAGGAGGTGGGCGGCCTGATTGAATGCATCAGCTTTCCAAACGGCTGTGTTGCCGTCTGCAATGAGGAAGGAAAATTAAACGGAATGCCGCCCAACAGAAGGCTGGGCGCGGACATTATCTGCGGTCCGTTTTTTGTCTGCGACACTACCCGCAACGGTAATTTTACCTCGCTCGGCAGGAGTAAGATCGCGGAATACAGCCAGCTTTTTGCTGACATTCCCGAATTCACCGGGCAGGAACCGGAGCTGGAACCCGGCTTCACCTTTATCGGATTTGAGTATTAAGGAGGACTCCCATCATGAAAAAAGAAAGCATCACCATACAAATGGACGGCGAAAAACTCCGTGCCGTCAAGCGCTACATGGAGAAAAAAGACGCGGATCTCACGAAAGAGCTTTGCGACCAACTCCAGCGTCTCTATGAGAAATTTGTCCCGGCCAGCGTGCGGGAATATATCGACGAGGGCAACGAAGATGCCCCGACTCCGGCTAAAAAGCAGAAGGAAAAAGAGAAAACCGCTGCTGCCGCTGACGGCGCACCGGGCGGGGCGGCGCATTAAGGTGCGCACCCGTCCCCCAGCGTTGCCCCCTGTTCGCCCCCGTGTGCCGTTTTCAGGACGGAGGTGGAATCCATACACCCATCCCGCCCCAAACGGCAACGTAAAGGCTTTGTGCAGAGCGTTTGGAAAGGCGCACCGGCTCCCAAATCCGGCACCTCCCCATGGTCGAAAAAAGAGCGGGATAAAGGCGGGTGGTCGCAAGCGACCGCCCGCCGCCCACTTCGCCCAGCAGTGCTGGGCGTTTTTCGCACCTTGCCGTGAGGTGGTCGGATTGGGGATTTGTCACGGTCAGGGTGGTCGGAATCTGCAAAAACGCAGGAGAACAAAGGATTTTGTACGGTCACCTCGCAGGTGAACACCCACAGAAAGGTCGGATTTTACATGAAAAACAACAAGGAACGGACAGCGGTCTGGCTGTATCCCGAAACCATGGAACGGCTGGACGGCTGGTTGATACAGGATAACTGCAAAAGCCGCAGTGAGTTTATAGAAAAGGCACTTTGCTTTTACATGGGCTATCTTGGAACGGAGGACACCTCCTCCTATCTTTCCAAGGCCCTGCTTTCCTCCATAGAGGGAACCTTGCAGAAAACGGAGAACCGGGTGGCAAGCAATCTGTTTCGCCTCTCGGTGGAAATCAGTATGATGATGCATCTCTTAGCAGCCACGCTGGAGGTTACCGACGAGGAACTGTACCGGCTTCGCGGCCGGTGCGTTGCCGAGGTGAAAAAGACCAAAGGGAAAATTCGGCTGGATGATGCGGTGGAGTTTCAGAACGGCATCGAGGCTGAAGAATAATGGCGCGGATCATTCTCAAGGTTCCCTATCTCAAGGGCGGGGAAAAGACCGCTGCCCATTTAAATAACCTCGTCAAATATATTGCTACCCGTGAGGGAGTGGAAAAAATGGAGAGTGCTCACAGGCTCTGGCACTCTACTAAAAAGCAAAAGGAGCTGATCGCGCAGATACTCCGTGAGTTTCCTGATACCAAGGATTTATTTGAATACGAGGATTATTGTGAGAATCCCGATCGTGGAAACGCTTCGGAGTTTATCTCCATTGCGCTGGAACAAAACCTTGATCAAATCAGCGGGCGGGAAAAATATCTGGACTACATTGCAAATCGTCCCCGCGTGGAGAAGTTCGACAGCCATGGTCTGTTCACATCCGGGGATGCGCCGTTGGTCTTGTCTCAGGTGGCGGAGGAAGTGGCCGCCCACACCGGCAATGTTTGGACGCCGATTATTTCCCTGCGCCGGGAGGACGCCGCACGGCTGGGCTATGATAATGCCCGTGAATGGAAAGCCCTGCTTTCCGCCAAAGCGATGGAGCTGGCGGAAAATTTGAAAATTCATCCAGACCATCTGAAATGGTATGGTGCGTTTCATAATGAATCGCATCATCCGCACGTCCATATGGTCTGCTACAGCACCGATCCAAGGGAGGGCTACCTCACCAAACAGGGCATCAAAAAAATGAAGTCCTCTCTGGCGAATGAGATTTTCCGTCAGGAGCTGATTCCGCTGTACGGAGAAAAGACCCAGTGGCGGGATGCGCTGAAGGAACAGGCCGCTGAAGCCATGGGGGAGCTGATTCGCCAGATGAAGGGCGGCGTGTTGGTCAGTGAGCGCATGGAGCAGCTCCTCACACACCTTGCCGAACGTCTGCAAACGGTCAGCGGAAAAAAGCAGTACGGCTACCTGAAAGCTGACCTGAAAAATGTGGTGGATGAAATTGTGGATGAGCTTGCCAAGGACGGCCGCATTGCCGAAGCCTACCGCCTGTGGTGGGAGGTCAGGGGCAGAATCGAAGCCATATACACCGAAATGCCCTCCGAGCCTCCGCCCCTTTCCCGCTGCGAGGATTTCAAGCCCATCCGAAACAGGGTCATTCAGGAGGCGTTGAACCTTGGCGGCGGCGTCATGACCTTTGAGGAACCGGCATCGGTAGACACCGCTCTGCCGGATGCTGATGACGATGCACCCTCCATGGAGGCTGCGCCGGAGAACGCTCCCGCCGAACCGGAGGAGGAAGCGTCCGAACCGCCGCCCGCTCCTTCTTTTCACAGCGGGGAGAAATCTTCCGCTTCATGGTGGACGGAGGAATACAAGCTGGCAAAGCAATATCTGCATGGCGATGAGGATGCCGATATCCCGCAGGATTTTGAGCAGGCGTTCGATTTGTTTCTTTTAGAAGCGGATAAAGATAATCCCCTTGCGCTCTATGACCTTGGCCGCATGACCGCCGACGGTCTTGGCTGTGAAGCGGACACGGATGCAGCCTATGGCTGGTATGAAAAGGCACTTGCTGTGTTTCATGCCGCCGAGGAAGAAAAGCCATGGGAATACACCGAGTACCGCATCGGCAAAATGGTCGCTGCAGGGCTTGGCACAGAGCAGAACTATCTGCAGGCAGCGGATTGGCTTGCCTTATCCGCAAACGAAAAATATAAGTATGCGCAGTATTCCCTTGGCGGTCTGTATTACCATGGCAAGGGGGTGGAGCAGGATCATGAAACCGCCTTTGCTCTCTATACCCGTTCGGCAGACCAGAGCTTTCCCTATGCCAGCTTCGAGCTTGGGAAAATGCTGCGGGACGGCATCGGCTGTGTGAAAAACCAGCCGGATGCTGACCGGCGTTTCAAGGAAGCCTTTCTCGGCTTCGTCTCTCTGGAGGAAAAAGGGCGCGACGATAAGCTCCAGTACCGGCTGGGCTGGATGCTCTTAAACGGCGTGGGCGCGCAAAAGGATGAGACAAAAGCAAAGAAATACTTTGAAAAGGCGGCGACGGTAGGAAATCCCTTTGCCTGCTATCAGCTTGCAAAGCTCATTCTCTCCGATGAAACGGCATCTCCACCAGAGGTGGAAAAGGCCCTCGGTTATCTCCGGCAGGCAGTGGAGGCTGAAAATCCCTATGCCGCCTATTTTCTCGGCAAGCTCTATGAAAAGGGACAGCACGTCCCGCAGAACACGGCTGAGGCAGTACGGCTCTACACCCTGTCGGCGGAGCAGGACAACGACTTCGCCGCATACCGGCTCGGCAAGCTGTACCTTGGGGGCGGTGGCGTCCTCAAGGATGTGGAAGCCGCGATCCGCTGGCTGACCTTTGCCGCCGACCGGAAGAATCCCTTTGCCGAATATGCCCTCGGCGTTCTCTATCTCAAGGGAGAGGATGTTACAAAGAATGTGCCCATGGCATTGGAATACCTGAAACGCTCCGCCGCACAGGGGAATCCGTTCGCGCAATACCGGCTGGGCAAGGTTTATCTCATAGGAGAGGATGTGCCAAAGGACATTCCGGTTGCCCTGCGATATCTGACAGCCGCCGCCGAGCAAGGCAACCAGTATGCGCAGTATACCCTCGGTAAGCTGTACCTGATGGGAAAAGATGTTCCAAAAGACAAGGAGGCCGCCGTCCGCTGGTTTACTCTCTCGGCGGCGCAGGGCAATGTTTACGCGCAGTTTTTCCTTGACCATATAGACGAGTTCAAAGACCCCTCCGTCCTGCTGGCGGGCACACGGCTCCTGCATCACATGAGCCGGGTATTTGCAGACAACGCCCCGCCCCTGAAACCGCCCGGGCAGCGTGCCGACCGCAAGCTCCTGCGCAAGCTCCGGGAGAAGAAGCAGGCACAGGGTCATGCGCGTGCCGACCATGAGCAGACCATGTCACTCTAAAAATTATGGGAGGAACACCATGAAAAAGCAGAAAAAGAAAACCGGGCGGATATCCGTCCAGAAAAACCGGTACCCAAAGCCATGCCGTCCTGTCAAAAGGGCGGCATTTTTTCATCGAATCGGCAATCGCCATCAATAGGAGGTGCTCTATGGGTGTGTATGTGCATTTTACAGACGAACAGAAATACCGTGCCAACAATGTGGATTTAGCGGATTTTCTCCAGCGGCGCGGCGAAAAGCTCCTGCCCAGCGGACGGGATAAGCGGCTGGCCTCCGACCGCAGCATCACCGTCCGGGGAAACGAGTGGTACGATCACTCCGCGGAAAGCGGCGGGTATGCCATTGACTTTGTGCGGAAGTTTTATGGATGCTCGTATCCTGAAGCCGTGACCCTGCTGCTTGGTGGTGAGCAGGGCGAGATCTACAGGCCAGCCTCGCAAAAGGAGCCGGAGCCGAAAAAAACCTTTGCGCTTCCACCGGCGCATACGGATATGCGCCGTGTCTATGCCTATCTGGTGAAAACCCGGCACATCGGCCGGGAGGTGGTTAGCTTCTTTGCAAAGCAAAAGCTCCTTTATGAAAGCTGCGAAAAATCCAAGGACGGCACGAAGGAATATCACAACGCTGTGTTTGTAGGTTTGGATGAAAAAGGTGTTGCCCGCCACGCTCACAAACGCGGAATTTACACCTTGGGACAGTCGTACAAAGGAAATGTGGATGGCTGCGATCCCCGGCACAGCTTTCACTGGCTTGGCGAAAGTGAGCGTCTCTATGTTTTTGAGGCGCCGGTGGATCTGCTGTCCTACATTACCCTGCATCCGCAGGACTGGCAGCGGCACAGCTATGTGTCCCTCTGCGGTGTCGGCGGGCAGGCCATGCTGTGGATGCTGGAGCAGTACCCGAAGCTCCGGCAGGTTGCGCTATGTTTGGATAACGATGCAGCCGGACACAAGGCCAGCGAACGGCTGAAACAGCAGCTTGCGGAAAAAGGATATGAGTCAGAACGATTCATGTCTCAGGGGAAGGACTGGAATGACGATTTAACGGAAGCGGCACAGCAAAGGCAGAGTGAATTTGAAATGCGGATGGGATAGAAAAAATAGAGCAGTCAAATTGTTGACTGCTCATCTAATTGCAATCTATTTCTTATTACTTCCAATCCAATAACAACCAGCGGCAATCACCGCGGCTAAAAATTGTGTGGACTTCACACCTGCATCATAGGCAGGCGATCCGATGATTAGGTCAGATATAAAATAAACAACGAAAAGCAGTATTACCGAAACAATCGCTCTTTTAATATCTACACTCATATACATGCTCTCCTTGAATTTTAATGTTATAAAAACCCTAAACGTATGCTTGTTTTTATCATACCACAAAATATCTCAAATCGAAAGGAGTTTTCCCTATGCAATCCCAAGTCTACATCTTATTTGCTGCGGCCGCCGTGATGTTTCTCGTTATCGGCGGCCTTTCTCTTTTAGCCCATTATTATACCCTCAACGGAATCAAGGCCCGCACGGTGGGCGACGGCCAGCATGGTACGGCGCGTTTTTCCACCAAGCAGGAAATCAAAAGCATCTACAAGCATATTCCCTTTCAGCCGGAGCTATGGCGGAAGGGAGAAAACCTCCCCGCTGTTTCGGAGCAGGGCATCATCCTCGGCAGCACAGGAGCAAAGAACAAGGTCACGGCGCTGGTGGACACCGACGACGTCCACTGCCTCATGATCGGCGCGTCCGGCGTGGGTAAGACGGCATTCTTCCTGTACCCCAATCTGGAGTATGCCTGTGCCTCTGGCATGAGCTTTCTGACCACCGATACCAAGGGGGACCTGTTCCGCAACTACGGCGCCATTGCCCGTGACCACTACAGCTACCATGTGGCGGTCATCGACCTTCGAAATCCCACACGCTCCGACGGCAACAATATGCTCCAGCTGGTCAACACCTACATGGATTCGTATCTTGCCGACGAAAACAACCTTGTGGCAAAGGCCAAGGCGGAGAAATACGCGAAAATCATCTCTAAGACCATCATCAACGCCAGCGGCGAGAACTACGGACAGAACCAGTTTTTTTACGATGCCGCCGAGGGGCTTCTGTCCTCCATCATTCTGCTGATCGCCGAATATCTGCCGCCCACCAAGGTGGATGGAAAAAAGGTGGACTGCCGCCATATTATCAGCGTGTTCAAGCTGGTACAGGATTTGCTGGCGCCCAGCAAGGTAAAGGGCAAGAGTCAATTTCAGCTCCTCATGGAAAAGCTGCCGCCCGACCATAAGGCCCGCTGGTTTGCCGGAGCCGCCCTCAACTCCGCGGAGCAGGCTATGGCGTCAGTGCTGTCCACCGTGCTGTCCCGGCTCAATTCGTTTATCGACAGTGAAATGGAGCAGATTCTCTGCTTTGAAACCGCCATTGATGCGGAGAAGTTCTGCAATGAAAAATCCGCGCTGTTTATCGTCCTGCCTGAAGAAGATCTGACCAAATATTTCATGGTCAGCCTGATGATTCAGCAGCTCTACCGGGAAATCCTCGCGGTGGCAGACGAAAACGGCGGTAAGCTGAAAAACCGGGTGATGTTTTACTGTGACGAGCTGGGGACGCTCCCAGCCATTGAATCGCTGGAGCTGATTTTTTCGGCCAGCCGCTCCCGCCGCCTTTCCATGGTACCCATTATCCAGTCCTTCGGCCAGCTTGAAAAGAATTATGGCAAGGAAGGCTCGGAAATCATCGTAGACAACTGCCAGGACACCATCTTCGGCGGCTTTGCACCCAACAGCCAGACAGCCGAGATGCTGAGTAAGGCGCTGGGCAGCCGCACCGTCATGAGCGGAAGCATCAGCCGTGGAAAAAATGATCCCAGCCAGAGTCTACAGATGATGGAGCGCCCTCTCATGACGCCGGACGAGCTGAAATCCATTCCCAAGGGTAGCTTCGTCGTCATGAAAACCGGCACCCATCCCATGCGGACAAGACTGCGACTGTTTTTGGATTGGGGCATCCGCTTCGGAAAGCCCTATACTGTGGCAGAAAAGGCACATCGAAAGGTTATGTATGCCGACAAGCAGACGCTGGAGGAAAACATTGTCCGCAAGCACACGGCCTGCCTGATGGTGGATGAGGAAATCGGTGAAATCCTTGAGCCGCCCACCGGCACCGGCGCACTCCACACACCCGCGGCGGAGCCACCCGCAGAGCCGTTAAAACGGCGCAGCCATGTCAGAACGGAGTGATAACGAATGAGCTATTTTAACCACATTTATTCTGCTTCGCCCGATGAACTCCCTCATCGGGCGAGGACGGTTTATATCTACCTCCATGACCGCGCTGGAAAGAGTTCGGATTGCTGGCCTGCGGTAAAGACCATTGCCGCCGATTTACAACTTTCCCGCAGCACCGTCAAGCGCGCCCTGCATGATCTGATCCATGCGGGGCTGATTGAGAAGGAGTCACGCTATCGTGAGAATGGCAGCAACAGCAGCAACCGGATCATTCTAAAGAAATAGCCGGACTGTAGCAAAGCGAAAAGACGATTTCCCGCCAAGGGGGATTTCCGCCTTTTCGCTGAACCCAGGTGCGGTTCATGGTGAACCCACCAGAACCTCTCACTCTAAGAAAGACCTATTACAGAAAAAGAAGAAGGTGTTTCTCTTTATGTTTTGCATAAAACATCTGGACGCTTTCTTGACATCTACTCCATTCGAATTGACACCTCATTGACCTCTTTTTTGTTATGATAAATAGCGTAAAGAATGATATTTGGGTAAAAAATGCACATTTACGTATAATATCTAAAAACTTTACAACAAAACTAAAATGAAAGGCGTTTTCGGTATGAAACATGATAAGACGCAATGCACATGGAAAGAAGTATTATCCTTTGCGGCATTTTTAATCGTTACGATGGCCATTGTCATGGCAGTGCGATGGAACATGATTCTGCCATACATACGCTGAGAAAGTGAGAGGAGATGAGAATATGGGTATGGTGTTGGCAATCACCGGTATCATTGGATTTGCCTTGATGATCTACTTATTCTACGTATTGTTTCGAGGTGAGGACTTATGAACATGATTATTTTACAGGATATTATTTACCTTGTTTTGCTGGTGGGGTTATCCATTCCGCTTGGCATTTATATGTACAAGGTCATGACCGGCCAAAAGGTGTTTTTATCCCGCGCCCTTGCTCCGGTAGAAAACGGAATTTATAAAGTCATGGGTGTTAAAGGCAACGAGGAAATGGGCGCAAAAAAATATGCACTGTCCGCGTTGATATTCAGTGCGATCGGTGTAATTTTTGTCTGGCTCATTCAGATGCTGCAGGGCGTATTACCATTTAACCCTGCGGGGATTGAAGGCACAAGCTGGCATCTTGCCTTTAACACGGCGGCAAGCTTTGTTTCAAATACCAACTGGCAGGCGTATTCCGGAGAAACCGGGTTGTCTTATCTGACGCAGTTCTTAGGGCTTACCGTCCAGAATTTTGTGTCGGCGGCAACTGGAATCGCCGTATTGTTCGCCCTAATCAGAGGCTTTGTTTTAAGGCAGAAAACAACCATCGGAAGCTTTTGGACTGATTTGACCAGAATTACGCTTTATGTGCTGATTCCCCTCTCCTTTGTTCTGGCACTTGTGCTTGTATCACAGGGCGTTGTGCAGACCTTCGCACCCTACAAGGAAGTGGCTATGCTTCAAGGTGGAGTGGCACAAACTATCCCTTTGGGTCCTGCGGCCAGCCAAATTGCCATTAAGCAGCTTGGAACAAACGGCGGAGGCTTCTTCGGCGTTAATTCTGCTTTTCCATTGGAAAATCCGACGGCATTTTCGAACCTGCTGCAGGTTTTAGCTATCTTGCTGATTCCAGCCGCTTTATGTGTGTCCTTCGGTAAGGCTGTTAAGGACAGTAAACAGGGGAAATCCATTTATATTGCCATGATGCTTTTGTTTGTGCTGTCGCTTACCGCTGTTACAGCCAGTGAGGTATTATTAGCTCCTGAGTTCACCGGTGTCGCAGCCTCCGCAAGCATGGAGGGCAAGGAAGTTATTCATGGTGCGGGAGCCTCCTCTTTGTGGGCCACGGCTACCACAGCAGCCTCCAATGGTTCGGTCAACTCCATGCATGATAGCTTCACGCCTCTTGGCGGGATGGTTTTGATGTTCCTCATGCAGCTTGGAGAAATTGTGTTTGGCGGTGTGGGCAGCGGACTATACGGTATGATTGCCTTTGTTCTGCTTACGGTATTTATAGCCGGTCTCATGGTGGGTCGAACGCCGGAGTACCTTGGAAAAAAGGTAGAACCATATGATATGAAAATGGTGTGCCTGATTGTGCTTGCTCCCTTAATGGTTACCCTTTTAGGTACTGCAGCTGCTGTGATGATGCCAGATGCCGCCTCATGGCTGACAAATTCAGGGGCACATGGATTTTCCGAACTTCTCTATGGATTCTCCTCAATGGGAAATAACAATGGAAGCGCTTTTGCCGGATTCGGAGCGGACACGGTATTTACCAATGTGGTTGGCGGAATCATTATGCTGCTGGCTCGCTTCATCCCTATGGCTGCCGCTATCTTCCTTGCCGGAAATATGGCGAAAAAGAAGGCGGTTGCAGTCAGTGAAGGTACTTTATCAACAACAAATACAATGTTTGTGGGACTGTTAATCGGCGTTATTTTGATTGTCGGTGCACTGAGCTTTTTACCGGCGCTGGCTCTTGGACCCATTGCTGATTACTTCACAATGCGATAGAACGGGGGGACTAACATGGAAAAGAAAAGTATTAATAAAAATATTTTAGGCGATTCGCTCAGGCAATCCTTCGCCAAGCTTGCCCCCGGTATTCAAGTAAAAAATCCGGTTATGCTGGTCGTTTATATTGGCGCAATTTTAACCACAGCGTTATACATTTTGTCCTTCGTTGGAATTAAGGATGAAAACAGCGGATACATTCTTGCGATTGCGTTGGTTTTATGGTTCACGGTATTGTTTGCGAATTTTGCAGAAGCGATTGCGGAAGGACGCGGACGCGCCCAGGCGGATACACTGCGCAAAGCGCGCAAGGATGTAAAAGCAAAAAAACTCAAATCTAAGAACAATATGGATGATTTCACAGAGGTGCTCTCTGCCCAGCTAAAAAAAGGTGATATTGTCATCGTTCGGGCAGGTGAGCAGATCCCCATGGATGGCGAGGTCATCGACGGAGCTGCTTCTGTCGATGAGAGCGCGATTACCGGTGAATCCGCGCCGGTAATCCGTGAATCCGGCGGCGACCGCAGCGCGGTCACGGGCGGTACCACACTGGTATCCGACTGGCTTGTCATTGAGGTGACAGCGGAAGCTGGCGAAAGCTTTTTGGATAAGATGATTTCCATGGTGGAAGGCGCGTCCAGAAAAAAGACACCCAACGAAATTGCACTGCAGATTTTGCTGGTGACGCTCACGATTATCTTTTTAATCGTCACAGCAACACTGCTCCCCTTTTCAAGCTTTGCCAGCAGTCAGGCTGGGGCCGGGGCGGCGATATCTATCACAAACGTCATTGCTCTGCTGGTGTGCTTGGCTCCCACCACAATCGGTGCACTCCTATCCTCCATTGGTATCGCTGGTATGAGCCGTCTCAACCAAGCAAATGTACTTGCTATGAGCGGTCGTGCGATTGAAGCTGCCGGAGATGTAGATGTGCTACTGCTGGACAAAACGGGTACCATCACTCTTGGAAATCGTCAGGCAAGTGAGTTTCTTCCAGTAAACGGCGTACAGGAGCAGGATTTGGCAGACGCCGCCCAGCTCTCCTCGCTGGCAGATGAAACTGCCGAGGGCCGGAGCATCGTTGTTCTGGCAAAAGAAAAGTTTGGCATTCGAGGCCGTGAGCTTTCCAAGATGAATGCAAGCTTTATAGAATTTACGGCAAAAACTCGAATGAGCGGTGTGGATTATCAGGGCATTCAGATTCGTAAGGGTGCCGCCGAAGCGGTAAAGGCTTTTGTACATGACAACGGCGGAGAGTACCCCGAAGAATGTGAGCAGATCGTAAGACGCGTTGCCGGAGCGGGCGGTACGCCGCTAGTAGTTGCAAAAAACAATCAGGTGCTGGGTGTTGTGTATTTAAAGGATATTGTCAAGAACGGCGTGAAGGAGCGGTTTGAAGACCTGCGTAAGATGGGTATTAAAACCATTATGATTACAGGTGATAATCCCATGACGGCCGCAGCAATCGCGGCTGAGGCGGGTGTGGACGATTTCCTGGCGGAAGCAACACCGGAAGCAAAGCTGGAGCTGATCCGGGACTACCAAGCCAAAGGGCACTTAGTCGCTATGACAGGTGACGGTACCAACGATGCACCGGCGCTGGCACAGGCGGATGTTGCTGTGGCGATGAACACAGGTACGCAAGCGGCCAAGGAAGCTGGAAACATGGTTGATCTGGATTCCAGCCCCACCAAGCTCATTGACATTGTGCGCATCGGCAAGCAGCTTCTGATGACTCGTGGAGCGCTGACAACCTTTAGCGTGGCAAATGATGTTGCAAAGTATTTTGCGATTATCCCAGTG